>JACCEC013093107.1_pt1 | contig 16850 bp, 16 predicted proteins | sample 7450121 | NCBI WGS metagenome assembly JACCEC01 (sample SAMN15323455, study PRJNA562643) | freshwater metagenome | isolation source: river surface water | place: USA:Blue River Watershed | collected 2017-08-18 | reverse complement strand
GATGTTGATGTCGGCCAAAGCGGCAGAGCATGCCACGCTGGCGGCGAGGGTCACGAGGGTCTTTTTGAAGTTCATGGTTGTCTCCTAGTTGTGGTGAAAAGGTTGCAGGGAAAAATTAAGAACACAAAGCCTTGATGTCGGCTGGCACAGGAATGGCTTTGATGCGGTCAGGATCATCGGGATGCTTGATGCAGAACGCGCGCGTTTCAAAGCCTTCACACAGCACGGTGTCACCGCGCATGACGACATGTTTTTGAATCACGACTTTTTCGCGCCATTCGTGAATGCTGGTGTGAATCTGAATGCGTTCGCCATAGGTGGCCGGGCGCATGAATTTGGTGTTGATTTCAAGCAGCGGTGTGCCGATGATGCCGGTGGTCTTGACCAACTCACGCCAGGTGGGCACGCCACACTTGACGAAGAAGTTCAGTGACGACGCGTCCATCCATTTGGAGTAGTTGGGGAAGAAGACGATGCCTGCGGGGTCGCAGTCACCGAACATGATTTCTACTTCGTAAACAACGGTTTTTGTCATAGGGTTGATTTCAGCGAGGGGCCATGCGCAAAGCACCATCCAAACGGATGACTTCGCCATTGAGGTGGGTGTTGCTCACGATGTGTGCCGCGAGTTGGGCAAATTCTTCGGGCTTGCCCAAGCGTGAGGGAAATGGAATGCTCGCAGCGAGTGACTGTTGCACAGGCTCGGGCAAGGTCTTCATCAGGGGGGTTGCAAAGAGGCCGGGGGCAATGGTGCACACACGAATGCCGTGTTGCGCCAGATCGCGCGCCATGGGCAAGGTCATGCCCGCCACACCCGCCTTAGAGGCGCTGTACGCTTGTTGACCCACTTGACCGTCAAACGCGGCCACAGAAGCTGTCCAGACCATCACACCGCGTTCGCCGTCTTCGAGGGGCTCAAGCTTGGCGGCTGCGGCCGCAAACAAACGTGCGGCGTTGTAGGTGCCAATCAGGTTGACTTGCACCACTTTCACAAAATCTTCCAGCGGTGCCGCATTGCCATCTTTGCCCACCACACGCTTGGCGGTGCCAATGCCTGCGATGTGCATCAAGATGCGGGCGGGGCCATGTGCTGCCGCCGCGGTGTCGATGGCCGCTTGCATGCTGTCGGCATCGCTGACATTGCACGACACGGCGATGCCGCCAATGGCTTGGGCCACCCGTTGTGCGTTGTCTAAATTCAGGTCGAGTACGGCCACTTTGGCGCCTAAACGGGCGAGTTCGCGTGCCGTGGCTTCACCGAGGCCCGAGCCGCCGCCGGTGACCAATGCTGCTTGTCCTTGAATGTTCATAACGATCTCTTTGAATGATTGTGTTGGCCGCTGGGGTTACGCCGCGTCAGGGTTTTCGATCAGCAGTGCAATGCCTTGACCCCCGCCCACGCAGGCGCTGGAGATGCCATAGCGCAAGCCTGAGCGCTGAAGTTCGCGTGCCAAGGTGATGGTCAGACGCACACCCGTGCAGGCGAGGGGGTGGCCCAGCGCAATCGCACCGCCATTGACGTTGAGCTTGGCCAAGTCGAGACCCAGCTCGCGGCCCACAGCCAAAGTTTGTGCGCCTTGTGCTTCGTTGATTTCAAAGCGACCGATGTCTGACAGTTGCAAGCCTGTGCGCGCCAACAACAAGCGAATGGCGGGCGCGGGTCCGATGCCCATGATCTCGGGCGGCACACCCACAGACGCAGCTGCCACGACGCGCGCCATGGGTTTTTTGCCGTGGGCTTTGGCGTAGCTGCCTGAGGTCACCACACACGCGGCCGCTGCATCCACCAAGGCGGCGCTGTTGCCACCGGTCTGCACGCCACCTTCATACACGGGCTTGAGCTTTGCCAGCACGTCGACAGGAGAAATGCGCGCGTGTGTGTCGGCGTTGACTTGCGCGACTTTGCCTTGCAGCTTGATGCCACGTGCTTTGTAGCCTTCGAGTTCAAATTTTTCAGTGACCACCGCCACAATTTCACCGGCATGGAAACCCGCTTCTTGTGCGGCAACGGCTTTAGCAAACGAGTCAGATGCAAATTGGTCGACTTCTTCCCGAGAGATGTTGTATTTCTTCGCGAGGTTCTCCGCCGTCTGGATCATGTTGATGCCAGCGGCTGGGTCTTTGAGCGCTTCCCACATGTAGTCTTTGAAGCCTACGGGCGCGCCGAGCTTGAAGCCCGTGCGGTGGTCAAACGCGGCAATCGGGTTGCGCGTCATGCTTTCAGTGCCAACGACCAACGCGGCGTCGCAAGCGCCCGCTTCGATTTGTTCGCCCGCTTGGCGGAACAACTCAAAGCCCGTGCCGCAAATGCGTTGCGCCATGATGGCGGGCACTTCTTGTGGCACACCCGCGTACAAGCCAATGTGGCGCGGCAAAAAGAACTGGTCGAAGTCTCCTGGGGCCATGTTGCCGGTGATGACCGAACCAATGTCCGTTGGGGCAATGCCTGCGCGCTTCAAAGCTTCGCGTGCAGCCTTGATGCCCAAGTCGGTGGGCGAGATGTGGCCGAGAGCACCGCAATAGTCGACCATGGGGGTGCGCACACCTTCGTGCATCCACACATCGGCAAAGGCGTTGAAGAAACCTTGAGTAGCCATGTTTTTCTTTCTTAGACGTTCGGCTTGAGGATGTAATGCAAGCGGTCGCTGTGCAAGGCATCGACGGTGTCGGCACGGTGGTGAAGCACTGCGCGTTGGTTGATAGAGCCCTTGTCAGTGATCTCACCTTTGTCGATCGTGGGTGGTTCGCTCAGCAAACACAAACGGGCAATGCGGTTGGCGCTGCCAGTGCTGCTGGCTGACAAGTCGTTGAGCACCTGTTGGAATTTGGCGAGCACGGTAGGTGCAGCCAAAACATCGGCGAGTGGGGTGTTGTCTGCCAGCCCCGCCAGTTCACGCACCCTTGGGGTGGGGAACACCATGGCGCCTACTTCTTTCATGTTCAGTCCAGTCAGTACCACGTCTTGGATGTAGGGCGCACCTGCTGCAATGATCTTGCCGCGCAAAGGGCCCACGCTCACAAAGGTTCCGGTGGCCAGCTTGAAGTCTTCTGCAATGCGGCCATCGAATTTGAGGCCCAAATGCACATCGGTCTCATCAATCCATTTCACGGCATCGCCTGTTTTGAAGAAGCCTTCTTCGTCAAACGCTTCAGCTGTTTCTTGGGGTGAGCGCCAGTAGCCAGGGGTGATGTTGGGTCCGCGATAGCGCACCTCTGTTTTGCCATCGGTGTCGACCAGTTTGAGTTCCAAGCCCGGGGTGGGGAGACCGAGATCGCCCGCGCGCACATGGGGGTTGGTGACAAACAGACCAAAGGGGCCCGATTCGGTCATGCCCAAGCCAGAGGTCATCACAATGCGCTCGCCGATTTCGCGTTCTTCGCTCTCGTACAAGCTGTCCCAAATGGGTTGGGCCAAGGCGGCGCCCGAGTAGAAAAACATTTTGACGCGTGACAAAAAGTTTTTACGCAAGGCATCGTCGGTCTTCATCGCGTTGGCAATGGCTTCGTAGCCTGTGGGCACGTTGAAGTACACCGTGGGTGCGACTTCACGCAAGTTGCGCAGAGTTTCGTGAATCAGTGCCGGCGTGGGTTTGCCGTCATCGATGTACATCGTGCCGCCATGGAACACCACCATGCCAAAGTTGTGGTTGCCACCAAAGGTGTGGTTCCAAGGGAGCCAGTCCACCAACACCAGAGGTTGCTCGCGCAACACCGGCATGGATTGGCTCATTTGCTGCTGATTGGCGCAACACAGGCGGTTGGTGTTGATGACGGCTTTGGGCAGTTTGGTCGAGCCGCTGGTGAACAAAAATTTGACGATGGTGTCGGGGCCGGTGGCGGCCATTGCGCGGTCCACGGCGTCGGTGGCGACAGTGGCACACAGTTGGGCAAAAGTGGTGGTGGCACGACCTGCCACGCTGCCTTCGTGCAGCACAACTTCGGTGTCGGGCCCCACGGTGGCTTGAATGGCTTTGGCATAGCGTTCGTCTTGCGCAAACACCAAGCCCGGCGTGACGGTTTTCAGCACATGTTTGAGCTTGTCGTAGTCCACGCTGACCAAGGAGTAGGGTGGTGAGGTGGGCACAAACGGCACCCCCGCCAACATGCAGCCCAAAGCGAGCAAGGCGTGCTCCAAGCTGTTTTCACTCAAGATTGCCACCGGACGCTCGGCCGACAAGCCGCGATCAATCAAGCCTTGTGCAATGCTGCGTGCGGTGGACCAAGCGGCCTGGTAGCTGATATGGCGCCAGTCACCCAAGCTGCCGTCGGCTTGCTTGACGCGACGCGCAAATACGGTGCGATCGGGCGCGTGTTCTGCCCAATGGCGTAAGCGGTCACTCAGTCGATCAGGAAAGTCTTGCAAGGCCTGGTCGGCCTTGAGGTAATGAATGCCACGCGGGCCATCGCGGACCTCGACGCGGGTCACTCCAAATTGAAGCGGACGAAATTTAGCGCTTGTCATGGCTTGTCTCCTCGGTTGCGCAGTGGCAATTTTTGGCTGAGGTGTTGGGTCAGTCTTTGCTGACTTTGGGGGCTTTGCCTTCCAAGAAGGCACGCACCCGCGCTTTGGCTTCAGGGGCAGATTGCGCAATCGAAGACATCAAGGCTTCGGTCAAGAAGCCATGGTCGGCAGGCTGTTCGGCGATGCGCGGCAGCGCATGCATCAGTGCGTAGTTGGTCAGGGGGGCGTTGGTCGCAATGCGTTCGGCCAATGCAATCGCCTTGGCCAAAGACTCACCCGCAGGCACCAAATATTGGGAAAAGCCCAAACGTTCGCCGTCTTGCGCGTTGTAAACGCGGCCCGTCAGCATCATGTCGGTCATGCGCGCCACGCCAATGAGTTTGGGAATGCGCACCGAGCCACCGCCGCCGACAAAAATGCCGCGCGTGCCCTCGGGCAGTGCGAAGAACGTGCTGTCGTCGGCCACACGGATGTGCGCGGCCGAGGCCAGTTCTAAGCCACCCCCGACCACCGCGCCATGCAATGCCGCGATGACAGGCACGCGGCCATATTGCAAGGCTTCTAAAGCGGCATGCCAGCTGCGTGAGTGGTGCACGCCTTCGCCCGCATCGCGTTCTTTGAGTTCGGACAGATCCAGGCCTGCACAAAAGTGTTCGCCCTCGCCATGAATCACGGCGGCACGTGCCTCGGCGGGCAGATTTTGAAACACATCACGCAAGGCTTCAATCAAGCCATCGCTTAAGGCGTTGCGTTTGCTGGGGCGGCACAAGCGGACCACGGCCACGGGGCCGTGCATGTCCAGCGACACACCAGTGGCGCGCGCACGTTCGATGGAGGGATGAAGGGTGGTGGTCATGGCAAATCCGTAGGTGTGGCGTATAAGGTTATTTTTTATAACGTTATTGTGAAACCCTGGAGAAATAAAAACTCCTAGGACTTTCCCTAAATCATCTGCCCATATGATTCATCCATGAAGCACGAAGACCTACTCGCCATCGACATTCACACCCACGCCGAAGTGAGTTGTTGGAACCCTTTTGACAATTACGGCGAAGAATACGACCGCGCCGCCGACAAGTTTTTTGGCAGTAATCGTCGCCCCACCATCGATGAAACCGTGGCGTATTACCGTGAGAAAAAGATCGGTTTGGTCATGTTCACGGTGGACAGCGAGTCGCAACTGGGGCGTCGCCGCATCCCCAACGAAGAAATTGCCAAGGCAGCGCGTGACAACAGCGACATGATGATTGCCTTTGCCAGCATCGACCCACACAAAGGCAAGATGGGCGCGCGCGAGGCTGAGCGCCTGATCACCGAGGAGGGCATCAAAGGCTTCAAGTTTCACCCCACGGTGCAGGGCTACCACCCCTACGACAAGATGGCTTGGCCGATTTACGACGTCATCAACCATTACAAAATGCCCGCGATCTTTCACACGGGGCACAGCGGCATTGGCAGCGGTATGCGCTGTGGCGGTGGCTTGCGTTTGGCCTACAGCAACCCCATGCATTTGGACGATGTGGCGATTGACTGGCCCGACATGCAAATTGTCATGGCGCATCCGAGTTTTCCATGGCAAGACGAGGCCTTGAGTGTGGCCACGCACAAGCCCAATGTGTGGATCGATTTATCGGGTTGGAGCCCCAAGTACTTTCCCAAACAACTGATTCAATACGCCAACACCTTGCTAAAAGACCGGGTGTTGTTTGGCAGCGATTACCCGCTCATCACCCCTGAGCGCTGGATGAAAGACTTTGAAGTCGCCGGTTTCAAGCCCGAGGTGATGCCAGGCATCTTGAAAGGCAATGCGGTGCGATTGCTCGGCTTAGACAAAACCGCTTGACCCGCCGCATTGCACTGAATGCGTGACGTGCGTTAAGCGCGCAAGTCCAAAGCCAACTTGCCAAACTGCTCGGCGCGCGACATGACGTCCAAGGCCTCGTGCACTTGGTCCATGGGGAACACGCGGTCGATCACGGGGCGGAGGTGGTGCTGTTCACAAAAAACCAACAAGTCTTTGAACTCTTGCACATTGCCCAGGGTCGACCCCAAGATTTGCAGTTGCCGAATAAAGATGCGACGCAAATCTGCCGGCGGTTGGTCGCCACTGGTGGCGCCGCAGGTCACCAAACGCCCGCCGCGCACCAGGGACTTCATGGCGTCGCCCCAGACGGCTTCGCCCACGTTTTCAATCACCAGATCTACCCCGCGCTTGGCGGTGAAGGCCATCACGCTTTTCACCACGTCTTGATCGGGGGTGTGTATGCCTAAGTCGGCCCCCATCGTTTGGGCGCGTTCGAGCTTGTGCGCGTGCCGAGAGGTCACGATGACGCGTGCGCCGATGGCCTTCGCTAATTGCAGCGCTGCCACGGACACGCCGCCCCCGATGCCAAAAATCAACACGGTTTGTCCTGCTTTGAGTTGGCCTTGTGTGACGACCATGCGCCACGCGGTGAGGTGTGTCACGGCCAAGGCAGCGGCCTCGTAGGCATTCAAGTCGCTGGGCGCTGGCAGCACGTTCTGCGCGGGCACCACCACATATTCAGACCATGCGCCGTCGCGGTGCTCGCCCACGAGTGCGATGCGGGTGCACAACACGTCGTCACCCCGCTGGCAGAACTCGCATTGGCCGCAGCTGATGCCGGGATGAATCACCACGGCGTCGCCGACTTTGAAGCCACTGTCGGCATCGCATTGCGCCACATGGCCGAAGCCTTCTAGCCCCATGGTTTGCGGCAGCTGGTGCGTGATGCCCGCACCGCTGTTGCGCATGTAAAGGTCGACTTGGTTGAGTGTGCTGGCTTGCATGTGAACTAGCACTTCACCTGTGCGCCGTTCAGGCATGGGGCGTTCGCCCACATGTACGACCTCGTTGCCACCGTGGCCGTCGATGTAAATCGCTTTCATGTCAGATCACACGCCGAGGTAGTTGGGCAGCTCTGGGTTTTGCAGCATGTCGGCAGCCTCGCCGTGCAACACCACCAAGCCTTTTTGCAGCACCAAGGCACGGTTGCTGCGCGACAGCACTTTGTGCCAGTCGCGATCGACGATGAGTACGGCCATGCCGCTGGCTTTGATCTCGTCAATCACGCGCCAAATCTCTGCCACGATGAGAGGGGCCAAACCTTCGGTGGCTTCGTCCAAGATGATCAGGTCGGGGTGCGTCATCAAGGCCCGACCAATCGAGAGCATTTGCTGCTCGCCGCCTGATAACTGACTGCCCAAGTTGTTCAGTCGTTCCGCCAGTCGAGGGAAGGTGTGCAGCACACGGTCGAGCGTCCAGTCGTTGCGGTCGTCGCGGCCGGGGCGTGCCGCCACCACCAAGTTTTCGCGCACTGTGAGGTTGCCAAACACACCGCGACCTTCTGGCACATAGGCCACGCCTTGACGCGCCACCTCGTGCGGGCGAGCGCGTGAAATGTCGTGACCGAACAAGCTGATGTGGCCATCGCGTTGTGGCACATGGCCCAGCAAGGTGCGAATGAGTGTGCTCTTGCCCATGCCGTTGCGACCCAGCAAACCGACAGTCTCGCCTTTGCGGATGTCCAAGCTGACGCCATGCAGCACGTGACTGCTGTCGTACCAAGCGTGCACATCTTGGGCTTGCAAAATGATTTCAGAGTGGACAGACATCAGTGGTCTCCCAAGTAGGCGCTGCGCACATCGGCGTTGTGACGCACTTCATCGGGGGTGCCCGTGGCGATGACCACACCGTTGACCATCACCGTGATGAGGTCGGCAATGCGAAACACCGCATCCATGTCATGCTCGACCAGCAAGATGGCGTGCTCTTGTTTGAGTTCTTTCAGCAGGGTGAGCATGCGTTCGGTTTCTTCTGCGCCCATGCCCGCCAGCGGTTCATCCAGCAGCAGCACTTGCGGCGTGGTGGCCAAACACATGGCAATTTCAAGTTGGCGTTTTTGGCCATGGCTCAAAAAGCCAGCTTGGCGATCCAGCGCATCACCCAAACCGACGCGCGTGGCCACTTCATGCGCGAGGGCACCTGTGGTGGCATCGCTTTCGGCGTGACGCCAAACCCCCCAGGCTTGTTGGTGCTGTGCTTGCGCGCAGAGGCGGCAGTTCTCCAACACGGTGAAGCTGGGGAAGATGGTGTTGCGCTGGTAGCTGCGACCCAAGCCTGCCCGTGCGCGACGTGGTTGCGTCCACTGAGACACATCTTGACCCAACAGCTCCACTTGACCCGACGACGGTGGGAATTCACCCGATAGCAAATTGATGAGCGTGGATTTGCCTGCGCCATTGGTGCCAATGACGGCATGGACCGTGCCACGTGTGAGGGTCAACGACACATCGTTGACGGCCACCAGCCCACCCCAGCGACGGGTCAGGTTCAGGCCTCGCAGGAGGATGTCTTGCGTCATGCGTGGTCCTCCGCGTGGGCGTCGGTCGCTGTGTGGCTGCGACGCCCTGATAAACGTTCCCGAAATTGCGCAGGCAGGGCCACCAAACCGTGCGGCATGAAAGCCACACATGCCATGATGCTCAGACCGAGTCCCAGATGCCAGTGTTTGGCGTAGCTGCCAAACACAGCTTCTGATTGAAACAACTCTTGCAGCAACGCAAATGCAAACGCACCCAGCAGTGCGCCGCGCATGTGGCCCAAACCGCCCAAAATAATCATCACCAGCACCGCGCCGCTGAGGTGCCAGCTCAACAGTTCAGGGTTCACATAGCCGTCTTTGATGGCAAACAAATAGCCCGCCCAACCCGCCATGGCGCCCGACAACGTGAAGGCTGCGAGCTTGTAGGGGTAGACCGAAAATCCTGTGGCCTTCATGCGTTGTTCGTTCACGCGAATGCCGGCCAACGCACGGCCGAACGGTGAACGCAGCACTTGTGACAAGAATAAAAATCCGATCAGCAAGCTGAGCCAAATCAGTCCGTACATGTGCAATGGCTTATCCAAATCCACCCAGCCCCAGCTCGGTTTGACATACACGTAGATGCCATCGGTGCCACCCCCCAAGGGCGTGTCATGCACCACGTAGTAAGCCATTTGTGAGAACGCCAGTGTGACCATGATGAAGTACACACCCTGGGTGCGCAGCGAGAGCGCGCCCACCGCCAAGGCATACACCGCCGCCAACACAATCGCGCTGATCAAGGTGAACCACAGCGACGGCGTGCTGCCATCGGTGGGTGAAAGCAACACGGCAGCGTAGGCACCAATGCCAAAAAAAGCAGCTTGACCAAAACACACCAAGCCTGTGCTGCCCACCAAGAGCTCCAGGCTCAAGGCCAGCAAGGCGTAGATCATGATCTTGGCAACCAAGTCTGTGCCGTAAGCGCCAGACATGAGCGGCCACAGCGCCAGCAGACCAAAAAATACCAGGACAAAAGAAGAGGGATGACGCATGTGCATGACTTCAGTCCTTGAATAAACCGTTGGGGCGCCACAGCAAAATCAGCGCCATCAGCACATACACCAGCACGCCCGCGGCTTGAGGCAGCAGCACTTTGCCAAAGGTGTCGACCAGTCCAATCAGCAGTGCAGCGAGTAAGGCGCCTTTGATTGAACCGATGCCGCCAATCACCACCACCACAAAGCAAATGATGAGCACCGCGTTGCCCATACCGGGGTAGACACTCGACACGGGCGCGGCAATCATGCCCGCAAACACGGCCAGCGCCACGCCCATGGCAAAGACCACGCGGTACAGCAGCGTGATGTCAATGCCCAAGCTTTGCACCATTTCGCGGTTGGCGGTGCCCGCACGAATCATCATGCCCAAGCGCGTGCGCGTGAAGACAAACCACATGGCGACCGCCAACAGCAAGCAGACGCCGCTCATGAACAAACGGTAGACGGGGTAGGTCATGACCTCGTTGAGTGCGAAAGAACCATTCAGCCACTCGGGTACGGTCACGCCATGCACATCGTCACCGACCAACATGCTGCGCAGTTCTTCAAACACCAAAATTAAGCCGTAGGTCATGAGCACTTGTTGTAAGTGCTCGCGTTCATACAGGTAGCTAAAGAAGGCCCACTCAAGCACATAGCCCAAGATGACCGACAACACCAAGCCAACCGCCAGGGTGCTGAAAAATTCACCGCCAAAACTGGCTGATACAGCGGGGGCCAAGGCGTAGGCCATGTAGGCCCCAATCATGTAGAAGCTGCCATGCGCCAAGTTGATGACGCCCATGATGCCAAAGATCAAGGTCAGGCCCGATGCCACCAGAAACAACAACAGTCCGTATTGCAGGGCGTTGAGGCACTGGATTAAAAAAGTCGCAAAGTCCATCGAGGTTCTGCCGTTAGGGTTGAAACACGCACAAGCGGCCACCGTCCTGGCGGGCGGTGGCCGCTGCGGTTATTTACATCTTGCAGCCGAGGCCGGGGTCAGCCAAGGCCTTGGAGGCAATGCCCTCGACCACGTTTTCTTTGCCCACCACTTTGCGCAAGTAAATGTCTTGCACAGGGTTGTGGCTCTTGGACAAGGTGAAGGTGCCACGTGGGCTGTCGATTTTGGCAGCGCGTACCGCTTGTGCAAAACCGTTGATGTTCTTGGTGTCACCCTTGGTGGCATTCAAACCAATGCCCAAGATTTGGCCAGCGTCGTAGCCTTGTACGGCATACACATCGGGTTGCAGTTTGTAGGTTTTGGCGTAGGCCAAGCGGAAGCTCTGGTCGCGCTTGTTGTTCAAGTTGTCGGCATAGTGCAGCGTGGTCAACAAATCTGCGGCGTCAGCGCCTTGGGCTTCCAAGGTGCCGTCGGTCAAGAAACCTGAACCGTACAGCGGAATGGTTTTCTTCAAGCCTGCAGCGGAATAGTCTTTCACAAATTTCACAGCACCGCCACCGGCAAAGAAGGTGAACACGGCATCGGGTTTCATGGCGGCGATTTCGGTCAACAGCGCTTGGAACTCGACGTTGGGAAAAGGCAGGCTCAGCTCTTTCATGACGGTGCCGCCGCCTTTTTCGAATCCATCCTTGAAGCCTTTGACGGCTTCGTCACCGGCTGCGTATTTCCAAGTGATGGTGACGATCTTCTTGTGGCCTTTTTTGGCAGCCACTTCACCCATGGCGTAGCCCGGTTGCCAGTTCGAAAAGCTCGAGCGGAAGATGTTGGGCGCGCACATGGGGCCGGTGACGGCAGCAGCGCCGGCGTTGGGCACGATCAGCAAGGTGCCAGATTCTTTGGCAGCCTTGGCCATGGCCATCGCCACGCCGCTGTGTACGGTGCCCACGATGACGTCCACGTTGTCACGTTTGATGAGTTTGTTGACGTTGTCGGTGGCTTTGGATGGGTCGCTTTCGTCGTCCACGCGCACATATTCGACTTCACGGCCGGCAATCTTGCCGCCTTGCTCTGCGACATACAAACGGAAGCCGTTGTCGATGGCTGTGCCCAAGGAGGCGAACGTGCCGGTGGCTGGCAGCATGAAGCCAACTTTGAGTTTGCCTGGGTTTGGCGCTTGTGCCCACGTGTTGCTTGTCGCGGCGATCACGGCAAATGCAGCAGCGGATAAAAGAAGGTTTCGTTTTTTCATGGTTGTCTCCTGGTTTTTTCTAAGGTTACGTGGCGGGTGAAAGGTGTGATTGGAAAAACGTCAAGCAAGCTTGGGTGAGTGCCTGGGGTTGGTCGCGGTGCGGCGCGTGGCCGCAGTCCGCCAGCTCCAGCAATTGGGTGTGTGCCAAATGGCGTTGGATGTCGCGAATTTGTGCCAGCGTGCCGTACTCGTCTTGGATGCCCTGAATGGCTAACACAGGGCAGGTGAGGGTGGAGAGTTCTGTTTCGATGGACCAGTTGCGAAATTCGGGGGCGAGCCAGATGCGGTTCCATCCCCAAAACGCAGAGTCCACATCTGCATGGTAGCGCGACAGCCGTTCGCGTAAATCGGTGTTTTCATAGGCTGCTTTGGCCTTTGCAATGCTTTGCACCGACACCTCTTCGACCCTGATGTGAGGGGCCATCACCATCACGCCCGCCGTGCGGTGACGCGACGCGTACAGCAGCGCAATTGAGCCACCATCGCTGTGACCCAAGAGCCAAGGCGCTTGCGTGACGTTCAAGGCTTGAAGCAGCGCAGGCAAGACTTCGTTGGCTTGTCGGTGCATGAAGTCGGGTGCCCAGTGCTCGTCCGCATCACGCGGGGTGGATTGCCCGTAGCCTGGCCGCGAATACACCAAGCCACGCACGCCAAGTGCATTGCACAGTTGTTGCGGAAAGTCGCGCCACATGGCGAGCGAGCCCAAGCCTTCGTGCAAAAACACCAGCAACGGTGCCTCGGCCAAATTTGCATTGAGCCACTGGTGCTCAATGCGAACGGCGCGACCTTGCCAGTCGATGTTGACGAAGGCGGTATGCATCAGCCTTGGGCTTCTTGGGCGCGCAATTTAAAACGCTGAATTTTGCCCGTGGCGGTTTTGGGCAGCTCGGTGACAAATTCAATTTGGCGCGGATATTTATAGGGTGCGAGCTTGTCTTTGACGAAGGCCTTGAGCGCGTCTTCAGTGACTTCGGCGCCGGCTTTGCGCACCACAAAGGCTTTGGTTTTGGTCAAACCCTCTTTGTCGATGACGCCAATCACCGCAGCTTCTAACACCGCCGCATGTTGGATCAGGGTGGCTTCCACTTCAAATGGACTGACGTAAATGCCGCTCACTTTGAGCATGTCGTCTGAGCGTCCGCCATAGGTGTAAGTGCCGTCCGCATTGCGAATGTATTTGTCACCACTTTTGGTCCAACCGCCTTGGAAGGTCTCGCGGCTTTTTTCGCGGTTGCCCCAGTACATCAGCGCCGCGGAAGGGCCCTTGGTGTAGAGGTCCCCTGGCTCGCCATCCGCTACGGGTTGGCCATCGTCTCCGCGCAGCTCTACTTCGTAACCCGGCACAGGCCAACCGGTGGTGCCATAACGCACGTCGTGGGGCAGGTTGGACAAATAGATGTGCAGCATTTCGGTGGAGCCAATGCCGTCGACGATGTGCACGCCAAAGTGCGCATGGAAGCGCTCGCCTAATTCAGCCGGTAAGGCCTCACCGGCTGAAGATACCAAGCGGATCGCCACTTGGTCTTTGCGTGGCAAGTTGGGATGAGCCAACATGCCAGCAAAGCCGGTGGGCGCACCGAAGAAAACCGTGGGTTTCACCCCGCCAATGCCACCAGTCATGCGTTTGAAGGTGGCGTCGGGTGTGGGGCGTTCGGCCATCAGCATGGTGCATGCGCCAACCGTCATGGGGAAGGTCAAGCCGTTGCCCAAACCGTAGGCGAAAAACAATTTGGCAGCAGAAAAACAGACATCGTCTTCGGTCAATTTCAATACGTCTTTGCCATACAGCATCGACGTCCAATAGGGGTTGCCATGCGAGTGCACGGTGCCTTTGGGGCGACCGGTCGAGCCGGATGAGTACAACCAAAACCCTGGGTCATCGGCCTTCGTGGCGGCGGGTTTGGCCATCGGTTGATGGGCTTGCAAGAACGATTCGAGCTCCACCTCAGCGGGGTGCAAGGGTGCGATCGGGTTGGCAACGATGACCTTGGTCACCTCGTGGTCCGACTTGACCATGGCCGCGGTCAGTGTGGGCAACAGCGCGCCTGACACCAACACCGCTTGGGCACGCGAGTGTTCGAGCATGTAGGCGTAATCGTCGGGGGTGAGCAAGGTGTTCACCGCCACTGGCACGAGGCCGGCGTACATGGCACCCAAGAAGCTCACCGGCCAGTCGTTGCAGTCTTGCATCAACAACAAGACGCGTTCTTCGCGGCGCAGCCCTAAGCTGCGCAGACCAGCGGCCATGCTGCGCACGCGTTGGTCTAGGCTGCCGTAGGTGAGTGTGCCGGCATCGTCAATGAAAGCGGTGCGATCGGCGTGTGGGCTGTTGCGCTCGAGCAAGAACTGCGCAAAGTTGAAATGCTCGGGGGGCGGCGCAACGCTGGCGCTTGCCTTGAGTTCTTGGGTCATGTTGTCTCCTGAGGGGACGGCTTTTGCCGTTTTTTTATTTGAGTTGGCTCAACACGGTGGTGCTGGCTTGCACCGCCGCGCGGCGGTGGTAGAAGTTCAGGGCGCGCAAGCCACCGAGCTCTTCGCCGCCACCGGCGCGGCCCGGGCCACCGTGCAACGACTGCGGCATCACGTTGCCGTGACCGGTGTGAAGTGCTGCGACATCGGGGGTGATCACATGCACGCGGCCGTGACTGTCGGTCAGCGCGGGGATGGCCTGGCCCAATGCGACGGGGTCGCTGCCGTACACAGACGCCACCAAGGAACCTTGTCCACGGCGAATGAGTTGCAGCGCATGGTCTAAATCGTGTGCATGCCCGGTGGTGCGGTAAGGCACCAAGGTGGCCACGGGGCCGAACACTTCGGTGTCGTGCACGCGGTCGGCGGCATCGCTGCCTGCGGCGTTGCCGGTGCCCAGCAATGTGGGGCCGACGCAGCAAGCTTTTGTCTCGTCCGCATCGACCAAGGCGTGGCTGCTGCCGTCGTGCAGCACGCTGGTTTGGGCTTTCAAATAGGCCAGGCCGTCGCGCACGGTGTTGAACTGTTCGCGGTTGACCACGGCGCCCATGCGCACGGTGTCGTTGCGTGGGTTGCCCACCGTGGTTTTGCCTAAGCGCGCGCTCAAGGCTTGGGCCACCGTGTCATACAACGCTTCGGGCACCAACACGCGGCGGATGGCCGTGCATTTCTGACCGGACTTGACAGTCATCTCGCGCGCCACTTCTTTCACCAACAGGTCCATCGCTTCGCTGCCTGCCGCCTCGTGGGGCATGAGCAGGGCCGAGTTGATGCTGTCTGCTTCGATGTTCACGCGTACGGATTTTTTCGTCACCGCCGGGTGCGAGCGGATGATGGCCGCTGTGTCGGCAGACCCTGTGAACGACACCACATCGAAGGGCTCGAGCTGGTCCATCAGTCCCGCCGAACTGCCGCAAATCACAGAGATGGCGCCGGCAGGGAAGATGCCTGCATCGACCACGTCCTTGACCATGCGCTGTGTCAGCCACGCCGTGGTGGTGGCTGGTTTCACGATCACAGGCACGCCCGACAAAAGCGCAGGCGCTGCTTTTTCCCACAAACCCCATGAAGGGAAATTGAAGGCGTTGATGAACAAGGCCACGCCGCGTGTCGGGGTCAACACGTGTTGTGATTGAAACAGGGGGTCTTTGGCCAAGCGCACAGACTCGCCGTCGTGCATGAAGTGGGTGTCCCCCAAACTCTCCCCCAGTTTGGCGTAGGTGCCGAGTGTGTAGATGCCACCGTCCACATCGACGGCGGTGTCGTTCTTCACCGTACCGCTGTTGGCGGTGGAAATGTCGTAGTAGGCATCGCGGTGGGCTTGCAATACTTTGGATGCAGCGCCGAGCATGGCGGCACGTTGTGCATAGGTCAGGGCACGCAAAGCGGCGCCGCCTTGGTGGCGCGCAAATGCAAACGCGGCGGCGAGGTCAAGGCCTGATGCGTCCACACGAACCAGTTCGGTCCCCAGCACGGGGTCGTGCAAGGCGATGCCCGTCCCTTTGCCGTTTTGCCATTGGCCGCTGACGTAGTTGGAGAGAAGTTCGGTCATGGGGCGCTTTCTTTAAGAGGTGAATTCAATTTCACCGTTGGGCAAGAGGTACAAAACCAAGGCGCGGCCTTGGGTCACGGTGGGGCGGTGCGCACTGCCGGGCGGGCAGACCAGCCAACCAGCGGGGCTGCCGTCAAATTGCGCATCGCCATCGATGGGCATGATGAGGTCGATTTCACCTTGCGGGTGCACATGGTGTGGGCCTGCCACATTCTCCATGTCCACCACGTCGACAGAGAACCCATGCAAATCTGCTGAAGGCTTGAAGATGCGGCCATAGCGCAGGCCCCCGCCTTCGTATTTGCACAACCAGCCTTGGGCCACGCCTATCTCGCACGATTGTTTGAGTTCGCGGTAAGCGGCTGAGTGTGTGCCCAGATTGGCATTGAGCCATTCACCCAAAGCGCTGTTGAGTGGCCGTTTGTGAATTTGCGCAGTCACGGCTGCCAGCTGCTTTTTGAACTGAGATTGCGCCTGTTCTAAGGCGTCGGTTGAAAATTGTGTGCTTGTCATATATGGCAACATGAATTATTATGCTTACGCGAAGGCTAGCATGCGATAAACCGCACGTCTAGCAATATATTGCATGTTCTAGGGTTAATCCTAGGTGTGAACAACGGGATGACAGACATGACAGAGTTGGTTGATGTGAAGAACCCATTCTTGGCTTCGCTGGGCGAGCGGGTGCGTGCACTGCGTGCGCGTCGCGGATTGACGCGCAAAGCCGTGGCGCTGGCGGCGGGTGTGTCTGAGCGGCATTTGGCCAGCCTGGAATATGGCGAGGGCAACGCCTCGATCTTGGTGCTCTTGCAAGTGGCGGGTGCTTTGCAGTGCAGCCTGGCGGAACTGATT
>JACCEC012695165.1_pt1 | contig 16855 bp, 14 predicted proteins | sample 7450121 | NCBI WGS metagenome assembly JACCEC01 (sample SAMN15323455, study PRJNA562643) | freshwater metagenome | isolation source: river surface water | place: USA:Blue River Watershed | collected 2017-08-18 | reverse complement strand
TGATAGATACTTTTCTATAAAAGATTTAACCCAGAATTTTCTACCAATATTTGGCAGTAATTTTTGAATCTCATATTGCATAATTTCTGTACCAAAGAATTGCATAGTTTGTCTTGGAGATACTCCCCATCGTTTATCAATATCTTCTTTTTCATCTAATTCTAGTTGATTATCAGTAAAGTTAAATAATTGTTTAACAACTGTTTTAAGTTGATCTGCAATTTTAATATTCTTGTAACCATATTTGGATAAATAATTTGCGATTGTATCTTTTCCACTTCTTTTATGACCACAAATAGCAATAATTCGTGGAACCATGATGAGGATATGATGAGGATATATGGAATTATATAAAGATATTTTTATATTTTATATCAATGTTATTAAATGTCAATAAATACATTTCAATTTTTATCTAAAGATCTTACACATTCGGCATTAATCAAGATGTTTTATATAACTAAAAACAATTTTTTTAAACAAATCGATAAAACTAAAATTGGATACGATACATTTAACTTAAAACAAGTATTATTAAATAGAGAGAATACATTTAAAATTAGTAATTTAAATATAACTATAGATGGAGATATTCTATATTTAACAAATAACAAAGACGATATATATTTTTATATTAATAATTCATCGTCATCAATAGAATTAATAGCTATAAAAGCTATAGTCGATAATATTAATACATTTAAAAAAATGATAGAATTATTTAAAGAAATTTGTGATAATTTTCATTTAGATGAATGTAGTATATCACATTCAATCTCATTAATATTAGTTTTAAAAATAAAGGATAACAATTATATTGAGATTCCTCCATATATAAAATGTACTTTATTAGATGATAAACGAATTATAACACCTTGTGAACTAATTTAAATCTCAAGGTATATACATAAGATATACTTGTTATCTTGAATTTAAACTGTTCTAATGGTGTATCCTCGGCTATATTTTCTATTTCATATAAATTAATACCAGGAATATCACCATCATTTATTTCAACCATTAAATCAACATTTATACCTGCACAAGATAATTTTTTTCGAATCATGTTAAAATCCTCAGATGTAACATTATCTAATTCAACACGATTCTCTTCTCCAAATAATAAAACGAGACCTTTACATACTAGATCAACTAAAAACAAAAACAAATCTTTATTATTTTCTACACCTCCTAAAGATAATTCTACTATTGCATTATTTATATTTCGTTTAAAGAGAAACGTAGCAAAATCATCAACTTCCATATCTACATACAACATACTATCTGATATACGATCATTGTGTGACATTTGAAATAATATAATATATATTATTTTTTATCTATAAATGCTAAACTTGCTATAAAACCAGATATAAATAATATTATAGTACCTACACCAAAATATTTTGTAAATTTAATATTAATTATAGCATCACCTATACATAATTTTTTAAAAATAGATAATGTAGGACTTTCATCTGTATTGTATAATTTTTCTTGACATCCTAGATGTATATTTGTTAATAGAAGAAGAATAGCACCAAAAGTAAAATATATAATTTTAATATTCCAAGGAATATGTGTACTCAATAAAATTATAATAGATATACTACCTGTTTTAATAAAATCAGTTATATGATCATATAGATCCCCAAATTTCGTTGTCATGTTAAACATACGAGCATAATTACCGTCACAACAATCAAACAAATACGATATCAAGAATAGACCAGTTGATATGAAATATAAACGATTATATAAAAAATATGCACTCAATAAACCAAATACAAGACTTAATGTTGTAATCATATTTGGAGTAAAATTAAGTGGTCTAAATAAATTAATATTTAAAAATTGTGATATTTTAATGACTATAATATCAAAAAAATTTTCATATTCATCTGGGATTTTTTTCCCATCAAGTACTTTATCCATTTATTTATCTATATTAATATTTATCATATGATCCAAAAATTCTTTACAAATATCTGTATCATATAAATTGTATATTTCAGCTGATGACGACAATATTAATACATCTTTATCTTCTTTTTTCTCTATTTCAACATTTGAAATAAATGCCAGGTTTACATTATTAATAGATAATAGACTAATTATCTGTTGACTATCTACTAAATCAATTGATAGATCTTTCAAAATATCTTTTTTCCTCTCTATAGAATTTTGAGGAACTATACAAAAATTTCCAGATTTCAATTTATGAGATATGTAATCCATACCATTTTCATATAGATGTTTATATACTTTAGCAATATCGTGTCTATTTACAAACCCAAAAACACAGCTTTTACTTACCTTTGTCATTCTTGGTGTAATATGACCTAAATATAATCCTCGTTGATTAGCAATATAGATCTCTTGTGGGAACACCATTATTAAATAACAATAAAAAATTAGCTTTATATGTAATAAATATGGAATGTCAAGGTCCATGTCTACCACATTGTACGTCTAGATTTATACTACTCATAAGTATATTATCCTTTGTATGTATCGTCGTTATTACTCTACTTTTTATAGAATACTTCAAAAAAAATAAACAAAATAATAAAAATACTAGATATTCCAACTAGAATTTTTATTAAACTATATTATTCTACATTATTCTCAACTAATAATTAACTGTTTACTTTTTCTTAGGAGCTACCTTCTTTGTAGCAACCGGCTTCTTCGTCTCTAGTTCATCTTCACTCGATACGACCACATCATCATCCTCTTCATCATTCTCGTCCTCATCGTCGTCATCATCAGTCTTCTTCTTTAGTGGAAGATCATCGTCATCATCCTCGTCATCATCCAGATCAACAACAGCCTCTTCAATTTCCTTGAAGGCATAACCCCTGATAGATTGAGGAGGAACTACACGCATTTGTAGTACCTTCCAAGTACAACCATACTTGCCAGCAGCTACCCAAATACCAAGACATTGAATAATTGCTGTTACGCGCGCACCCTTTGTCTCAAGAGTTGCAAGATCAACAAGCTTACGAGAATTATCGTAAACTTCACACTGGAATGAACCATCCTTCCAAGGAAGTGTTAGTTTGAATGTAGGAGGATACTTATCAGTAACTTCACCAGTATTCTTATCAACTGGATGACGTACTAGACGCGTGTATAGTGCCTTTACTACATCCCTGGATGCACCCTTCTTCTTAAGCCACTCAAACGCATTTTGAACACCATCGTCAATAAGTTTCTCGTCTACCTCATTCATCTTATCATAAAAGACCTTTAGTTGTTCACGAGTATCCATACCCTTGAATGATAGGTCAAGGGTCCACTTTGCGACACCCTTATCATTCTCCCACTTCTGTTTTCCAAAAGGTGCAAACATCTCTGGAGTTTGCAGTACAATAGGACTCTTGTTGTATGACATATAAATAGTTTTTCCGCCATTGTCATTTGTGCGTGGAGTACCGTAGTGAACACCAGAGACATCAAACTTGGATGGTAGCATAATTGAGTCCATGATTACTTTTAATTTAATAGATTTAGTTGTCTTTAAATATGTTTAAAAGAGTTTTCAAATTTTATTTTATAACCGTTGTTTATAAAACAGATAAGAGAACTTGGGACTATTGAGTATGTGTATTATTTTAGGTAATTTAATAATCAAATTTTTTTTATAAAGGCTCTATATTAATATTATTTTGAATAACGTCTAATACAATATCCCATATCGTTTTAAGTTTACATCGTATCTTTTCATTAGTTTTATGAAATCCTTTTCTTAAACGTTTATCATCTTTACAATTCTCCCTTACATAACAATCAATATCTAACAAAAAATCATCATATTCGCGTAAGAAACATATTAAACACATTGCTTCGGTTAAATCGATTATAGGGCTGGCATCTAGTACAAATCGTTGTATATCATGATGTTGAATCCACGTTTCTGGATCAAAATATAATTTTGTTAAGTCATATCCGTTTCCATCTATATAGAATTTGTCGTTATATTCTTCTACATCTTTAAACAATAACTCATCTAAAAAATATATTAATGACAAATACAACCTTGGTGTAAATTTTTTCACATTTAATATACTTATTAAAGATCTGTTTATTTTTTTTATATCAGATGATAAGACCGATTTTCCATCACGAGTCTTGCGTTGACTTTTTTTCATATCAATTTCCGTTAAGATATGTTTTCCCCTTTTATCTATTAAAAAAAGACGAATACCAAATTTAATATGTGTCTCTATTTTTGAATAAATATCATATTGATTCATTTTCTATTTAAACTATGATAAATAGTTATTTATATAGTATAAAAAATATTAAACTGAAGTAGTTGCTGATTGATCCGCTTGAGTCTGATTTTTTTTACGTTTTAGACATTTAATTATAATTAAAGCCAAGAGAATATCCAAACATATAAATAGTGGAATACCTAATCCTAAACTCAGTCCTAAAATAGTCTGAGTACTATAACCTGAATTATTATCTTCATTTGAACATTTATGTGTATTATTTAATGCTGGACATGGTAACCCTCCATTACTCGGATATTGTAATATTTGTCTTGTAGTATACATAAAGCCATTTTGACATTCAGTCCAATTACTCCACGAAGATACAATACAATTTTGAGTACAATTTATAACTTCATTCAATATAGGTTGGGAACAGTTTGTAACTTCTGAATAAATTGTAATATTTCTTGTTCTGACTTTTGTACCATTTATACATTGTGACCATTGAGACCAATTTGTCACATTACATGGACGTAGACAACTTGCCATTTGAATTAATGATGGACATTCTGTTCCATTATTAGATGAATTTCGTGTAATTAGTCTTGTTCTGAATTGCGTATTATTTATACATTCAGACCATCTACTCCATTGTGACACTTCACAATTTATAGGGCAGACTCGTGTTCCATTAGTATATGTACAAACAGGGCATGTTCTGTTTTCAGTTAGAATTGGACATTCTGTACCACCATTTATAGGTTGCCGTGTTATATTTCTATAACGAGATTGGGTTTTATTAATACATGGCGTCCATGTACTCCATGAAGACACTTGACATGATATAGGACACGGTCTTGTTTCAATTAAAGGTTGACATGTACCATTTTCACGCGCTGGAGTTATAATATGTCTATATCTAGTTGCTGTTCCATTATTACAAGGCATCCAAGAATCCCATGTAGATAATACACAATCATAAGATTCAGGAATAATTTCTTCTGATACTACTGATAATGTTAATGTACTAAATAATATTAATAATAATCCTTTTTTAAACGATATATGTGAAATATGTTTATCTAAAATTTTAATCATCTTATTAGTCGTCATTATATATTCAATGAGTTTCTTACTCTTAAATAATGAATAAATTCAAATTTTTTCATCATGTAAAAAATAGCAATAAACGATTCTTTTTGTATTATTCAATATATAATTGAATCTTTATTCATAATTCAATCTTTGCGAAAATGTTGTTTAATATAAGTTTGAAGGTTAAAATAAGTTAGCTTATCACCTTCCTTGAGAGATAGGATTTTCTTTAGTTTAGCATCTGGAACAATATGACGCTTATCAGCCTCGTCTTGAAGTTGATTCTTTTTAATATACTCGTTAATGTGCTTGGTAACAATGGTACGAGCCATTGCGCTACCATGAGCAACACCTAGGAAATCACATAGTTCGTCGGATAGATTAGTTGGTTTAGCAAAACCACTTGGACTACGTTTTACTGCACCATCAACAGGTACCTTCTTTACCTTTTTTACAGTTTGTTTTTGTAGTTTTACATGTTCTTTTTGTAGAACTTTAACAAGAGCCATTAGTTCTTTTGCTTCATTTAGAACACCTTGTAGTTTACCAAGGACTAGAGTAAAACGATCTACTTCCGCTTCTACTGGCTCAGAAGAAACGACCTCTTCTACGGGAGCTACAGGAGCATCTACTGGTACTTGAGGTTCGGGAACAGGCTCAACTGATTTAGCAACTGATTTTGTTGATTTGGGTGGCATTTTTTAATAATCTATGGATTAGATTTATCTTTATATACTTTTCGTTTCTTCATTAATTCTACAGTGTCTAATATGGTCATACGCATAGTTTTTTTATCTTTTTGTAGATCATATTCTTGTTTACCGAATGTTAAAAGGTCAATGTTATTTAATTTATCTATAACGAAACCTACAAAATCAATCTTATCTTTAAGTCTAAAATTATTTTGTCTTAAATAGTATAAAAAATCTTCAGCATTATTAATTAATATAGATTTTATGACATAATAAGAAATAGCATGTGTAGTTTCATTATTCATATTATTGCATTCTTTAGTAAATTTTGCTATTTTTAAAACTTTATGAGCTTGAGCACGTGAATATAATTGTTCTAATTGTAAATTATGTAATAACGTCTGTTGAAACAATAATTCTGATTTATTCTGTAATATTGTATATAATACAATATTAATGAGACATGCCAATGTTTCTGTAAATGCTTCATTCACATTTACATCTTTTCCATTCATACAAAAAAATTTATTTAATCTTTCTTCTCCATATACATATTTTGAATCAATACTGTAAAAATGTATCATTTCATGAGTTAACACTTTTGCCATTTCTTCTTGTCTATATATTGTTATTTCAGCATATTCGTCAGAATAACAATATGTAAGACCAGAATTTACATTAAAACTTTTAAAAATCTCGTCATCTGGTATATATTTCTTAAAATCACAATTTATTAAAATGATCTTTAATGATTTGGTTAAAGGACTAAAACTATCAAGTAAATTAATTAAAAAACATAAATAACCCAAATAAAATCTTGCGTATCGTAAATTATATTTTTTGTCATAAAAAGCGTAATCTATATCGATATTTTTATATCTTAATGTTTTAGTATGTCTAAAAGTAAAATTATTAGTAATATTATTACATATTCTTGGATCTATATATTTCCCTGATTCTAATTTAATAGGAACATTATCTAGATTCCATCCTTGATTTATCAAAACAGCTTTTTCAGAGTCTTTTAAAAAATCTGTTGAAATAAAAATATTTTTAATATCAGTTGCGAATGTTATTAGTTGATTGTTCATTAAAATAAGTTTGCAAAAAAGTTTTAATATCATAATTTTTATTATTTATATCATTAAAACTATTCAATGTATTATTCAATGTATTATTCAATGTATTTAAATCATTCAAGAGTGGTAATCTTAATTTAAAACAAATATACAAATCACCTCTACATTCTTCATCTTTATCATCATCATAATATGGTAGACCCTTTCCAAATTCAATATGTACAAAAGAACAACAATTTGTTATTTTGTTATCCATATCACCATTTTCTAAAAATGTTCTATTAACCCTTATCTCTTCATTTAAAAACTTAAATGTTCTATCTATTCCATAATATATTTCATATAAATTAATATTATCGTCTATATATAAATCATATTTGCATAAGTATTTATCAATTCTAATAAAATCATGTTTCTTAATTCGTAAAGAAATTATAATATCTCCATATGTATCTTCATATTCATCGCCTATACCTTTATAGATATATGTGTTTTCATAATTCAACAATGACAAATATAATGTTTTAATTTCTATTTTATCTTTTCGTTTTACTTTGATATTAATTTTTTTAATATCTTTTTTGTATAATTCTTCCAATGTAACCCAAATAGATAATTTTATAGTTTTAATAGTATTTTTTGAAATTTCTGAATTTAAATTGTTTCGTGTTTTCTCTTGTGTATGTTCAGATTGAGTATATGTATGGTCAGGTTTGGTATTATCTTTTGCATTTTTTTTATTTGTTTCATCCTCCTCATATTTTTCATGATTTTTCTCATTCACTTTAACTGCAGTTTGTAACATATTGAAAAGAAACTTTAATAATATTGATTTATAGTCGAGATTTGTTTTAAAACTCTGTGATAAATCATATATTTTTCTTTTATCAGGATCACTAAGAATCTGATAAGCTGTATTTATTCTTTTGAACATATCATCCGTCTCTTTGTATTTATCTGGATGATACTGAAGTGCTAACTTTCTATATGCTTTTTTAATTTCTTCATCAGTTGCATCTCTAGATATACATAATATTTCATATGGATCATCTTTAATAGTATTCATAAGGTTCTATATAAAATAATTACAAATCTCTTATATTGATTTAAATTTATAAAAAATATATCTAAAATAATAAAATGCAAAATTGTACATATACTGCCCAAGGTTTTTTAGCATGTCCAAATATTAATGTTAAAAAGGTGAATAGAACAGATAGAGTTTATAGTGAAGGATTCGAACATTTTACAGTTGCCCCTATTACAACCGGTATTCAAAGAGTACCACCACCTGATGTTAAAACATTTAACTATCCTGATGCAAGTGCAATACCTTCATCAGTTGGAATAAAGTCACCAGCACCTCCTTTAATAGTAGCAAAGAATAATATTCCTGAAAAACAATATGTATTAGATGATCTTTCATCAAAAGATAAAATACCAAATATTACAACAAAAACAATTACTAAAAATCCATCTATTAAGGTAACACCTGAAAAACCAATAAATCCTGGTGCATAATTATTATCTTATTTTTAAACTACATAAGAATAATTTTTGTTTATAGAGTGAAATATAACCACGATGTCACTCTATGATGAATATGAACAATACGTTTTGAAATATAAAAACGAATATGGTGACAATACGATAGTTTTATATCGTTGTGGGGGTTTTTATGAAATTTATAGTATAAACGATGGACTAATAAATATGAAGTACATTTGTGATTTATTAAATATTCAAATGAGTCGCAGAAATAAGGCTATATTAGAAGTTAATAGAAGTAATACAATCATGGCTGGATTTCCTGCACATGCTTTAACTAAATTCATAAATATACTCGTTGCTGATAATTTTACAGTTGTGATTGTAGATCAAATTACTGATCCACCAAAACCAAAAAGAGGAGTAACCTCTATTATTAGTCCTGGAACAGATTTGAATGTATCATCTTTCGACACAAATAATCTGATGTGCATTAATATTCAGAATTATACAGATTTTAAAACTAAAAAAAACTTGATGTGTATTGGTATTGCGATTATTGACTTAACAACAGGTAGTTCCAAGATTATAGAATTATCTTCATCGAATTATGATTTTTATTATTCATTAGATGAAACGTTTCGGATAATTCAAACTGAAAACCCTAAAGAAGTTATATTTATTGGTACTAAACCACATGATATTAACTTGATTCAATATTTAGAATTAAGTAATAAATGCATTCATGAGAAGTTTTCAGAAGATATTCTTGAATCAAACATCAATTATCAATCCCAAGTACTTAAAAAGGTTTTCCCACATCACGGTTTACTTTCTGTAATTGAATACCTCGATCTTGAAAAATATCAAGTCGCTACTACTAGTTTTGTATTTTTACTTCAATTTAGTTATAAACACAATGAGAACATTCTTCTTAAAATTAAAAAACCTATTATTTTACAACCATCCAATCAACTAGTATTATCTTATAATTGTGCTAAACACCTTAATATAATTAGTGATGATTCTAGAATTAATTCACTTTTATCAATGTTAAATAAATCATCAACAGCTATAGGTAAACGCGTATTTAAAGAAATGTTCCTTAATCCTGTAATTGACATCAACGTACTTGAAAATCGTTATGATTGTATTGATTATATGTTAGAATCTAATAGATATGAAAAAGTAGCTCAATTATTAGGAAATATTTTTGATATTGAAAGATTAAATCGTAAAATCAGTATGAATTCAATTAATCCATGTGAATTGTGGAATTTATTTCTATCAATTGAATCTGTTGATAAAATACTAGATATTATCTTAGATAGTCCTATTTTAAATAATGATTTATCCTTTGTAAATAAAACTAAAGATATTATTCAATATTTATCAAGACATCTTGATTTACAAGAAATTCAAAAATATAATATCGATAATATTTCAAATTCTTTTTTTTTAAAAGGAATCTATGAAAATATTGACAAGTTACAAGATGAATTAAATTCAAATATTGAATATTTTAATTCTCTTACATCTAAATTGAATAAAGAAATAAATGGAGATTTTTTTAAACTTGAACATAACTTGATAGACGGATATCATCTTGTAATAACATCTAAACGATATAATGATACTAAAAAACAACTTTCTGAAAAGTTCAAGCTAACATTTGAAAATAAAGTAACTTTTGTGTATAAAGATATAACAACAAAAGCTCAAGCAGGATCACTTAAAGTATATCACGATTCATTTAAAATTATAAATCATACAATTGATAGTATTCGAAATAATCTTATAATGTCTATTAAAAAAGAATTTACTAATCTTTTAATAGAGTTTTCAGATCTTCATTCTGAAAATATGAATGATATCGTACAGTTAATAGGTATTACAGATTTTTATGCTACAAATGCTAAAAATTCGAAGAAATATAAATATTATAGACCTACAATAGATAAAGAATATACTAAATCATTCATAGATGGAAAAAATCTTAGACATCCTATAATTGAACAATTATGTGAAAGTGAATATATACCTAATGATGTGTCGTTAGGTCGCAACGATCAACGTAGTATGTTAATCTATGGAACAAATATGGTTGGTAAATCGGCTTATATGAAATCTATTGGACTGGCTATTATAATGGCACAATCAGGAATGTTTGTACCTTGTGAAAATATGAATTATTATCCATATAAAAATATTTTTACACGAATTCCATCTGGTGATGATTTATTCAAAGGGCAATCGACATTTGCTGTCGAAATTAGTGAATTAAGAAATATTTTAAAACGTGCAGATGATTATAGTTTAGTAATTGGTGATGAATTGGCAAGTGGTACAGAATCTATATCAGCTGTATCAATCGTAGCAGCAGGTATTATGCAATTATATGAAAAAGGGTCTTGTTTCGTATTTGCTAGTCATCTACATGATCTAGTTGAACTTGAAAAAATTAAAAATCTAAAACAACTCAGAATATGTCATTTAAGTGTTATTTATGACGATTTACAAAAAAAATTAATATTTGATAGAAAACTTAAAGATGGACAAGGAGGAACACTTTACGGACTGGAAGTATGCAGGGCTTTAGATTTAGATAATGATTTTATTCAATTAGCTAACAGCTTTAGAAACGAATTGACTAATAATCACGATACTATAGTTGGCACTGGAACATCTAGATATAATAAAAAACATTTTATTGACATATGTTCTATATGTAAGCAAAAAGCTTTAGAAGTTCATCATATTAAACAACAAGCATTTGCAGATAAAGATGGTTTTATTGGTTCGATGCATAAAAATAACAAAACTAATCTAATAAACGTATGTCAGACATGTCATGATTTAATTCATAATAATAGCATAATTGTTGATGGATATAAACAAACATCAGATGGTATTGAATTAATTATAGAAAATCGACTTGACGATAATAATAAAACACTAGATATAGATGAAGATATTATAAGTTTCATAAAATTTCAAAAATCTACAAAGACTTCTATTGTAAAAATACGTGAATTAATTCTAGAAAAATATGGAAAAGAATTTACAATTTATAGAATTAATAAAATATTAAAGAACAAATAGTTAAAATTAAAATATTTTAATGATGTAAATTAAATGCTTTATGTAATTGAAGACATAGGCATGAGAGACCATCATGAAGATCGTCATTCAGTAGAATTCAATATTTATAAAGATTTTCATTATTTTGCTGTATTTGATGGTCACGGAGACGAGAAAGTAGCTGTTTTTTTAAAATTATTTTTTAAAGATATTTTGAAAAGTGAATTACAAAAAAACTCAAAAATACCAGTAGAACAGAGTTTATTTAATGCATTTAAAAGATTACAGAATTTTTTGCCAAAAAATATGGCAATGCATTCTGGTAGTACTGCTGTTGTAGTTTTAAAACAAAATGATATGTTATATGTAGCTAATGTTGGAGATAGTAGAGCTATTATGAATTGGAATAATAAAGCAGTACCTATAACAGAAGATCATAAACCCGATACACCTTCAGAATATGAGCGAATAACAAAAGCTGGTGGTTTTGTCATTAAAGATCCTTTTGGAACTCCGCGTGTTAATGGAAATTTAGCTTTATCAAGAGCAATTGGTGATTTTTATTTAGCACCTGCTGTAACATGGGTACCTGATATATACACAGTTAAATTGAATGCTGGTAATAAATTTTTAGTAGCAGCATCTGATGGATTATGGGATGTTTTTAATAATCAGGAATTGGTAAACTATATTAACAGTTATATAAATTCTAATAAATATATTGGAAATGAAAAGAAACTATTTAATAATATGTGTCTAGATTTATTAAAAACAGCTAGAATTAAAGGATCTACAGATAATATTACAATTATGTTATTTACATTCTAAATTTTTTGTTTATATTTTTTTGTCAATACAATACTAAATCATGTCTTCTTCAAGGAGAGTATTGTGTTATTTATGTAATCAAGAAATATCATTTAGTAATTATCCATCTCATATCGTTCAATGTTATAACAATTTAAGACAAAGATATATTAATTTAGTAATGAATACTGATAGATCAGATTCTAATATGGATTCCGATACTAATATGAATACTAATATAAATACCAATATTGACTCTGAAGATATTACAAATTCAGATTATCCTCAAAATTATCCAATTCGCAGAACTGTATATCTACGAGCTAATTTTTATACAGACAGTAGAATATTTAATCGATTACTAAATACCCAAGTAAATCAACAAAATACTATACAATCAAATACATTTGCAAATTTACAACAAAATGGTAATAATATAAATATTGATAATAATGATGCTACAAGTCATAATACTGATACAGATCCTAATCAAACAAATTTAAGAATGATGTTCGAAGAAGGTGATCTAGAAGATGATGAAAATTTTGACGAATTTTATGATACCATAAATCTTCAAGATCTATATGGTGGTATTGGTAATGACACTACAAATGGTATAGAAGAACTTTTTGCTTCATACTCGAATGTTTTTGCAAATAGTAATAATAGTATTTATGACTATTTTTCTACTTTTTTACCTTCTTACCAGGTGATAAATTCTAATAATCCACATTCACAAGAAGGATATGATGATAATATGTATTTTAACAATACGTATTTTAATAATACGAGTAATGACACAAGTTATAATACAATTAATAACACAAGTAATGACACTGGTAGTAATATAGATAACAATGCAAGAGATTCTTACAATTCAAATAGTCCTTTCTCAAATGTACGATTATTAACAAATAATCTCTTAAATGAAATATTTAGATCTGTATTGAATAGACATTCATCTAATATAAATCAAGTCTATTATCCTCAAGAATCCAACAACATGCAATCTAACATGCAAACTAATCATGAATCAGAAAATGATGTCAGCGTTAATATGAATAGAGTAAATCAATCACAAAGCAGGATATTACAATTAACAAATCTTTTTAACACAGATTTTGATGGAGGTTACAATTCTTCTTTAACTGATCTTATTAGTTTATTGAGGAATTCATCTAATAATATATATACAAATAGTATTATTGATCAAGTTGATAGAAATATTAACTTAGAGGATAATAATGCTTTTAATTATTCGAATAATGAAATTCACAATGAATATATAAATGAATCATTAAATGAATCATTAAATGAATCATTAAATCAAGGTAATCGGATCAATCGTCAAAATAGACGTCCTCGACCAATACTTGTATTAACAAGTATTTCATATCCAGATGATTTTGTTCAATCTCTTGATCAATCGATCCAAGATTATAACTTCAATAATCTTGTTGCAGAATTACTTGGGAAAGTCGAAGTAGGTTTTACAGACGAACAACTTGATTCTGTAACACTTCAATTAAATAAAAATGAGGTTGGCAGTTTAGAGGAAAGATGTCCAATTTGTCTTGATTATTTTGGCGAAATGCAAGATAATGCTTTACTCAGAATGACGAAATGTGGACATTTTTATTGTGAAGAATGTATTTTTACATGGTTAAAGAAACATAAAACTTGTCCCTTTTGTAAAATCGATCTAGAAGAAAAATACCTTAAAAATAATAAGACTAACACGTAGCATTCTATCTAATTTCAGTAGACTAAAAAATTTGAAAAAAAATTATTATTGTTTTAAAGTCATTTAAGGATAGCCCAACGTTTAATTATAGTGTTATTCAACAATGACCGAAATTCTATCAAAAGATCAGTTTGATATACATACATGGAATGTTGTTGATAGTTTTTTCCGAGTCAACAAAGGATATCAACTAGTCAAACATCAGTTAGAGTCATTTAACGACTTTATACTGAGAAAATTAGATCAAATTATAGATGGTTTTAACAATATTGATATCTATCACCAGTTTATTCCTGAAGTCAATAAATTCAAATATATTTTACATATCGAAATCAAAAATCCAGTTCTTACAAAACCCATAATTTTTGAAAAAGATGGAAGTACTAAACTAATGACACCTAATGATGCACGTCATAGAAATTTTACATATAGTTCGGCATTATATGTAGATGTTCATGTAACAACGAAAACATATCAGAGTATTGCCGATAATCCAAATATGACTGAAGATGATCCTGAATATATAATTGAAAAAAAATCAATAAACAATGTCCTCCTTGGAAAGATACCAATTATGGTTAGATCAAATTATTGTGTGCTTAAAAATCCTCAATATACTCAAAATGAATGTAAATATGATTATGGTGGTTACTTTATTATAAATGGTAATGAGAAGGTGATTATTTCACAAGATAGGATTTCAGAAAACAAGACATATGTATTTGTAAATAATAAGATTTCTACTTATTCTCATATCGCGGAAATTAGATCTGTCCAAGAGAATAAATTAGGTGTACCAAAAATCACAACCCTTAAACTATCGTCAAGGGCAAATCAATTTGGTAGATATATTCGTGTTAATATCCATCATATTAAAAATGATATTCCGCTATTCATTTTATTCAAAGCTCTAGGATTAAACAGTGATAAAGAGGTTATTAAATACATAGTTCATGATATGGATGAAAATAACTTCCTCAATAAACTATTGATTAATGAATTAACTGGTTGTATTGAGGAAGCTAATCAAGTTATATGCCCAAAATCTGCATTAGAATATCTTTCTAAATATCTGAATATTACAGGATATCCCAAGGAAGTACTTAATAATAAATTTCAACGAATCAATATTATTCGTAATATTCTAGAGAAGGAATTCCTACCACATGTTGGTAAGGAATTTCAGAAGAAAGCATTATATCTTGGATATATGGTTAACAAGTTACTCAAATGTTTCCTCGGTCTAAAAGATTTTGATGATAGAGATTCTTATATCAATAAGCGTGTAGATACACCAGGTGTACTAATGTCAAATCTATTTCGTCAATATTATGGCAAGGTTATTAAAGATATGAAAAATATGATTCAAAAAGAGATTAATACAGGTGCATGGAAAGCTACCAATAAGTTCATTAATGTAGTCAACAAAATTAATGTAACAAAAATAATCAAGTCTACAATCATCGATAGTGGTATGCGTTATGCCCTTGCGACAGGTAATTGGGGTATTAAAAGCAATAAAAATAAACAGGGTGTTGCACAAGTACTTAATAGGATGACATATAGCGCAACTTTGTCGCACATGCGTCGCATCAACACGCCAATTGAAAAATCTGGTAAACTCGTACAACCCCGTAAATTACATAGTACACAATGGGGTATTATCTGTCCTTCAGAATGTTTTGACCCTAATACACCTATACTACTATGGAATGGTATTATTAAAAAAGCGAAAGATATTATTGTTGGTGATTATCTAATTGACGATAAAGGAAATGCTACCAGAGTAAGAACGACTTGTTCTGGTTATAAAACTATGTATGATGTCATTCCACAAAAACCTAATTTTATGACACATACAGTTACAGATAATCATATTCTGACTCTTAAAATAAAGAAACACAAACATATTAGGACTCATAGGGGAAAGAAGGAATTCATGTGGTTTGATAAAGCAGAACTTCGTTATAGGTATAAGGATTTTAACAGTATCGCTGATCTAGAGACATTTAAATCATCTATCGACGATGATAATGTAATTGATATTACAATTGAAAAATACTTATCATTACCTAAAAATGTACAAGATAATCTATATATCTTCAAATCAGATGGTATTAATTGGGAACAGAATGATGTCGTTCTAGATCCTTACATTCTAGGAATGTGGTTGGGAGACGGATTATCATCTGGTTATGGATTTGTTACAGCTGATAAAGAATTACTTGATAAATGGATCGAGTGGGGAAAAGATAATGATGCTACAATTAAAAAAGGTCTAAAATATAAATATCATATTAGTTCTACAATTAATAATACACAAACTGGTATTGCTTGTAACAAAACTGAAAAAGCTCCACTAAAGAAACTACTAGCAAAATACAATCTAGTTAATAATAAACATATTCCACTAGAATATTTGGTAAATGATCGGAAAACACGACTAGCACTTCTAGCAGGTTTGATTGATACAGATGGTAATGTAAGAGCAAATGGTCATGAAGTACGAATTCCTCAAGGAGAGGATAATTATCAGATTATTTATGATGCTGAATTTCTAGCAAGGAGCCTTGGATTCTCGTGTCATGTAAATGACGGTATCTGTTCATATACAGTAAATGGTGAAAAGAGACATCGACCATA
>JACCEC010916989.1_pt1 | contig 16862 bp, 14 predicted proteins | sample 7450121 | NCBI WGS metagenome assembly JACCEC01 (sample SAMN15323455, study PRJNA562643) | freshwater metagenome | isolation source: river surface water | place: USA:Blue River Watershed | collected 2017-08-18 | reverse complement strand
TTTGGCTTGTCCGCTCGACCGTGTCGAGTTGGGCTGATTTCATCGCGAGTCCTTGTTCAAACGGGTCAAAAAAAAACCGCCGGTGTGCCGGCGGTTCGTTGTGAGGGTGGGCTTGCTGCGTTCATCCCTCTCGACCGCCGTTGGGCGTGAGAAAGCGAAAAGCAAAGTAAAACCACGAAGTCTTCATGGGCAACAATATAGCACAGGCTGCGCAGGGGCGGTTTAGGCCGTGCCCCCGACGGTCAGGCCATCGATGCGCAAGGTGGGTTGACCCACGCCCACAGGCACGCTTTGGCCTTCTTTGCCGCAGGTACCCACCCCTGGGTCGAGCGCCATGTCGTTGCCAATCATGCTGACGCGGGTCAAGGCATCGGGGCCATTGCCCACCAAGGTGCCACCCTTGACCGGGTATTGAATTTTCCCGTTCTCCACCCAAAACGCTTGGCTGGCCGAGAACACAAACTTGCCCGAGGTGATGTCCACCTGTCCACCGCCGAAGTTGGTGGCATAAAGACCTTTTTGGATACTGGCCACGATCTCCTCGGGGTGCTTGTCACCACCCAACATGTAGGTGTTGGTCATGCGTGGCATGGGCACATGGGCATAGCTTTCACGTCGGCCATTGCCGGTGGGGGCCACGCCCATCAAGCGAGCGTTCAAACTGTCTTGGATATAGCCCACCAAAATACCGTCTTCGATCAAGACGTTTTTCTGACTGGCGTTGCCTTCATCGTCCACATTCAGAGAACCACGGCGGTCGGCGATGGTGCCGTCGTCCAACACCGTGACGCCTTTGGCCGCTACGCGCTCGCCAATGCGACCGCTGAATGCGCTCGAGCCCTTGCGGTTGAAATCACCTTCCAAGCCATGGCCAATCGCTTCATGCAACAAAATGCCAGGCCATCCTGACCCCAACACCACGGTCATTTCGCCGGCGGGCGCAGGTCGCGCCTCCAAATTGGTGAGGGCTGAACCCACGGCTTCATCCACATACCGGGTCAGGCAAGCCGCATCGAAATGGGCCAAACCAAAGCGACCACCACCGCCTGCCGAGCCGCTTTCGCGGCGGCCGTTTTGTTCGACGATGACAGACAAGGACAAGCGCACCAAGGGACGCACATCAGCGGCCAAGGTGCCGTCTGCACGTGCCACCATGACCACATCAAATTCACTGGCCAAACCAGCCATGACCTGGACCACGCGGGGGTCTTTGGCGCGGGCCTGCTGCTCGATGCGCTCGAGCAATTGCACTTTGGCCGTGCTGTCCAAACTGCCAATCGGGTCATCTCCTGGGTAGAGCTGTCGACTGGGCGCGATGACGCGTTGAGGTACTTTCGTCTTGGCATTGAGGCCAGCCGTGGCAATGCTGCGTACCGTGTGTGCAGCATCCATCAAAGAAGCCAGGGAAATATCGTCTGAATAGGCGAAGGCGGTTTTTTCACCGCTGACCGCTCGAACGCCCACACCTTGGTCGATGCTGAAAGAGCCTGTTTTGACGATGCCTTCTTCCAGACTCCATCCCTCGGACCGGGTGTATTGAAAGTACAAGTCTGCGTCATCGACCCGGTGGGCTCGAATGGCAGACAAGGCTTGGCTGAGGTGTGATTCGTCCAAGCCGTAGGGGGTAAGCAGCAGGCTTTGGGCCAAGCTCAAGCGCTCGAGGGTGGGTTCGCGTGAAATCATGGACCCATTGTAGGAGTCCGCCAATCTCTCAGCGCGGCTGGGGTTGTGTGGCTTCAGGACTGCACCAGTTGCTTGGCTTTGGCCACAGACAACAAAATGCCGATGCCCAATCCCAGGGTGACCATGGCGGTGCCCCCATAGCTGATGAAGGGCAAGGGCACACCCACCACAGGCAGCATGCCCGCCACCATGCCCATGTTGACGAAGGCGTAGGTGAAAAAGATCAGGGTGATGCTGCCAGCCAATAAACGGGCAAACAAGGTGGGGCCCTCGGTTGCAATGGACAGACCGCGAAACACAAGCACCATGAACCCTGCGATCAACAAGATGTTGCCGAACAAACCAAATTCTTCAGAGAAGGCGGCGAACACAAAGTCAGTGGTGCGCTCGGGAATGAAATCCAATTGAGCCTGGGTGCCTTGCATGAAACCCTTGCCCCAAAAACCACCAGAACCAATGGCAATCATGCCTTGAATGATGTGGAAACCTTTGCCCAAAGGATCTCGCCCTGGGTCGAGCAAGGTGCAGACACGTTGCTGTTGGTAATCACGTAGAAAGGGCCAATCCATGCCGTCCACACACAAAACAGGTTCGAACAGAACCACCAAAGCCATGCCGATCAAACCCACGATCAAGGGAGGAATGATCAGCCACCAACTCAGACCTGCAAAATAAATGACATACAACCCGGCGGACATCACCAAAATGGCCGTACCTAAATCGGGCTGTTTGACGATCAACCCGACGGGAATCAACAAAATCAAGCTGGCCACCACAAAGTCCAAGGTTCGCAACTGACCTTCGCGCTTTTGAAACCACCAAGCCAGCATCAGCGGCATTCCAATTTTCATGATTTCGCTGGGCTGGATCACGATGCCTACATTCAGCCAACGCTGGGCCCCTTTTTTGGTCAACCCAAACAAAGCCACGGCGAACAACAGCGCCAAACCCACGGTGTAAATGGGAACAGCCAAAGCCATCAGTCGTTGGGGCGGGATCTGGGCCACCACAAACATGATGAACGCAGCCAACAACATGTTGCGAGCATGGTCCCAAAACCGCTGGCCATCGGCATAGCCACTTGAAAAAATAGACACCAACCCGGCCAAGGCCAAGACCAGCACCGCAAAGCTCAATACAGCATCAAAACCCACGACCATGGGGGTGATGCGTTGAAACACGCTGTATTTGCCAATTCGGGTTGCCATGGGAGAATCTTACCCATGTATGCACTCTTTGAAGACAGCGGCAAATTCATGACCGGACGCGTTTTGTCAGAAGCCGACGCATCCGCCCAAATTGAACTCGACAGCGGCAAGCGCATGAAAGTGAAAAGCGCCAACATGCTGATGAAATTCGACAAACCCACACCCGCCGAATTCATGCAAGCAGGGCAAGCGGTGGCGGCCGACATTGAAGTCGACATTGCTTGGGAATTCGCGCCCGATGATGAATTTGGCTTTGCTGATTTGGCACAGGACTATTTCAGCAAAGAAGCCACGCCTGCCCAGCAAGCAGGGATGTTGCTGCGTTTGTTTGACACCCCCCACTATTTCCGGCGGGCGGGGAAAGGCCGTTTTCGCAAAGCCAGTGCCGAGGTGATTCAACAAGCCTTGTTGGCCATCGAAAAGAAAAAACAAGTGCAAGCGCAAATTGCAGCTTGGGCCGCCGAGTTGGTGGCAGGCGTGTGCCCTGAACCGGTTGCGCAGCAGCTCTACAAAATATTGTTCAAGCCAGATAAAAACGCCGCCGAATACAAGGCTGTGGTGGAAGCGGCGCGCAACAGCAACACACCGCCACTGGCATTGCTGCAAAAAGCAGGCGCGATTCGCTCGGCCTACGATTTTCATTGGCAACGCTTTTTGTTTGACAACTTTCCCAAAGGGACCGGCTTTCCTGCCTTGCAAGCAACCGCCATCCAAGCGGATTTGCCCTTGGCCACAGTCCAGGCCTATTCGATTGACGACTCCCAGACCACCGAAATTGACGACGCTTTGTCCGTGCAAGGTCTGGGCACTGACAGCATCACCTTGGGTATCCATATTGCAGCACCCGGCTTGGCGGTGCAACCCGGTGACCCGATCGACCAAGTGGGTCGATCGCGCTTGTCCACGGTGTACATGCCGGGTCACAAAATCACCATGCTGCCCGACAGCATTGTGCAAAGTTACACGCTGCAAGAGGGTCGCGCATGCCCTGCGCTGTCCTTGTATGTGCGCTTTGATGCAACCACACTGGCGATTCAAGACAGCCAGACCCGATTGGAGCAAGTCCCGATCGTGGCCAACTTGCGTCATGACCAACTTGATGAAGTGGTGACCGAGGCTTGGCTGACCAATCCCTCACCCGAACCACACCACCAAGCCCCATTGATGCCTCATGCCGAAATGGCTTTTTTATTCAAACTGGCCAAACACCTCAAGGCACAACGCGAGGTGGTGCGCGGAAAACCTGAAACATTCAACCGTCCCGATTACAACTTCAGATTGGCCAACACCCCTGAGAGCGGCCCTGTGGGACAAGAAACGGTTCAAATCACCATTCGCCAACGCGGTGCCCCGTTGGACTTGATCGTGGCCGAAGCCATGATTTTGGCCAACAGCACCTGGGGCCAATGGATGGCAAGTTTGGGCGTGCCTGCCATCTACCGCAGCCAAGCCAGTTTGGCGCCCGGCATCAAAGTACGCATGGGCACCAAAGCCCTGCCACACGCCGGCATCGGTGTGCCCAGTTATGCCTGGAGCACATCGCCGCTGCGCCGGTACACCGATTTGGTCAACCAATGGCAGCTGATTGCTTGTGCTCGTCAAGGCGCCACCGCCGCCTTGGTCGCACCCTTCAAGCCCAAAGATGCAGAACTGTTTGGCATCATCTCGGCGTTTGACACCGCTTACACCGCTTACAACGTCCACCAATCGAGCATGGAGCGTTTTTGGACCTTGCAGTTTTTGCAACAACAACACATCAGCGAATTGGATGCCACGGTGTTCAAGTCTTACCCTGGGGAACCCCCCATGGCGCGGGCCAACACCCTGCCCTTGGTGTTCACGGTCCATGGTGCGCCTGCCCTGGAAAGAGGTTGCCAAGTGCGGGTGAAAGTGCAAAGCATGGACCTGATCGCGCTGGACTTGCAAGTGCAATACCTGCAAACATTGGATGCAATTGAAGCCCAAGCTCAGCAGACCGAGGTTGAGGAAGATGAGGAGTTGGCTGCCGGCCCCTTGAACATCGCGATGGACCTGACCGAGGCCCCTGTCGAGGAATCTCAGCCATGAATTGGGCTTTGGGCCTGTCGCTGCTGCTGCATGGCCTGGTGCTGTCCATCCAATTGGGCGCCCCTGAAAGCACCGAACGCTTGGTGCGAGACACAGGACTGGAAGTGATCCTGGTCAACACCTTGTCAGATGAAAAAAAACCTGACAAAGCCAAAGCACTGGCGCAAACCCATTTGGCTGGTGGTGGCGAACGGACGCAAGCACGAGCCACCTCACCCTTGCCCAATACCGCTCAAACCCAAACCGGGGAAGCCGATGACCAACGCCAGAGCCAAATCGCCAAGCGCGAAATGGAACAAACTGAATTGTTGGCGCAGACCAAGCGCACACTCGCAGCCTTGAACGCCAACCCAGCCACTCAAAACAACCCTGAGATCGAACGTCAACGTCAGCAACTCTTAAAGATGCTGGCGCAGATTGAAAAACGCATCCAAGAAGAAAATGCGAGGCCGCGCAAACGTTATGTCAGCCCCAGCACCCAAGAAGCGTCGTACGCCGTTTATTACGACCATTTGAGGCGAAAAATTGAAGCCCGAGGCACCTTGTTTTTTCCTGAAGCACAAGGTCAAAAGCTTTATGGCAGTTTGATCATGGTCATCACCATTGATGCCCGCGGCCAGGTGCTCACCTGCGATGTCTCGCAAAGTTCGGGCAACCCGATTTTGGACATGCAAGCCAAAGCCATTGCCAAGCAAGCGGGGCCTTTTGGTCCATTCAATGACACCATGAAACGCCAAATGGACCAACTGGCTTTGGTGACCCGCTTCAGTTTTGACAACAGCAACACCTTGCAAACCACCTTGCAAGAACAATGAACATGCCTGTGTCTCGCCTGCTTCAAGCCTTGGTCCGTTGGGTGGCCTTGGTGGCTTTGTGTGGCTTGGGTTTGCAGATTTTTTTTGTGGCACGCATTGCCAGCATGCGCTATCTTGATCCTGTCTCAACGGCTTTTCAACGTTCTGAGGCGATGCGAATAGCCCGCCACAACCCCTCATTTCGCTGGCAACACGAATGGGTGGCCGCCACTGCACAACCCAAAAACATGAAGCGGGCGGTGATCGCCTCGGAAGACGACGTGTTTGCCAGTCATGGTGGCGTGCAATGGGACGCCATCGAGAAAGCGTGGAGCCGCAATGCACGCGCCATGGCACGCGCCCAAGCCCGTGCGCAGGCCAATGCAGGCCAAGCACCCCGCGCCAAGGTCGTGGGTGGGTCAACCATCACCCAACAATTGGCAAAGAATTTGTTTTTGAGCGGAGAGCGCACCATGCTGCGCAAAGCGCAGGAATTGGTGCTGACCCTCGCGCTTGAACAATTGTTGAGCAAAGAACGGATATTGACCATCTACCTCAACAGCGTGGAATGGGGCGAAGGCGTTTTCGGAATAGAGGCCGCTTCTCAACATTACTTCAAACGACCGGCCAGCCAACTCAATGCATGGGAATGTGCACGGTTGGCTGTCATGCTGCCCAGGCCCAAATACTACGAAAAATATGCCCGATCCCCTTACCTGGCGGGGCGCGCCCAAACCATCTTGGCCAGAATGCCCCAGGTGGCGTTGCCATGAGCAACACCACCACCCGCATCTTGGGCATTGACCCAGGTTTGCAATGCACCGGTTTTGGTGTGATCGAGAGCACTGGGGCACTTTTGCATTACGTGGCCAGTGGCACCATCACCACCACCCACTTGCCGCGCGACGATTTACCTGCGCGCTTGAAAGTGATTTTTGAGGGCATTGCGGCAGTGGTGTCACGTTATGAACCCCAAGAGTCGTCGGTTGAAATTGTGTTCGTCAACATGAACCCGCAGGCCAGTTTGTTGCTGGGTCAGGCGCGTGGCGCTTGTTTGACCGCACTGGTTCACCAGCAACTGCCTGTGGCCGAGTACACCGCCTTGCAAATGAAAAAAGCCATAGCGGGTCACGGCAAGGCCGCCAAAGCGCAGGTGCAAGAAATGGTGAAACGTTTGTTGAAGTTACCTGGTTTGCCTGGCCCCGATGCAGCTGATGCGCTGGGATTGGCGATCACACACGCCCATGCGCGTCACGCCACAGGCCTGCTGGCCCAGGCCCATCTCACCAAGCCGGTGCGAGTTGCGCCAAACCGCGGGGCGCCGCTTTCTCATCGTCAAAGCTGACCAATTCGTAGCACTCGGGGTGGTCAAGCAATTCACGCAACAATCGATTGTTCAGGGCATGGCCTGAGCGAAACGCGCTGTAAGCGGCCAGCAATGGTCGCCCCAACAAATACAAGTCGCCCATGGCGTCCAAGATTTTGTGCTTCACAAATTCATCGTCATAGCGCAGCCCATCGCTGTTGAGGACTTTGTAATCGTCCATCACGATGGCATTGTCCAATCCACCCCCCAATGCCAAACCATTGGCCCGCATCTGCTCGACATCTTTGGTGAACCCAAAGGTGCGTGCACGAGCGATGTCTTTCACATAGCTGCCTGTTTCGGTGTCGAACTCCACCCGTTGGCCGGTGGAATCCACAGCTGGATGTTGGAAGTCAATTTCAAAACTCAGCTTGAAGCCATGGTGCGGGCTCAGACGTGCCCATTTGATGTTGTCACCCTCACCCTCTTGCACTTGCACAGCTTGGGTGACTCGAATGAAACGCTTGGGCGCGTTTTGCAACACCACCCCCGCGCTTTGCAGCAAAAAGACAAACGAAGCCGATGAACCATCCAAGATGGGCACTTCTTCGGCAGTGATGTCCACGTACAAATTGTCCAGTCCCAACCCAGAGCAAGCCGACATCAAATGCTCGACCGTGTGCACCTTGGCCCCTTGTGCCGAGATGGTGGAGGCCATGCGGGTGTCGGTGACCGCGGTGGCGCTGACGGGGATGTCCACCGGATGTGCCAAATCGACGCGCCGAAACACAACCCCTGTGTCCGGCGGGGCTGGACGCAAAGTCAACTCCACCCGTTGGCCGCTGTGCAAGCCGACGCCAACAGCGCGGGTGATGGTTTGAAGGGTTCTTTGTTTCAGCACGGATGCGATTTTAGTCAGCCTGTTTGCGCAAGAAAGCAGGAATCTCGTAATTGTCCATGCCACCAGAGGACATGGCATCAACCCTTGCAGCTGCTTGGGTGCGGTTGGTGCGCCATACGCTGGGCACATTGACATCGCCTGCGGGTGTTGGAGTGGCCAAAGTGGTGGGCGCGGACATCGTCTCGCTGCTGGCAGACATGCTGGGTGCGATCGACGTCACCGGACTTGGAGCCACAGACATGGTGGACTGGTTGGGGGTGTACGCCACATCATGGGTGCCTGTGCGGATCACGGACAAAGGAGGCGCCACTCGTCGACCCGCTTGGGCCAAGCCGGTAGCCACCACCGTGACACGGATTTGGTCTCCCAAGCTTTCGTCATAGGCCGTGCCATAAATGACATGCGCTTCTTGTGAGGCAAAAGCGCGGATGGTGTTCATGGCTTCGCGCGACTCGGCCAAACGCAACGCACCTTTGGCGGCGGTGATCAACACCAACACACCTTTGGCACCAGTCATGTCCACTCCTTCCAGCAATGGGCAGGCCACGGCTTGTTCAGCGGCAATGCGCGCACGGTCTGGACCGCTGGCCGTCGCTGTACCCATCATGGCTTTGCCTTGCTCGCTCATGACGGTGCGTACGTCCTCGAAGTCGACGTTCACCAAGGCTTCCACATTGATGATTTCAGCAATGCCACCCACCGAGTTTTTCAGTACATCGTTGGCAAATGCAAAGGCTTGGTCTTGGCTGACATCGTCACCCAACACTTCTTGCAGTTTTTCATTGAGCACCACGATGAGTGAGTCGACATTGGCTTCGAGCTCGGCCAAACCCGCTTCGGCATTGGTCATGCGACGACCGCCCTCCCAATCAAATGGCTTGGTCACCACGCCCACGGTGAGAATGCCCATTTCACGCGCGACACGAGCCACCACCGGGGCTGCGCCGGTGCCTGTACCACCACCCATCCCGGCAGTGATGAACACCATGTTGGCACCTTGCAGCACTTCACGAATCGTCTCAATGGCGGCTTCAGCTGCCGCTTGTCCGCGCTCTGGCTTGCTGCCTGCGCCCAAACCGTTGTCGCCCAATTGAATGGTGCGATTGGCTGAACTGACCTTGAGCGCTTGGGCGTCGGTGTTGGCGCAGATGAATTCCACACCGCGCACACCACTGGTGATCATGTGTTCCACGGCGTTGCCGCCGCCACCACCGACACCAATGACACGGATTTGCGTGTTGGAGGTGAATTCTTGTTTTTCGATCATTTCAATGTTCATGTTGTTTCTCCGAAATTTTGTATTGCAGTTGCCTTGAATTTGTTGTTGTGTGAATGGACATCGATCAGCCAGGGGGTGCGCCACGTATACACGGTCGCCATCGTCGACCTGTGAATACGCGGGGACTGGCCAGCAACTGAGGGGTGAATAGGATGTTGTTCATGATCAGAAGTTCCCCACAAACCAGTCTTTGACGCGTCCCATGGCTGTTTTCATCGACCCGTTTTTCTGAGCCACCCGGAAACCTCGCAAACGCGCCATGCGGGCTTCTTCCAGCAATCCCATGACGGTGGCCGCACGTGGGTGCGACACCATGTCAGACAAAGCACTGCTGTAACGAGGAACGCCTCGACGCACCGCTTTCAAGAAGATGTCTTCACCCAACTCGATCATGCCGGGCATCATGGCACTGCCACCCGTGAGCACAATGCCCGAGGACAACACCTCCTCGTAGCCTGAATCGCGCAGCACCTGCTGCACCAGCGAGAAAATTTCTTCGATGCGTGGTTCGATCACGCCCGCCAAATTTTGTCGACTCAGCATGCGCGGACCGCGGTCACCCAGACCGGGCACTTCCACTTGGACATTGGGATCTGCCAACAGTTGTTTGGCAAAACCCGATTCCACTTTGATGTCTTCGGCGTCTTTGGTTGGGGTGCGCAGTGCCATGGCGATGTCGCTGGTGATCAAGTCACCCGCAATCGGAATCACAGCGGTGTGGCGAATGGCGCCACCTGTGAAGATGGCAATGTCGGTACTGCCCGCACCAATGTCGACCAAAGCCACACCCAATTCGCGCTCATCGTCCGTCAACACGGACAAGCTGGAAGCCAACGGATTGAGCATCAAGTGGTCCACATCCAATCCGCAGCGGCGGACACACTTGATGATGTTTTCGGCCGCGGTTTGGGCGCCAGTCACGATGTGCACCTTGGCTTCCAAGCGAATGCCACTCATGCCAATCGGTTGCTTGACATCCTGTCCATCGATGATGAATTCTTGCGGTTCCACCAACAGCAATCGCTGATCGGTGGAAATGTTCACGGCTCTGGCGGTCTCCACCACGCGAGACACATCAGCAGCGGTCACCTCGCGGTCTTTCACAGCCACCATGCCTTGCGAATTCATGCCGCGGATGTGGCTGCCTGTGATGCCGGTGTACACCCGGGTGATTTTGCAATCTGCCATCAACTCGGCCTCTTTCAAAGCTTGTTGAATGCTTTGCACAGTGGCATCGATGTTGACCACCACGCCGCGTTTCAAGCCGCTGCTGGGTGCAATGCCCAGCCCTGCCACTTTGAGTTCTGCGCCAGGCAAAACCTCAGCCACCACCACCATGACTTTGCTGGTGCCAATGTCCAAGCCCACCACCAAATCTTTGTACTCTTTTGCCATGGAACCCTCTTTGTACTTACCTTGTTGTCGTTGAATTCAGCGTACTCACGCCGCGCAATCGCAAGGCATACCCATTCGCATGCCTCAAATCTGCTGCTTCCAATGCTTGCGCCTGACGTCCATAGCGCTGGCTGACTTGCGCCAATGTTTGAGTGAAGCGCTGAACACGCGCCAATACCTCTGTCTCTTGTCCGCGCCCCAACTCCAACTGCGCGCCGTTTTTCATGCGGGCTCGCCAGCTGCCGCGTCCGGTCAATTCCAAGCCTTGCAACACCATGTTCAACTTGGCGAACTCGGGAGAGAGCTGGTTGAACATGTGCAGCACCCTTGCCGATTCGGCATCCGGACCAACCAGGTGTGGCATGTCCTCGTTGTCCAGTTCTCCAAAGTTGGCACCAAACACCTCACCCTGCCGATTCACCAAACGAGAATCTGATTCATGGCCCCAGTAAGCCACGGGTTCATGCTCGTACAAATCAACACTCAATCGATCTGGAAACTCACGCCGAACCATGGCACTTCGCACCCAAGGGACGTTCTCAAATGCGGTGCGCGCTTGCGCCAAATCGACAGTGAAAAAACTGCCATTCAATCGTGGCACCACATTGGCCCGCAAAGTGACCTCGTTGTTGTGTCGAACATCGCCTTGTACCGTGATCGTGGTGATCGCGAAGATGGGATGACGCAACAACCACCAGAACGATGCCCCCACACAGACCACGATGAACACGACCATCAACACCAAACTGGTGATGTTCATAAGCCGAATGTCCATGGCCAATTCAGGCGGGTTGTGCATGGTGTCGTAGGGCGCATTCATGCTTGCAACGCCCCCAAATGGCTGTCCAAACGGGCTTGGCTGAGAATTTGCAAACACAAATCAGGGTATGACAACCCTGCAGCTCTGGCCGACATGGGGACCAGAGAATGATCAGTCATGCCTGGACTGGTGTTCATTTCCAGCAAAAAGGGTTTGCGGTCGCTGGCGCGAATCATGACATCGGCACGACCCCATCCACGGCATCCCAAGGAACGGTATGCCGCCACGCTCAGGGCTTTGATGGTTTCTTCCTCGGCAGGCGGTAAACCACTGGGGCAGTGGTACTGGACCGCATCAGTGAAATATTTGTTTTGATAGTCGTATGCACCCTGTGGAGCGGAGATGCGCACCACAGGCAATGCATGCGCATCTTGTCCTTCACCCAACACAGGGCAAGTCACTTCCTCACCCTCGATAAATGTCTCACACAACAAATCGGGGTCGTACTGGGTGGCCAAGGCCACTGCTGTTGCCAACGAACCGGCATCCAGCACCTTGGTCACACCGATGGACGATCCTTCATGTGGTGGTTTCACGATCAAGGGCAAACCCAGTTCTTGGGGAATCTTTGCAATGCGCTCTGGTGTCTGCAAATGAGGGGGCAACCACACCGCTGGTGGCGTGGACAAGCCCTCGGCCATCCACAATCGTTTGGTGAGTTGCTTGTCCATGGCCATGGCAGACGCCATCACACCCGAACCTGTGTACGGAATGCCCAACAATTCCAACGCGCCTTGGACCGTGCCATCCTCACCATGTCGACCATGCAAACTGATGAATGCGTGGGTGAACTGTTGATCACGCAAACTTTGCAAACTGTGCTGCGCTGGATCAAAGCCGTGCGCCTTCACACCCAAAGAAAGTAGTGCTTTGAGCACCCCTTGTCCTGACATGAGGGAAATGTCGCGCTCGGCCGAATGCCCACCCATGAGGACAGCCACTTTGGCAGTGTTGACGTCAAATGCTTTCATCATCGAACCACCTGCAAATGTGGCTGACCAGTTGCCGATGCTTGTGCCACCAACTTGGCGGGCAACTGACCAATACTGCCCGCGCCCATGCACAGCACCACATCGCCGTCTTGCGCTTGTTCGCGCATCAACGCTTCCAATTGACTCAGATCTTGGGCGAATACCAAGGCTTGTTGTCCTGCCACACGCACTGCGTGCGCCAAGGCTCGGCCATCTGCTGCGGCGATCGGCTCTTCGCCAGCTGCATAAACCTCGGTCAACCACACCACATCCGCCAAACGCAAGACCTGGACAAAATCTTCAAAACAATCGCGCGTACGGGTGTAGCGGTGCGGCTGGAATGCCAACACCAAGCGCCGACCTGGGTAAGCCCCTCGTGCCGCTGCCAAGGTGGCCGCCAATTCCACGGGATGGTGGCCATAGTCCTCGATGACGGTGTACCCACCACCTGCGGCTGCAGGGGCTAGACCATGAATTTGGAAACGACGACCGACACCTTTGAAATCAGCCAAGGCTTGCACCACGGCTTCATCGGGCACATTCAATTCCACCGCGACCGATATGGCAGCCAAGGCATTGCGCACATTGTGTTCGCCGGGCAGGTTCAAATCGATGTGCATGTCTGGCAGGGTCACGCCGTTGCTGCGGGTCACACGGAACTGCATGCGTGAACCGACCGCTTTGACATCTTGTGCACGCACCTGTGCATGCGCCGACAAACCATAGCTGGTGATGGGGCGAGATACATCGGCAAATACGCTGCTGAGCACAGGGTCATCGGCACACAAAATCGCTGCGCCATAAAACGGCATGCGGTGCAAAAATTCAATGAACGCACCCTTGAGCTTGTTGAAGTCATGGCCATAGGTGTCCATGTGGTCTGCATCGATGTTCGTGACCACCGACATGATCGGGTTCAAATTGAGGAATGAGGCATCCGACTCATCGGCCTCGACCACGATGTAATCCCCTGAACCCAATTTGGCATTGGCACCCGCACTGATGAGTCGCCCACCAATCACAAACGTTGGATCCATGTTGGCAGCCGCCAGCACACTGGCCACCAAACTGGTGGTGGTGGTTTTGCCATGCGTGCCTGCAATGGCAATCCCTTGTTTCAAGCGCATGAGTTCGGCCAGCATCACGGCACGCGGAACCACGGGCACTAATTTTTGATGTGCCGCCACCACTTCGGGGTTGTCGGCATGCACCGCTGTGGAGGTGACCACCGCTCCTGCGCCTGCAATGTGGACTGCATCATGGCCCACTTGGGTCCGAATGCCCATGGCTTGCAGACGGCGTAGGACTGGGCTGTCCGAAATATCAGACCCTGAAACCGTGTAACCCAGGTTGTGCAAGATTTCGGCGATGCCGCTCATGCCAGCGCCACCGATACCGACAAAATGCACATGACTGATGGCGTGCTTCATTTCAGCACCTCGACACAGGCTTGTGCCACGTCTTGAGCCGCCGCAGTTTGTCGCAAACCATAGGCCTTCACAGCTTTTTCCAATAATTGCTCACGGTTCAATTGCATTAAAAAATCAGCCAGTGACGCAGGGGTCCAAATTTTTTGCGACATGAGCCATCCCGCATCTTGTGACGACAAAAACCGGGCGTTGGCGGTTTGATGGTCATCGACGGCATGTGGGAATGGGATCAACAAGGCTGCAGCACCCACAGCCGCCAATTCACTCACCGTGCTGGCCCCTGCCCTGCAAATGACCAAATCCGCTTGGGCAAACGCTTGGGCGGTGTCGTTGATGAAGGGCACCAACTCTGCTTGCACATGGGCTGCCGCATAACTGTCTTGCAAACTTTGCAAATGCTTGGCACCACCTTGATGGACCACCAATGGGCGTTGCGCTTCGGGAATCAAGGCCAAGGCTTGGGGCACCACACTGTTCAAGGCTTGTGCACCCAAACTGCCACCCACCACCACCAAGCGCAACGGACCCGAGCGGTTGGCGAACCTTTCCTGGGGTGGCTCTTGATGCAAGAATTCTGGGCGCAAGGGATTGCCCACCCATTCACTGCGCGGCAACACTTGAGGGAAAGTGCTCAATACCCGATCAGCCACCTGCGCCAACACCTTGTTGGCCATGCCTGCGATTGAATTTTGTTCATGCAATACCAATGGTTTGCCACACAACACCCCCATCATGCCGCCAGGGAAAGTGATGAAACCACCCAAACCCACCACCACATCGGGTTTGACACGGCGAATCACCCTCAGGCTTTGCCAAAAGGCTTTGAGCAAGTTGAGCGGCAACAACGCCAATGTGATCAGTCCCTTGCCACGAACACCGCCAAATTGCACCACCTCAAAAGCAAAACCTTTGGCAGGCACCAATTGGCTCTCCATGCTGGGTGCAGGTGCGCCAAGCCAATGCACGCGCCAGCCCTGTTGTTGCAGGACATCGGCCACAGCCAAGCCTGGGAAGATATGTCCTCCTGTGCCTCCAGCCATGACCAAGGCGGTGCGTCCTGTCATACGCGACCTCCATGCATCAGCAATCGGTTCTCGTAGTCCACGCGAAGTACGATGGCCAAAGCGATCATGTTGAGCAAGATGGCTGAACCCCCGTAACTCATCAGCGGCAAGGTCAGGCCTTTGGTCGGCAAGGCACCCAAGTTGACGCCCATGTTGATGAAGGCTTGAAAACCCATCCAGATACCTACGCCTTGCGCGACCAAGCCCGCAAACACGCGGTCCATGGCGATGGCTTGTCGACCAATGAACATGATGCGACGGGTCAACCACATGAAGACACCGATGACCAACACCACGCCCACCAAACCAAATTCTTCGCCAATCACGGCCAACAAGAAATCAGTGTGGGCCTCTGGCAGCCAATGCAGTTTTTCAACACTGCCACCCAAACCCACGCCAAAGATTTCGCCCCGACCAAAGGCGATCAGAGAATGGGAGAGTTGAAAACCTTTGCCCAAAGCATGCTCAGCACCAAAGGGGTCCAGGTAGGCAAAAATGCGCTCACGCCGCCAAGGTGACAAGGCGATCATCAAACCAAACGCCACCACCAAGATGCTGCTGATCAACAAGAACATGCGGGCATTGACACCTCCTAAAAACAAGATGCCCATGGCGATGACCGCAATCACCAAAAACGCACCCATGTCAGGTTCTGCCAACAGCAAGGAACCCACGATGGCAATCGCGACTCCCATGGGCGTGACCGCAGCAAAAAACCGCTCTTTCACATCCATTTTGCGCACCATGTAGTTGGCCGCATAAAGCAAGGTCCCCAACTTCGCCAATTCAGACGGCTGAAAGTTCATCACGCCAAAGCTGATCCAACGCCGTGCGCCGTTGACACTCTTACCGATAAAGGGGAGCAACACCACAATCAACAAGACAATCGATGCGATGAAGACCCATGGCGCGACTTTTTCCCAGGTGTCCATGGACACTTGAAAAACCAATAGCGCCGCGACAAAACCAATCCCCAGTGCCATGGTGTGTCGAAACAAATACTGTGTTTGTGAAAAGCTGTTGGATGCCGTGTTTTCATGCAAAGCGATGGAGGCCGAATACACCATGACCAGACCCCACAAGAGCAATCCACCGATGGCCCAAATCAAGGCCTGATCAAAGCCCTTGACCGTGCCGGGTGCAGCGCCGGTTCGTGTGAATTCATGGCCTTGCACCCGCACGGGCAGAGCGTCGATGCCCTCTTTGGGTTCGTTGCCAAACCATTTGCCAATGCGCTGTCCCCAGCCGAGGGTGTGCTCACTCATGCGGTACCCTCTAGCAGTTGCAGGTCGTGAACGGCTTGGGTGAATGCCTCTGCTCTGGCCACATAGTTGGTGTACATGTCCAAGCTGGCACAAGCAGGCGACAACAACACGGCGTCACCTGTTTGCGCCTGTTGTGCGGCCATTTGCACCGCCTCTGTCATGTCTGAAGCCTTTAGCAATGCCACTCCACTGGGTTGCAGCACTTCAGCCAACAATGGCGCATCACGTCCAATCAAGACCACGGCCCTGGCAGAGCGGATAACTGGGTCCATCAATGGGCTGAAGTCTTGCCCCTTGCCATCACCACCCAGGATGACCACCAGCTTGCGCTCTATACCCAAGCTGTTGATGGCCGCGACCGTGGCACCCACATTGGTACCTTTGCTGTCATCCACATATTCAACATCACCCACGATGGCCACCGACGCCAATCGATGCGGTTCGCCGGTGTATTCACGCAAACCATGCAGCAGCGGTGCCAAGCTGTTTGTGCAGGTGCTGGACAACGCCAATGCCGCCAGTGCATTCAAGGCGTTGTGTTGACCACGGATGCGCAATGCATCTGCAGGCATGAGTCGCTGGACATGCAACTCTTCCTGCACAAGCTTGCCACGCTTGCCAACGGATTCTTCCAATGGGGCTGCACGAACCAACCAGGTCATGCCGTTTTCCACGGACA
>JACCEC010816016.1_pt1 | contig 16862 bp, 12 predicted proteins | sample 7450121 | NCBI WGS metagenome assembly JACCEC01 (sample SAMN15323455, study PRJNA562643) | freshwater metagenome | isolation source: river surface water | place: USA:Blue River Watershed | collected 2017-08-18 | reverse complement strand
TGCCCTGCGACGTGTGCCACGGCCTGCGCTACAACCGCGAAACGCTAGAGGTTTTGTACAAAGGCAAGAACATTGCCCAGGTGCTGGACCTCACCGTCGAAGCCGCGTTGCAGTTCTTCAGCGCCGTGCCGAACATCGCGCGAAAGTTGCAAACGCTGATGGATGTGGGCTTGTCTTACTTACAGCTGGGCCAAGCGGCCACCACGCTGTCGGGCGGCGAGGCGCAGCGCGTGAAGCTGGCCTTAGAGCTCAGCAAACGGGACACCGGTCGCACGCTGTACATCTTGGACGAACCCACCACGGGTTTGCACTTCGCAGATATCGCGTTGCTGTTGAAGGTGCTGCAACACCTGCGCGATGCGGGCAACACCATCGTCATCATTGAGCACAACTTAGACGTGATCAAAACCGCGGACTGGTTGATCGACATGGGCCCCGAGGGTGGCAGTGGCGGTGGTACCGTGGTGGGCGTGGGCACACCGGAACAACTGGCCGACAACCCTGCCAGCTTCACCGGAAAGTATTTGAAACGTTTGCTGACGCCGCGGTAAAACTCAGCCGCGCGCAGCCTGCAAAGTGTCGCGCGTTTGCTCAGCCACACGCCGTGCGGCGTTGGCAAAGTCATCACCCTGCGACGCATACAAAATGGCGCGTGAAGAGTTGACGATGATCGGACCCGTGGTCTCGTCACCTCGCACACGCAAACCAGCTTTCACCGTGGCCACAGCATCGCCACCTTGCGCACCCACACCTGGAATCAGCAAGGGCACAGTCGGTGCAAGTTCGCGCACACGTTCGATTTCTTTGGGATAGGTCGCGCCCACCACCAAACCCAATTGACCGTTGAGGTTCCAAGGACCTTGCGCCAATTTAGCGATGTGTTCGTACAGCAGGGGTTGACCCTCCACGGATGCGAGGCGTTGGTTCTGCAAATCATCACCGCCCGGGTTGGAGGTGCGGCACAGCAAGAACGCACCTTTGCCGTGGTACTTCAAATACGGCGCTACCGAATCCCAGCCCATGAAGGGAGAGAGAGTGACCGCGTCGGCGCCGTAACGCTCAAACGCTTCAATGGCGTATTGCTCAGCGGTGCTGCCGATGTCGCCCCGCTTGGCATCCAAGATGATCGGCACATGCGGCGCCACACGACGCATGTGTGCGACCAATCGTTCCAACTGCGCTTCAGCGCGATGCGCTGCAAAGTAAGCGATTTGCGGTTTAAAGCTGTTCACCAGATCGGCCGTGGCATCGACGATGGCGGCACAGAAGTCGTAAATTTTGTTCGCGTCGCCCTTGATGCGATCGGGGAACTTGGTGGGTTCGGGGTCAAGGCCCACGCAGAGCATGGAAGCGTTTTGGCGCTCAGCGGCGCTCAGCATGTCAAGGAAGGTCATACTGAGATTTTAAAAGGCTCTCCATCCATCGGCACTTCGCGTCGCTAGACAAGTTTGCGCTCAATGGAGCGGTACGCAATTGCTTACTTTTTAGTATTTGCATTCACATCTTTAGCCGAAATATCACATGGCAAAAGATGAACGCAGAAGGTTACGCCATGCCCTCCGAACTACAGCCGATCACAAGCACCATCTCTACAGCCCCGCTAGTTGCATCCGCCAGTCGCAATGACAAAGACCCCAACGATGCCGCCATCATTGACGCCGGGCTCGAGATGCAACCACTACCACGGAGCACGGCTACAAGCAGTTTTGTCAACCTGCCTGCGATCTCGCCACCTGCCGAACCTGCTGTTGTCGAGGCGGGGTTTTTTAGCGCTGTCCGAAGAGGTGTCACACATGCATTTCAAACCACTGCAGCGGCCATTCAAAACTATATCCATCCGCCGCAAGAGCCTGTCGCAGAGGTGCAAGTGGCTCTCAGAGGCCTTAGCCAATCGGCGCATGACCCGCTGTTCCCAGAATCGATCTATGTTCATGGACAGCTGAACTATTCCAAGATCGAAGAGTTCATCGCAAAGTTGAGTACTCACTACCGTGCGACGACGGGAGCCTCTGCAAACGATCAGGTGGGCCAATTTTTGGATGACATGCCCGTCAACATTGCGCGACGAGTACAACGACAGTTAAGGGCTGAACAACAGGAGCACCTGTTAACGGTTCCAGCAAACACACTGACGCGCGACCAAAGGGTACGACTTGATCGCGCCATGCTTTGTGCAGTGGCTGATAAGTGGACGTCTCTGAACAAATTGATTGCCGCCACAGTCGTGCAGGAATCCATCGACCATGATTTGGTTGGACTGACGCTGACAGAAAGTCATGTCGCGACCGCGTCACAAACGACATCGCGCTTGCCCAACGCGCCGGTACGTGAAGCTTATCTGCATGAGCTCCAACATTTTTGCAAACTTCAAACAGACTACGTTCGCGCCATCAACATGCCCAACACAGTGATCACAGCAGGGCATGATTTGATTCCAAATTTTGACCACCTGCGCGACCCCCAATCGCCTCTGACGCCAGCCATCGGAACTGCAAGGGTCACACAACGGGGGGGTGGCGTTGACGTGGGTCTAGCGGTGCCGGTCTTAGGAACGATTCCAACCCCCACACAAAAAGAAAGATCAATTCTCGACTTAGGCTTCACCGGGAATGCCACCTATTCACAGGGCAATCTGTGGTCTACAGACACAGACAATGATTTTAATTATTCCAATGTCTGGTCCATGACCGGAAAAACACGTGTGACTTTGGCAACCCCCGTCGTTAGTGCAAACCTACCGGGTGAAGTGACCCAAGAGTACCGTACCTACTACGAGAGCCTGAATCATGATGCGGCTTATGCAGCTGCGCTTGCCAACACGGCATATCAACCAACGCCGACGCTGCCCCAAAAGATTGCAGCGCAGACCAGCGACTTTATTGGCATGATCACAGCACCATTTTTAGGCGGCCCACGCCGAAGTCCGTCTCTGAAGGCGGTGGCAGATTACAGCATGGCCACGCACAACGGTGTGTATGCCATACCAGCCATGCACCGGTCAGCGGCTGCATTAGATGCCATGGCCCCAAGCGCCACCGAAATTCGTCAGAGTGGTGCGGCCAGCGGTTTTGATTTAAGGGGAACGTTGTCTGACATGTTGCCTACCCCAGCCGCACGTATGCACGCGTCGGGCCCCATTGAGCCGAACAATCCAAATCTAAATTTTCGCCAATCAACGCAAATTCCGTTTTCTGTTCCAGCAACGCCAAGCGCTCGCACCGACCCTTCACAAGCAGCATCCTATCCATGGAGCGTACAAACCTTTTCAGGCGGCGCAAGTGTGACAACTAAGTTGACTGCAGCCCAATTCCGTATCGACCCCTTGAGCAACCAATATTTGAAAGTGCCTTTCGCACCCTCAGGCACGGTGTCGGCCATCGGGCGCAGCAGCGAGAGTGTTTTGCCTCTGACTCGCCTGAACGTTTTTTCAGGGAAACATCCCGATAGCTTTCCAGAGCAAGCCGTTGTCGCCGCCAGTCAAGTGATTCAAACAATTGTTGAGCGCACAACCCAAGATTCTCGTGTTAGGCCAAGCCCTGCATTTCCCTTTGGCGATGTTGGCGCATTGCACTTGATGAATAAACATTTTCCGCGTGACGTGAATGGTCAACCTTTGGTGGATGTCACATCGCCACTTTATGAAGTCTCAAAAGAAGCCGACCCATATCAGTTCTACTCAGCAAGAGATGCGATGCACCCCGCTTTTCAACATCTGCTGCAGGCCCTTGAGCTTCATGTTGGCAGCAAAGCATCCGCCGGACTTTCCCCTGCACGCGCTTTTCAAGCACTGCAGGAGAGTTACAAAAAAACCTCTGAAGATTATGCGGAAGTCGCGCAATTGATAAGGGATGCCAAGTCGGCCTCCAGCTATGGCAGTGCTGACACAGAAGATGTGGCTTTGCAAAGAATAAAACACATCGTCTTTCATGATGCCCATTGCTCCGCCGTCACGTCCGCTTCAACTGAAAAAGATAAGAACGATTTGTGCCTATTAGCCGTGCAAATGTTTGACCTTCAATTCAACATGCTGGATCGGATGTTTGAAATGGCTAAAGCAAATCACGGCGCGATGGAGCAGCTTTATGGCGCAGGACAGCAACCGCCGGATGCCATCCAAGCGCTCCACGCCACGCAATTGCAGCGTGACTGTAGTTGCGAACATTTCGAAGTCGAAACTGCCGACATCCCACGTGTTCATGTGGCACGCAGTCACTTATTGGCTGCCGACACTGCCTCGATCAAAAAGACCAAGGGAGTCAATATCAATGCCACCATCGATTTGGGTGCTCGTGACGCTCTCAATGCGCGCTCAGACGTCCTCAAAAACTGGGTGCCCGGAGGAAATATGTTGGGCAGTGGGTTGGCGCAATTTCAAATCAGCGGCAACATTGATTTCGCCGACCAGCACCAACATCCCGCATGGCACCGCGAGGCTCTCCGCACAGACGTCGTGCTTGACCTGAAACTCAATGGCTCTGTCGTGGGTGTGCCGATTGCGGTGATGGCCGCCTGGCTGACCGAGTCCTGTATGAGCAGCTGCCAAGGCATGGACGACGAAACCGCCCTTCAAGAGCTTGGCCGTGAGATGAAAGAATTTTTCACCGAGACGCTGTCCAAACAAGGTGGATTGAGTCTGCTCAATGCAGGACATGGTCTTCGACTTGAACTCCGACTTGAACGACCACATCCGGAAAATGGCGAATTAACTGTAAACAAGCTTGCCTTTAAGAGATTTGGCGAATTAGAGACGACAGACAAAGGCCTCAAACTCTTTCCCGACAAATTAAAAAAACTCGCAAGCGTCGTAACTTCTGCTGGAACGCTCAGCTTTGACCCTCAATACAACGATAAAACCTCTGAATATCGAGTGAAGGGAAGTCATGTGGGCGATGGCGTGCGCGCAGCTCTCACCATGTACCCCAGACTATTGAGCATCATTCAGCGCACCCCAACGAGTGGCATCAACTTTCAAACCACCGCAGCGGAGTTCCAAAAACCAGAACACAAGCCAGCATTGCAGATGTGGTTTGGTGGCAAAAACATCCCCTTTGTGAGCATCATTGCCGATGCCTTGAAAGCAGAGGAGCGCGCCATTGACTCTCCGGATGCGCCCAGTGGCAACAGCGAGCTCGAATATGCCCTTCAAGGCCCAAGTGTCGATGCGCGGACATCGACAAGAGCTACGTTCGTTAAACCGGTGTATGACCAGTATCGGGCGAATAAACCGTATGCAGGCGCAGCAGCGCCAGTACAGAGCAATTTCACAAAACTCGGCGACATACTAGATCAGCTCTCAACGAAGTTGTTAGGCCGCCCCTATTCCGGCGCGCCAGACGAAAAGCAAGCTTTGCTCGTCGCAATTTCCAATTCAGGCATGCAACAACAAACAGCGAATAACCGTTTGGCTTATTTCACGCGCACGCCAGCAGGGCAAGCCATCTTGCAAGCAGCCGATCGCATCATGGCCCTGGCGGGAAGTTATTCGACGACGCAACGTCTGGGAAATTACTATCAATTAAAACCGCACAACATCGCAATTGATCACTTCTTTCCTCCACAACAAGTTGCGTCGCAACAGGCAATCCGCCTCCCAACGTCAATTGAAGTCAACCCACCCCTGCCGCTCAATTCCAGTCCAGAAGGTTTGAGTATGGCGCTTGCGCGAGAGGACTCGCTGAAGTCACTTTACTTAGAAGCCAATCAAGGAAGCGGCGAATTGAGCAAGCTGGTGCCCAGTTACCATCCCCCGTCTCCAGCAGGACCGCCTCCCCCAACAACGGTGATGAGGCGCATCGTCAAACATCCCATCATCCCTCCGGGTGCAGGCATCCACATCAACCAACCAGAGCCACCTCCTTTAGTTGGCGTTGTGACGCCGCAAACACCCACGGTCGTCACGACGATCATGCGGGAAAATTTCGGGGCCGAGAGACTCCCTGACTATGGAGACACCGGAAACATGAGAGAACGCTTGTAATCCGACTCAGTGAACCCCGGCGCCTTCTTTACGTGAAGAAGGCGACTAAATTACTTCTTCGCGTAGGCTTCGACAGGCTTGTCGTTCAGGTTTTTCCAGGCGTCCTTGTTGGCATCGCTGGCGGGCATGCCCAGCTTGATGTTTTTAGGAGGAATGGCTTGTGTGAACCACTTGTCATACAGCTTGGCGAGTTCGCCAGACTTGGCCAACCCCGCAATGGTCTCGTCCGCCAGCTTCTTCAGCGCGGGGTCGTCCTTGCGGAACATGATCGCGATGGGCTCAACGTTCAACACCTCACCCACGATCTTGAAATCTGCAGGGCTCTTGGAGTTGGCGATGTTGCCAGCCAAGATTTGACCGTCCATCACAAACGCATCGGCGCGGCCTGACTCAAGCAACAAGAAGCTGTCAGCATGGTCTTTGCCAAACACCTCTTTGAAGTCCACGCCCGTGGCGCGCTCGTTCTTGCGCAACAACTGAACCGAGGTGGTGCCCGTGGTGGTCGCCACGTTCTTGCCATTCAACTGCCCGATGGAGGTGATGCCAGAGTTGGCACGCACCGCAATGCGCACTTCTTCCACATAGGTGGTGAAGGCGAAGGCCACTTGTTTTTGACGCGCTTCGTTGTTGGTGGTAGAGCCGCACTCAATGTCCACGGTGCCGTTCTCTGTCAAGGGAATGCGGTTTTGTGAAGTCACCGACAAGTACTTGGTCTCTAACTTCTTGCCCACGGCCTTTTCGATGTTGGCAATGATGCGCTGGCAAATCTCAACGTGGTAGCCCACATACTTGCCGTCACCCAAGGTGTAAGACAACGCGCCCGATGAGTCGCGCACCCCCATGGTGATGCTGCCAGCAGCTTTGACTTTGGCGATGGTGTCATTGGCTTGCGCAAAAACGCTGCCCGTCAACCCTGCAGCGATGACCCAAGTGAGAAGATGCTTTTTCATGTGATGTCGCTTTCTGTAAAAAAGAATGATTAGACTTCGGCACTCTTGAGAGCAAGACAGGGGCAACCCTAAAAATCAATTCTGATTTCAGCGTAGCGCATGCAATATTTGCATAAGCACTGCGGCTCAATTTATGTCATCGACAGCAAATGTCGCCACAGCGCGTCTGCAATTTCATTGCCTGGGTGCAATGACTGTGGCTTCTCTCGATAGACCCGAATTTCCATCGTCACTGCGAGCGAGGGTCCTTTCGGTAAATGAACCTGCGCTAGCTTTCCCTCTCGCACTTCCTTTTCAACCGCACTGTTTGGTAAAAAAGCGATGCCTTGCCCTTCAAGCGCCATGAATTTCAAACTCTCAGCCATATCTGTTTCATAAATACGACTCAGATGGATGGATGTTTTGATGTCATTTAGCAAAAAATCAACGACATGCCCCAAATAAGCGCCCGATGCGTAAGCCAAATATGGCGCTGATTGGTGGGCACTTGCAGGCAAATTAAACAGCGCGGCCCCCGACTCTGTTACCTTAGAAAAAGGCGCTAGCAACTCATCTCCCAATACGAGCATGTCGAAGCGATCCGGGTCAAGTTGCAAGGGTTGTGACGGGTGATGGTAGGCAATCAAAAAATTGCAGCCACCTTCAACCAAACGAAGGGCTGCATCATGCACATTCAATGCTGTTAAACGGCTTTTGATGCTTCCAAATTGTCGCTGTAGGCCTGATATCCAGCTTGGAAAAAAGGTCAGTGCCAACGTATGAGGTACTGCAAACTCGACCACACCCTGATGGTGAGGCGCATATCCTTTCAACATCGCGCGCGAGGCATGCAAAGACTGAAGCATATCGATGGCTTGACCGCGCAAGGTATTGCCTGCAACTGTTAGTCGGGTCGGGTAAGAACTGCGATCCACCAAGTCGACACCCGCCCATGCTTCGAGCGCTTTGATGCGTCTTGAAAAAGCAGGTTGTGTGACATGACGAAGCTTGGCCGACTGACTGAAGCTTCGTGTTTCAGCCAAACTAACAAAATCTTCTAACCATTTTGTTTCCATTTTTGGATTATGAGGCCCATTCACGAGGCACTCGCTGCATGTATGCAAGTCTTGCATGACTTAACGCTATTTTGGCCTTGGACATGGCCCCGCGCGCTCTCTAAGCTCGGTCGCAGACTCACATCACAAGTAAGGAAACAAATGTCCGCAATGCTCAACCCTGTCCACGCTCTACCGTCCTATTTACAAACCAACGAGCTAGGCGCTTGGGGTACCTATTTAAAACAAGTTGATCGTGTTGCGCCTTACCTAGGAAATTTATCTCGATGGATTGAGACACTCAAACGTCCCAAACGCATATTGATTGTGGATATCCCGATTCAAATGGACAACGGCACGATCGCGCACTTTGAAGGCTACCGAGTTCAACACAACACGTCGCGAGGACCTGGAAAAGGAGGTGTGCGATTCCACCAAGACGTGACCCTCTCTGAAGTCATGGCCTTATCAGCGTGGATGTCAGTCAAAAATGCGGGCGTTAATCTACCGTTTGGAGGGGCGAAGGGGGGAGTCCGCGTCGACCCACGCACGCTTTCGTCCGGCGAGTTGGAACGTATCACGCGCCGCTACACCAGCGAGATAGGCGTCATCATTGGCCCCAGCAAAGATATTCCAGCACCGGATGTGAATACAGATGAACGGGTGATGGCTTGGATGATGGATACCTATTCCATGAACGAGGGCAGCACGGCCACAGGGGTGGTCACGGGCAAACCGATTGCCTTAGGAGGTTCACTGGGACGTCGGGAGGCAACTGGGCGCGGCGTTTTCACAGTCGGTGTAGCAGCAGCTCAAAGCATTGGTCTCGACATCCACAACGCACGTTTGTCGGTGCAAGGCTTTGGCAATGTGGGCAGCATCGCCGCACAATTATTTGTGGAGGCAGGCGCAAAGCTTGTGGCGGTTCAGGACCACTCCGACACCCTTTATAAATCCACTGGATTTGATGTGGCTCGCCTACAAGCCTACGTAAAAGCCAGCGGAGGAATTGCAGGCTACGAAGAGGGGGAAAGCATTCCCACGGCGCACTTTTGGGACGTCAAGTGTGAGATCCTGATTCCAGCCGCACTGGAACAACAAATTACCTCAGAGAATGCGCCCAAAATAACTGCACGCTTGATCATCGAAGGCGCGAATGGTCCGACCACGCCCGAAGCAGATGACATTCTGTCTGAGCGAAATATTCTTGTCGTTCCAGATGTCCTCGCCAACGCTGGAGGCGTCACCGTCAGCTATTTTGAATGGGTGCAAGATTTCTCTAGCTTCTTTTGGAGCGAAGACGAAATTAACAGTCGCTTGGTAAAAGTCATGCGGGATGCATTTGCACATATTTGGCACACAGCACAAACACACCAGGTCAGTCTTCGCACGGCCACCTTTATCGTGGCTTGTACGCGCATCCTTCAAGCGCGCGAGCTTCGCGGTCTTTATCCATGAATGCCGCTCAGAAATTATTCCCAAATCAGTCATTTCGCATCCATCAACTGAAAGACACATGCGATCATTGGTGCTTTTGATCGTTGACAGCCGCCCTCCGCAAGAAGGGCATCGGCATGCCAATCACTGCAGCCATGCAAAAACTTTCTTCGCGTCAATGGACCACCTTGATTCTGCTTACCCTTGTGTGGGGGATCAACTGGCCCATCATGAAATTAGGCGTCACCGGATTTCCCCCGCTCACGTTTCGTACCCTGTCGATGTGGACCGGCATGCCCGTTTTAACCGTGGCCTTGTTGCTGATGAAGGTGCCGCTGCGCATTCCACGCAAGCACTGGCGGGAGGTGTTGACGCTTGCCTTCTTCAACATGTTTGTGTGGCACGTGTTGGTGATCTTGGCGTTGCCGATGCTGTCGAGTGGGCGCGCTGCCATCTTGGGCTACACCATGCCGATCTTCTCGGCCATTTGGGGCGTGATTTGGTTCAACGCGCCGCTGCGTGCACGCCAGTGGTTGGGCGTGGTGGCGGCGGGTGTGGGCGTGTTGCTGCTGTTATGGAACGAGTTGAGCCACTTGTCAGGTCAACCCTTTTGGGTGCTGATGGTGTTGATCGCTGCAGCCGTTTGGGCCTACGGCACCCAACGCTTGCGTCACACGCCGCTGGAAGTACCCACCCTCACCATCGCTTTTTGGATGACGGGCATGACCACGATCTTGCTCACGGTGTTGGCCTGCGTGTTTGAGCAAGACCGTTGGCAGATGCCTGCCGAGCACACGCGATGGGCCATTCTTTACAACGCGATCGGGGTCTTTGCTTTTGCACAAGCCGCATGGCTAACGCTGGCACGCGGGCTCCCACCGGTCGCCTCCACCTTGAGCGTGATGTTCATACCTGTGCTGGGCGTTTTCACTGGCGCTTGGTGGCTGAACGAAGTGCTGCACTGGCAAGACTGGACGGCCGTGCTGCTGATGGTGGTGGCTATCGCCACCGTCCTGTGGCCCGCTCGGGAGACGTCGACTTAAGGGTTCTTGAGGTGCGCCATGGCCAAACACAGGTCAGCCCAGACCTTGGCTTTCTCCGGCAAATTGCGCAACACATAGGCGGGGTGATAAGTCACCACCACAGGCAAGTTTTGATATTGGTACACACGACCACGCAGCTTGCCTAAAGGCGTACTGTCAACTTCAGGCACGCTCTGTTGCAACAAAGCTTGCACTGCAACACGCCCCATGGCCAAAATCATTTTGGGCTTCAGCAATGCCACTTGCCTCTCGAGGTACGGCAAACATTGCGCCACTTCTTCGGGCTTGGGGTTACGGTTGCCTGGAGGACGGCACTTGAGGACGTTGGCAATGAAAACACCCCCGCCTTCTGGTGTGGGCTCCCCTGAGCGTGTGAGCTTCATGGCGTTCAACATGTTGTCGAGTAGCTTGCCCGCCTGGCCTACAAAAGGTTCACCTTGAAGGTCTTCGCTCTCTCCTGGGGCTTCGCCCACGATGAGCCAATCGACTTGGGGAGCTTGGCCTTCTCGTGCAGGTGCGCCCACTCCAAAAACGGTGTGGGTACGCGAGCTGCATAACGCACAGGCTTGACAGGTAGACACGGTGGTTTGCAGTTCGGACCAACCCATCTGGTCAATGCCTTCCGTACGCTGAATCGCCACAGGCAGGCTTTTGCGCTCTTCGGCCGGCGCCTCCACAACCGCGGCTTCAGACAAGGGCGACCAAACGCGCACACCCATCTCAGCCAGCATGGCGCGTTGACGTGGATCGAGATGCAGGGTGTTGGTCATTGGGCGTAGCTTACAACTTGAGCGACATCACCACCGCATGTTCGCGTTGGCCTTGGGCAGCGGGGTAATAGTTACGACGTTCGCCGACACGACGGTAACCATAGCGCTCGTAAACGTTCATGGCGCGCGCGTTGCTCAGGCGCACTTCCAACCACAGCCATTGCGCTTGACGACTGCGCGCCCAAACCGCCAAGGCATCAAGCATCAACACGCCATAGCCTTGACCTTGAAACTTCGGCGCGACAGTGATGTTGAGCAAATGCACTTCTTCCACCCCCTCCATCGCGACAAAGTAACCGATCAACGTGTCACCCGCCATCAGGGCCAACAGCTGATAGCCCGCCTTGATGGAGTCGGCAAAGTTGCCCCGCGTCCAAGGATGCGCGTAAGCGCTGTTTTCGATGCGCAGCACGTCGTCGAGCAGCGTTTCAGTCAGCCGCTCCAAACGGACTTCAGGGTTCAAGACAGCATTCATCGGTGGCAGGATTAGGTCAGGATTGAATTGTCGAGGCAGAAGAGCTCGCTGTCACGGCTGCCTGCGCTTTCAGATGCATGCGTTCTTGGGTGGTTTGGGCCACTTTGTCCCGAACGTAAATTGGCAGCGCTTCTTCGGGTGGAACGGCAGCCCCAGCAGCCCAGGCAGATGGCGCTAAACGCACCAGTGCTGCGGCGGTGGGCAGGGTCATGATGTGAGGCGCTGTCAGCGCCAAAGGCCAGCGCTCGGCATACACCGACCCAGCGTTGCCTGCGACGATGAAACTGTCCGGTGACCAACCCGCAGGCCAATACAAAGACTCAGGACTGTGCAACTCGGGCGTTTGAACGCAGCGCCAAGTGCTTGGTACGACGTGGGTATCGCCTGAGTGGGTTGCTAATTCGCCATCGGCATGTGGCGTGAATTCATACGCCGCTGCATACACCTGCTCCATGCGAGCATCCATCACGGCCAGCACGCGCATCACGGGTGTGGCGCTGTTCCAGCGCGCCTCTTCTGCGACAGCCAGCAAGGTGTCCATCGGCAAAACGTTCAAGTTGGCCCCCAAGGCCAAGCCCTGTGCCACCGAACACGCCGTGCGCAAACCGGTGAAAGCACCGGGACCTCGACCAAACACCACCGCTTGTAAATCCGTTAACGTCAAATCGGCCTCTCGCAACAGCGCCAAGACCTGCGGAATCATGTGCGTTGACGTGAGCGCTCCCCCGGCGCTGGTATGCGTCCAGGTGCGAGTGCCGCGAGAAACGGCCAATGAAAGGGTGTCGGTGCTGGTCTCTAAAGCCAGCCACTGTGTTAGGTTCATGGAGTGATTATCCCGGCAGTGATAATTTACCTATGCCCTGCTTGTTCTTACCCTTGCTGCACCCCAGTTCCTCGCGCATCGCATCACCCAACTTCAGCTGGGTGCGGTTGGCTTTGGCTTGTCTGATGATTTGTAACGCGCTGCCCGCCCACAGCGCTCCACAATCAAAGCACGTTCGCAGCGAACCTCCCAAACACACGGCGGGGGACATCGGTCAGCTGCCACGCGACGTTGAAGCTGCGCTGCACCGCGCCAAAGTCCCTTACGAAAATTTTCATGTGATGGTGGTTAGCACAGGCATGAGCAGCACACCTCGCCTCAGCCACCAAGCCCAAGTGCGTGTCAATCCCGCCTCGCTGATGAAGCTGGCCACCACCACCGCCGCGCTCGACACGCTCGGACCGGCATTTGTTTGGCGCACGCCGGTGTACATCGACGGCCCCGTGCGCGACGGGGTATTACAGGGCAATGTGTATGTACGAGGCAGCGGTGACCCACGCTTGGTGGTAGAACGTTTGTGGCTTTTGATGCGACGTATTCAAGGCCTGGGGATTCAAAAAATTCAGGGCGACATCGTGCTTGACCGCAGCGCTTTCGACGTGTCACCCCGCGATGCTGCCAGCTTTGATGGAGAGCCCTTGCGCCCTTACAACGCAGCGCCGGATGCGCTGCTGCTCAATTTCAAATCGCTGCTGATCCAATTTGTCCCTGATCGTGCCGCCAACGTGGCCCGCGTCCATGCGGAGCCACCACTTGCCGGGGTTCAATTTCCTACCACCGTACCCTTGGCCGCGAGTGATTGCAGCGACTACCGCACCGCCCTTCGCGCCGACTGGAGTGATGTCACACGCATTCGCTTCGCCGGCAACTACCCAGCTGCATGCGGCGAGAAAGTATGGCCCATTGCTTACGCCGCGCCCCAACAGTTTGCGGCTCGCGCGATCGCTGGCATGTGGCAACACCTGGGCGGGCAACTCAATGGCCAAGTGCGCGACGGCTCCGTGCCTGCGAACTTACAGCCTGTATTCAACCTCGAATCCCCCAGCTTGGCAGAGACCATCCGCGACATCAACAAGTTCAGCAACAACGTGATGGCACAGCAACTCTTCCTCACGCTCAGTCAACAGCCGCGAGGGGTAGGTAGCTTTGAAGCTTCTCGCGAGGTGATGCAACGCTGGTGGCATGAGCGCGTGGGTGGCGAATTGCCAACGTTTGACAATGGCTCTGGCCTGAGCCGTGAAGAGCGCATCAGCGCTCAAGCCTTGGCGCGTTTGCTGCAAGTGGCATGGGCATCACCGAACATGTCTGAGCTGATGAGCTCACTGCCTGTGACCGGCTTGGACGGCACCCTCAAGCGAAGCAAAGCGCAAGCCAGCGCCCATCTAAAAACCGGCAGTCTGCGCGATGTGGCAGGCGTGGCAGGCTATGTGGATACGTCCAATGGGAAGCGTTGGGTGGTGGTAGCCATCTTGCACCATCCCAATGCCAACGCTGCACGCCCCGCACTCGATGCCCTGATTGATTGGGTAGGAAAACAAGCCGATTAAGGCGACCAACCAAAAGAAATCAAGGACAAGAGCACACGGTCTGCCATATAGCGATTGAGGGCCGGCGTCAAATTAATTTCATCGGCAAAGACAGAGGTGAGGTAATCGGTCGAATTAGGACCGCTCTTCAACCCCGTCGCGCCTGTGTCCGCCAATGCACAACCTGTCGCTGGACTGGGCGTGGCGCACACCGGAGTGCCCAAATTGGTGAGCGCCGTGCCGCTGAAGTTTTGAATCGCAGCCCCATTGATGTCGACAGAGCCTGCAAAGCCGTTGAAGTCAGTCGTCCGGTCCAAAAAGGCCACCGGCTTGCGATCTTGTGTGTACATCGTGTTGAGCTTCAAAGCGAGCAAAAAGTTGAATGAAGTTTTCGCTGAGTTACTCAAATTTTGAATCATCAACCGGTTGACACTGGGGTTTTCCGTGACGTAGGTCGTCGCCCAAGGTGTGCGCGCCATGTTGATGGGCGGTACCACCACCACATGTTCAGCGCCTGCATTCGTTAAGCGCTGAATGGCAGCTGCCAAAGTTGTCGTGGCTGTTTCCATACTGGTGGCGCCATTTTTGACAGCGTCGTAAATATCCCAGTTGCCAACCGCAATAACAATCAAATCCCCCTTGGACACTGACCCTGCTGCATTCAAAAACGTCGTCACTTGTCTGTCGACATCCGCCACACGCGCGTTCGCTGTGGCATAGCTGAATCCACCTTTACTTGCCAATGAATTTGCTGGCCCCACCTGTTTCACAACGATGCCGATGCGGGCAGCAATGCGGCCCACCAGCGTGTCATCCGTCACAAACGCAGGGGCGATACTTGTTCGAACCGTAGACACCCCCGAACCGTTGGCATCCACGTAGTTAAACCCGTCACCAAACGCGATCACACGTGTTGCGATAAATGGATCTACCGTACTGCTCGATCCGCAGGCAGAAAGTAGCACCGCAAGGCTCGCCACACATACGGCTTTGAGGGTTCGGCAAAAAAACAAATTCATCACAGGCTCTCTTTGAGTTCGGTGGTAGTTTAACGAGTCGGTTGAGCAGCTCGTGTTAAGCGATCGCGAACCCCTTCCCATTGCGGAGAAGCAGGGGGCAGCTCGACCCAAATTTGACTTGCGTGTTGCGCATCAAAGTCGCGCAACTGCGCAAACAACTCGTGCGCCGCAGCCTCTGCAATGTCGGGCATTTTTTGGAGTTTGAACTGCGTTGCTGTGGTTGTTGGTAGCTGCACATTGCAGCGCGCCCAAATCGCAATCAATTCGTGATGGATGGCTTCGCAGCCAAGTTGATCGATGGCCAATTGCAACTCTGTCGCTGTCATCAGTTGCACACGCGCACGGGGGGCGTAATGCGAATCGAGGGTACCTGAGGCTCGGGGCGCATCAGCGTCCTGCACCGTCGGTGTGAGCACCGTCACACCACAGGCATCGCTCAGCTGCTGTGGCGTCAACACGCCCGGGCGCAACAACACAGGTGCACCTCGAGTGCAATCGACGATGGTGGACTCAATGCCCACGTCACAGGCGCCCCCATCAATGATCAACAAGGCTTCACCGAATTCACTGGCCACATGCGCTGCCGTGGTGGGGCTGACGCGACCAAACAAATTGGCGCTCGGTGCGGCCACGCCGAACACGCCCAAAGCTTCGGCCTGTTGCAATACCGCATGGGCCACCGGGTGTGAAGGGCAGCGCAACCCCACCGAATGTTGTCCCCCTGCGGCGACGGCAGCGACATCGGGGCGTCGCGGCAAGATCAAGGTCAACGGACCCGGCCAAAAAGCGTCGATGAGTTGTTGTGCAAAAGCAGGGACGTGGCTGGCAAAACGCTGCACGCCTTGTGCACTGGCCACATGCACGATCAACGGGTGGTTGTTAGGCCGTCCTTTGGCTGCAAAAATTTTGGCCACGGCGCCATCGTTGCCAGCGTCCGCGGCCAAGCCGTAGACCGTTTCAGTCGGAAGTCCGAGTAAGTCGCCGCGCTGCAAGGTCTGTGCAGCGGCCTCTATGCTGGGTGGCGACTGACCGTCCAAAATCATGATGCCAATCGATGCACACCGTCAGAACGGTGCGATTCCCAAAATAGCCGCCGCTTGCAAAGCCACAGCGCGAGCGGCCTCCGGCGTGGCAGCCGTGATGTTGAGGTGGCCCATCTTGCGACCCACGCGCGCGTCGCGCTTGCCATACAAATGCAAGTGCGTGCCCGGCAAAGCCAGCACCTGATGCCAAGCAGGCTCCACCTGCAAAGAATTGGGTTCTGACCCCAATTGATTGGTGAACCACAAGTCGCCAAGCAGGTTGAGCATGATGGCGGGGCTGTGCAAGCGGGGTTGCGTCAAGGGTAAATCGGCCATGCAGCGCACTTGCAATTCAAACTGCGAGACGTCGCAGGCGTCTTGGCTGTAGTGGCCGCTGTTGTGTGGGCGTGGGGCAATCTCGTTGACCACCAGCTGCCCATCGGCCAACACAAAAAACTCCACGCACAACACGCCCACGTAGTTCAACTCTTGTGCCACCGCTTTGGCCGCCGTGATGGCTTGTTGCGCCAAGGCCTCAGGCACGTTGCCCGCAAACACCTCGGTCACCGCCAAGATGCCATCGCGGTGCAGATTCCGCTGCACCGGAAGGTTGACCATCGCGCCATCGCGGCCGCGCGCCACGATGACCGAGCACTCCGACGCCAAGGGCAACATCTTCTCTAGCACGCACGGCACGCTGCCCAGCTGGGCCCAGCCGGCATGGAGCTCGTCACGCGTGGTCACGCGCAGCTGACCTTTGCCGTCATACCCCATGCGCGATGTTTT
>JACCEC012692130.1_pt1 | contig 16863 bp, 15 predicted proteins | sample 7450121 | NCBI WGS metagenome assembly JACCEC01 (sample SAMN15323455, study PRJNA562643) | freshwater metagenome | isolation source: river surface water | place: USA:Blue River Watershed | collected 2017-08-18 | reverse complement strand
CAACAGCAACAGCAACAGCAACAGCAACAGCAACAGCAACAGCAACAGCAACATATACAAAGTCTACCTCAACAATCACAATCATACCAACCATGTTTGTTACCACATTTACACCAACAATCTCCACCACTTTTTATGACAATGGATCAGCGCATCAATCAATTATTTTCAGAATTAGATCGTCTTGGAAATTATACAAATAGAGAATGGTTTACTAGTCTAAATGAAGAGACAAGATATGTTCTAGTTGTTCGTATTAACCAATTGTGGCACAGAATGCCATCAACATTACGTTCCCAAATATGCCCAAATGTATCACCATTCTCTCCATTAATCTTTGGAACATCTCCGCATACAATAACACCAGATATGGTTCTCAAAATGGCTGAAACACTTGTCTACAGTGGCATAGATGATGAACACAAACAATTAGGCGCAATGTATTTTCTTACTGGAATAACAATTGTTTCTCAAAACGCAAGAAATCAAATGCCATGGTTATATGAAAACTTTTTTTCAATAGTTCCATAAACAAAAACTTTAGGCATTTTGTAATTATGGCCCTGAAAATGGTGTTAAATAGACAAATGCGTAAAACTACTTAAAAAACTAACACATAAGAGTGTATAATTAGAATGGTTCGCAAAACTAAGTCAACTGAGTCCGCTCCCGTCCCTGCTCCCACTGTCACTGTAACTGTTGAAACTGCCCCTGTTGTTGAAAAGAAGCAAAAGAAGGCTAAGGCTACTGCCCCTGCCGAGGTTGTTGCTCCCGCCCCTGTTGTTGCCCCTGTTGTGGAGGCTCCTGTTGAGACCCCCGCCGATGCTTCCAGTCTTGCTTCCAAGTTGAACGATTTTGGTTCCAAGATTCAGCAGGCGACTGCTATTCTTTCTGGAATGAAGGCTGATTACAAGCAACTTGAGAAGGTTGTTTCTAGAGAGCTTAAGGCTGCTTCCAAGTCCAAGAAGGGTAAGAAGGCCACCAATGTTAACAGACAGCCCTCCGGCTTTGTTAAGCCCTCCGTTATCAGTGATGAGCTTATCAAGTTTCTTGGCAAGGAGCCCGGAACTATGATGTCCAGAGTTGAGGTCAGTAAGGGCATCAATGAGTACATTAAGTCTAACAACCTCAAGGATAAGGTTTCTGGAAGACAGATTAATCCTGATGCCAAGCTTGCTACCCTCTTGAAGGTTGGTAAGGATGAGGTGTTGACTTATTTCAACTTACAGAAGTTCTTGAAGGTCCATTTCGTCAAGAGTGCTTAAATAGTTTATTTCACCCTTAAATCTAAGGATTTATCAAAGGTTTAAACCAATTTTTGATATATAAACAATAAAAAATATTTTGTTGTTTATGCAATTTTTATTTTTTATATAATATTTTTCAAATACTTATTCAAGCTTTTATCAAGTTTTTATTCTAGGTTCGAGACCAATAAGGCGCACTTTGTGTGCTCTTTTACACCGTTGAAGAATTAAAACTGCACTTTTTTACAAGTTCTAAAATCTTCACCGGTATAAATGTTCACCGGTTTAATTTAACATATTATCTCTTATTTATCGGACAAACGGTATAAAGATTTCACAAATAATCCAATTATAAATGTCAGAAGGTGTTCGATATCAAATTGAAGAAATAGATCCCCCGCAAGTCCAACAAGGTATTCCAAAACAAATAATCGATTATATTGATAGAACAAAGCCACACTTAATTATATTAACCCCCTGTTACAACAGTTCTGTTTATGTCACATATACAGAATCACTTCTCCAAACTATGTTTATGTGTAAGGACTTAGGAATAAACGCAACAGTCCATTTTTGCCGAAATGACAGTTTAGTTTCTCGTGCTCGAAACAATTTAATTGCCAAAGCAATGAATATTTCAACTGCTACTCATTTTCTGTTTATTGACGCCGATATTACTTGGAGTCCATATGATATTTTAAAACTTTTTATTGCAGACAAGCCAATTGTTGGTGGTATTTATCCAATTAAGAACTATACATTTGATAAACTAGCAGAGAATCCAAACCTTGTAAATGAGATTTTTATGCGAAAGAATCAATCGCAATTGAAAGATGTATTTAGTAAGAATGATTATTTAAAAACAAATATGGTTCGTTATAATGCTAATTATGCTTCAAATATGTTGGAAATAGAGAATAACTTGACAAAGGTTCGTCATTTGGCAACCGGTTTTATGTTAATTAAGCGCCAAGTTATTGAATTGATGTCAAAAGCTTTTCCTCAAACCAAATATGTGGATGATGTTAATTTTCTCTCTGGAAAAGAGAATGATCACGCATACGCATTATTTGATTGTGGTGTAGAGGATGGCCATTATTTCTCAGAGGATTGGATGTTTTGCCACAGATGGCAAAAGATGGGCGGGTCTGTTTACGCTGATATTACTATTAATTTAGACCATACTGGTATTGAGACTTACAAGGGTTCGTTTATTTCATCATTGATGTAATATTGAGCCATAATATATGAGTTGTATTTTTACAAATGATAATAATACTACTATTTCATTAATTGAACATCCATTTTCGCAAACATTTGCCTCGCGAAATGAACATGAAGTTTTATTTAGAAAAATACACACATATTTAATTTGTGGGGATATTATTAAAAATAATATTATTGATTTGGGGGCTTGGATTGGAGACAATAGTATACCATGGTCTAAGATGCTTAGTCGTATTGAAAACCAGATGATTAGACAAAATCAAAACCAGATGCTTTGTTACAATGAAAGAAAAGTATATTCAATTGATCCGTCAACAGAGAATTGCGCATTTATTCAAAAAATGTGTGAACATAATCAAATAACAAATATAAAAATATTTCAAACAGCTGTTAGTAATAAATCAGAAACATTATCAACCAATGATGATATGTATCATTGTACATTTGTAGAGGGGTCTGAAGGTCGAAACAAAGTTGGTGCGGTTTCTCTCGATATGCTTTTTTCAAAAGGTGAAATAGAGAATATAGGATACATTCATTTGGATGTAGAAGGAATGGAATACAAAGTCATTTTAGGAAGTGAAAATATAATTAATACGTGTCGACCAATTATTACATTTGAACAACATTTGGAAATTGATAACTATATGCTTATATTGGAACATTTGGAAAATCGGAATTATTGCGTTTTTCTGATTGATGAAGTTTTGCCAGGATGTAGACCTGATTGTCGCAATTCAATTGCTTTTCCAAAAGAATCATTTGATCCAAATATTTTAAATGAAATACATCGATATATTGGTAGAGAAGTATTGATGCCTCTATAGGGAAACCTACGGATAAGCCGGAACGGCTTCGTCGTTCATTCAGCGAAGCTTCTGTCCCCTATGACCCCCTTCCCTTTATAAAAATCGTATTTTATTTGCTTTTATACATTTCTATACTCATATATATTTAGGTTTTCAAATGTTAAACGATATATTTTCACAAAGAATACTTATTTTAACAAAAATACGCAGAGAGTTTTTTTACCAATTACAAAATAGCACAATTGAAGAACTTTTGAGATTTCGTTTTCCAGATCCAAGTATTTATTAATAATATAGTGGCACATAATATAATGGCACATAAGTGGTCCCAAAAATACAAAAAATCAATAATTTGTAAGAGACCACGCGGATTCTCTCAAAAACAATATTGTAAATACGGCAGAAAGAAAACTATGCGAAAGAAAACTATGCGAAAAGTGAAATAAACTTTATTTTATTCTATGAAAACCAATATTTTATACATATATATGTATAAAATGTTTTCCGAGATTTACACTGCTTACACAATTCGTATGATTATGACTGGATTTGTTATTTTCGGCGCAATTCATTATGGAGCAATGATTTTTGATTTTAATTTAGCCGAATATTTGAACTTGGTTTTTTTCCGTATTTTCAGAAAACGCGGATTTATTGACAAAATTATTTATGCGATTTTCGCAATTTGTGCTCTTATACTTGCGTTTGACCGCACAACTTGGCTTCCCTTTTTAGGTGATACTGTTCTTCCATCCGCACTTGTTCCTCTTAAGACCAATATTGGTGACACAACACTTGATGTTAAGGTAAATCCCGAATCCAAAGTTGCTTTTTGGGCAGCAAAACCGGGTTCCAATCCGGAAATCAAAGTAGAAAAAGCATATGATGATTATAGCAATAGTGGAGTTGTTATGGCAAATCATGACGGAATTGCTACACTCACATTCAATAAGGGAACCGAATATGTTGTTCCTTCTGGAAAACATTTAAAGAGCCACGTTCATTATCGCGAGTTTAATGACAAGCTTGGAATGGTTGGACCCGTAAAAAGTGTTTTTGTATAAGAAAATGATAACAAAAAAGTATTAGAGATATTTCACAGTATTTAGAAAATGAAATACTATGAAACGCATTATGACGATTACCTCAAAACTGTCAAAAACTTTAATATTCATCCAGAACTAACACCATATTTTGCCAATTTTCCAGCAAATATATACCAACTTACAAATCTCATATTCTATGGTCCATCTGGTGTAGGAAAATACAGCCAAATGCTCCTCTCCATTCAGAAATATAGTCCAAGCAAATTGGATTATGGCAAAAAAATCAGTATTCAAACAGAGAAATATGAATACCAGTATCATATTAGTGATATTCACTATGAAATTGATATGTCTCTGTTAGGTTGTAATTCCAAACTCATTTGGCACGATATTATTCAACAAATTGTAGATATTGTTTCTGTCAAACCTGATAAGATTGGAATTGTTGTTTGTAAAAACTTCCATCTTATTCATTCAGAACTTTTGGAAATATTTTACAGTTATATTCAAGAATATAATACAAAACTCTCAATTATTCAACTCCGTTTTATTATTATTTCTGAACACATTAGTTTTCTTCCAAATAACATATTGGAGTGTTGTGAAATTATTCATATAAAACGTCCTGAAAAACAACTTTACATAGAGATGCTCAAACAACAGCCAAAAGTACGTAAATATAATAAAGAAATACCCACAACAGAAGATGAGTTTATCCAAAAAGTTTCAAATTGTCGTATGAAAACCGAACATAATGCGGAAGAACTAATTGATTCTCTTGAAACAAACACTATTCTTAATATTAAAGAGCTTAATTATTTGGGGAAACCAGATAAAATACCGGAAGACATTTTTAATATTATTTGTGATGCGGTTATTGCGCAAATGGTTGTCCCTGAAAAACTTGTCCACGCAAACTTTCGCGATTCTCTCTATGATATTCTTATTTATAATCTGGATATTGTTGAATGTGTCTGGTATATTTTTTCGTATTTTGTAGAGAATAAACTATTAAAAGGTCAAGATATTAGTGATGTTCTTACGCGAATGTATAATTTTCTGAAATATTTCAACAATAACTATAGACCCATTTATCATTTAGAAAGTATTATGCATTACATTATAATAAAAACATTTGGATACAATGAACTTCCAAAAAGCATGTGAAAGACTTGATATTAGTGAAGATAATATCTCTATTGAAACTGTCCGAAAACAATATAAATTAATGGCACTCAAATATCATCCAGACAAAAACAAGTCACCAAATGCCAATGCCGAATACTTAGAAATAAAAGAAGCCCATGATTATTTGTTGAAAATGGAAGAAACAGAGAAAACGCAAACAACATGGACAATGGCAGTTTCATCATTTTTTGAAACTCTGTATAATAATCAGCAAATGCAGAAACGCGTTTTTCATCCATTATTAATGAAAATAATTGGAACATGTGATAGCGAACTTTTTGAAAAAATGGATTCACGCAGAGCCAAAATTATTTATAACGTATTATTGAAATATTCTGATTATTTACATTTGCCAACAGAGTTTTTGGAAAAGGTTCAAACAATTATTTGTAAAAAAGAAAAAGTTGAAGAGATTATTATTTTGAATCCCAATTTGGATGATTTGTTTAATCAGTCTGTTTATAAATTGAGAGTTGGTGAAGAAATATGTTTGGTTCCTCTTTGGCATAGCGAACTTTTTTATGAAAAACAAAACTTAGAAGTTCAATGTGAACCAGAACTTCCTGAAAATATACAACTTGATGAATATAATAATATTCATATATGGTTGAAACTAAATCTAACCGAATTATGGGAAAAAGAAAGTATAGATATTGGATTACACGATTTGAAAGTACGGGTTGATTCTCTACGCATAAAGAGAGAACAATATATTGTGTTAGAGAAGGTTGGAATACCGATAGTAAACCAAGCAAATATTTTTTGTGTTGAATCTCTATCGGATGTTTATGTTCATATTGAAATTGTTTCTTTATAATAAAAATATATTATTTCTTTTTATTATATATATGAGTGCTTTTGGAAAACCAATTATTAAAAAAAATATAAGACCAACAATAACACGAAAAAAAATAGTTGACAGTAATGATGATTTTGAAGAAGATTTAGAAAATAATGAAGAACTAAAAGAAAATAATGAAAAGTTTGAGGAAGAAATAGGAATAGAGATTGTAAAGTCATTGGAAGAAAATCCATTACCTGAAGTAAATATTCCAAAGCCTAATATAGATGTGAGTAATACAAGTCATACAAGTCCACATACGACCATGGGTCCACATACGACCATGGGTCCACATACGACAACAAATAATAAAAACCTTTTTCCAAGATTAATTTCTATTCTTATAATTGGACATGGCGCTTTGGCCCTTCCAGAAAATCCTGTTTTTTTTACAAAACCACTTTGTTCAACAAGATATATTGTTCCATTTGGAAATAAAGCAAAACTAAGTGAATTAAAAGATTCACAAGGATACAACGAGTATACTTCAAAAGATGGAAAAAATATTAATAGTCGCGAAGACTATATAAACTTTATGGATAATATTTCAAATAATATTATTCCAAATGTATATAGACAAGACTATGAAACAAAAGGCGAGCCAATTAATCATGCTAGAACAAAAACCATAGTGTCGCATTTTCAATTAAATAAAAAATACAAGTTTTATGAATCATATTATGAAATAAAAACACGTTCTGAAATTACACCAGCAAATATTGTTCTCAATATTGGCGATTATGTTTTTATAGAAACTAAGGATGGAACTAAAAAAGGAATAGTTGAAACTATAAATAGAGATGGCACATATGAAATAAATTACAACCAAGAATCTGATACATTTGGTGTTTATATATTACATAATAATATTAATATAAAAAATGGTGCAAAAATAAATGTTCCACTTATTTGTACTTTTGAAAATATTATGAAATATATGGAAGATGTTATAAAATATAAGGGTTTTAATTCTTGGACGGAAAATGACTTTATTTATGTAATAGATACAACTTGCAATTCATTTTATTATAATAACAAAAGATTAGATAATAGAACAATTCGCAAAAAAGCGCGTTTTTATGATTCATTTTTTGATGCTATAGAGAATGATAAAAAGTATGGTTTTAACTCTATAGAACACGGTTCTTTTATAAGAAGGTGGTATAATACAATATCAGAAGAATTAAAAATCGGTGGCAAAAAGAAAAGAAAAACAAAGAGAAATCGAATGAAAACAAATAACCAAATGAAAAATAAAAAACGTCGTTTGTAAATATATATGAGTTTATATTCAATCGGTTTATTGTCATTAACAGAGATTTTTGGCGATTTTGCTTTAAAAAAATACGCAAATGAAGGTGGTCTTAGCTTCTTGGCATATGGTCTTATCGGATATGTTGGTGTTATTTATTTCTTGGTTCAATCTCTACAAGGTTCTTCGGTATTAATGGTTAATGCTGCGTGGGATGGTATATCCGCGTTTATTGAATCTCTAATGGCCTATCTTATTTTAGGTGAACGGTTCAGCGACCCAAATCAATATATAGGAATTGGATTAATTATTACAGGACTTTTCTTCTTGAAAATACCACTGAAATAATTTATAAATATGTATATGTATAAATTATTTAAAATTACAAGTAATAATTTATCTTTGTAAAGAAGAAAAAGGAGGGTTCATAAGGAAACTACGTTCCCTTATTTGGCATACAAAAGCCCACAATATCCACCCACAAAAGAAAGAACATTATATCTTTCTTCAAAAAGTTTCATATTATAAGTGTATTCGTAGAGACGCCAAGTTGGCGCATTTGTAGCAATAACTGCTCCATCTGTATTACATGTTATTTGATAATCATAATTTTGTAAATCAAACTGCGGAACAAATGTATTAATCTCTATTTCCACTGTTTTAAACTTGGACAAATTAATTGCTCCAGATGGTTGATATTCTGTCGGATTTGTATTCAAACAAAAGTTATAACAATATAATCCATTGTTAGAGAATCCAGATGTTCTTGTATATTTTTCAACATATTCAAAAACTTCTCTAGTCAAAACATTTTCTCTATATTCTCCATTAAAAAGAATCCCCATTGTTTCTAATATCTCTTTGCGATTTTCAACTGTAAAATCTCCACTTATAAAATAACCCGTATTTTTTCCATCAGGATTCACCAATGGGCCAATTAATAAAGTATTGTCAGCATTTGAATAAATATTTGGATTTGTTCCTGTAATTGGTGCGTTTTGAATATCACCCGGAATTGTTCGATAAGGCCAGTTTGTATAATTACTCCATTCATTTCGCATATAAACATCATTTCTCTGTAAATACCACATCCAATTAGCAACCATTCCCGTTGATTGAACTTTTATTTTCTTTGAGCCAACTACATTTTCATAATTATATTCAAAAATGTCTTTGATTAAATATACTTGGCTCTCCGCGGTAAATGATCGCGTTTCTTCTTTGGAAAGGAAACAATATGTTGCCAAAATATGAATATCAGCATTCCATCCACTAATAATTGATGGATAATTATCTCTTGTAATTACTTCTGATGGTGGTGTTTGTAAAAAACGATACATCTGGAATCTGTCTTGTGTAAAATCTGGACGTACATATGGGTAATTATTAACATCATCAAATACATCACGCACTTGAAAAATTTCTTCAAAAGGTCGCATTGTTATATTGATATAAAGTTCATTGTATTGGAGAGATGCCATTGGAAATGCGCATTTGCTGTCAAGTGTAAACCACGCATTTATTGGTATATAAAGAGTTCTACCGCGAATTGATGGCTCTGCGCCAACTGTATTTGTAGTATAATAAGCAGATGGATATGAGTTTGCGCGACCATAACTGTTTGCTGGGTCATTGATTTCACTTATATTTCCAGACATTTGGTTGAAAAGCCCTTTTTTAGACTCATCAAAATCACGTTCAACCATTGCCGCTAAATAATCACCCGAGTATTTCTGTAATGTAAAGTTGCCACATTTTATTTCGATTTCCTTGATAATATGGGTTCCAATATCTTTAATCCATCGAAAATCATATGAAGCCCATTTGTTATTTGTCTCTGTGCAAGGATGATAAATAGGACTCCAAATATGGGGTAGTGTAATAACAACATAAGTATCCATTAACAGTTCCGCATAACGTGGCATTTTAAATGAAAAAACCGATTGTTCGGAAGGACGCAAATCACGCAAACCATCATAATCAATTCTGAACTTCTGAAGACCAAAGTTTGTTATTTTTCTGTAAGTAGCGCGAAAAAGTGTTTTCTGACTATCTCCACCTTGAATAATTGTATTATTTGCTCCTTCGGCAATAAGATTTAGTAAACCACCGGCCATTTTATTGTATTATACAATAGTGTATTTAATTTTGTTTAGTCCGAATAATTATATGCAAATATTATAAAATGCATCCAATCAAAAAACTATTAGTTTTAGTAATTGTCTTGCTTACATTTTTTATAATTTATAATTTGTTAAAAACAAGGCAAATAATGAAAATAAAATATGCTGGCAATAAAGAAGTTTTCGAGCTTGAAGGATTTTCTAACAAAACAGAAGAAAGCGAAAAAGAAGGAACTGAAATCAAACCAATTCCGCAAAAATATCTTTCTCTACCAATCCGCGAGTTTATTGTAAAATCTTCATACAATAGCGCCATAAACAATGAAAATATTGCTGAGAAAAAACAAATACAACGCGTTTTGGAGCGCGGTTGTCGCTTAGTAGATTTTGAGATTTATACTCGCAATAATATTGAATATGTCTCATATTCAAATGATCCCCAATATAAGAGTATGGATACAAATAATGATATTGATAATCGGGTTCCACTTAGCGAATCATTTAATACATTAATTGGATATGCCTTTACTGAACCCGTACCTTCTCCAAATGATCCTCTTTTCATAGTTCTCCGTATTAAGAACAATAGTCCAGAGGCTTATCAACGTATTGCTACACTTATTGACTTTTCATTTAAAAACAAGCTTTATAAAGGGAAAGTAAGCAGAGAAACACCATTAAGCGATTTAATGGGCAAAGTTATTATTATTATGGATACAACAAGTTCACCTGACTATAAAAATGTAAAATGCTTGTCTTCGCCTTGCTATGACCTATCAGATTATGTTCAATTGGAAGCTGGAACCATTCAGTTCTCAAAATATACATACACAAACTTGGAAACACTACCACAAAAACCAGTTATGGTAAAAGGAAATAAAACCGATGTAAAAAGTTTTATGATGATAACGCCACTTAGAACAGACCAACTGACAATGCCAGATCCAAATGAAGTTATAGAAAAATGGCATCCACAATTCTTATTATATAAGTTTTATAAACCAGGCAAAGAGCTTAATGCTTATGAAGAAATATTTAACAAAGGACAAGGATCACTTGTTCCAATTTCTAGTATTGTAAAAATAGAAAGAAAATCCAATTCAGACCAACAATAAATGTGTTAATACTATATATATTAACACATATGAGTAGATACAATAATCCATTGTGCAATAATAAAATGTCATTTGAAGATTGTGAATTAGCAATTTTGCGTAATGCGGTTGATAAAAGTGAAGCCATACAAGCAAAAAAAACAACAATGAATGAAGATGTTCAAAAAATTATAAATATTTTAGAAATGTTTTTACAGAGAAAACCTCTTATTTGTTATGGTGGAACCGCAATTAACAATATTTTACCAAGACAAGACCAATTCTACAATAGAGATTTGGAAATACCTGATTATGACTTTTATTCTAAGACGGCTCTTAATGATGCGATTGAGCTTGCTAATATTTACGCAGATGCTGGTTATAAAGAAGTAGAGGCAAAATCTGGAATGCATCATGGAACTTACAAGGTATTTGTCAATTTTATTCCTATTGCCGACATTACACACTTGGATGACAGCATTTTTTACGCATTGTATGAAGATGCTATTAAAGTTGCCGGAATAAAATACGCACCTGCCAACTTTTTAAGAATGAATATGTATTTAGAGCTTTCAAGACCGATGGGCGATGTAAGTCGCTGGGAAAAAGTATTTAAGCGTCTTACTCTTCTTAACAAACATTACCCAGTAAATCCTAAAACTGATTGTGATAAAGTAGAGTTTCAAAAAAGAATGGAAGACCAAACTATTAAATCAATTGTAGCAAGTGGTTTTGAGAGCAAAGAAGTAGAAGAAGATATTCATATTGTTATTAGAGACACACTTATTTCAATGGGCGCAGTTTTTATTGGTGGCTATGCGTGTTCTCTTTATTCAAAATATATGCCAGAAAAAGAAAAACGGAAAATAGAGAAAATTGCCGACTTTGATGTTATTGTTGAAGATATTGACAAATGCTCTATTATTGTGAAAGAACAACTGGAAAATATTGTAAAAGAGAAAATAACATTAATTGAACACGCAGAAATAAGTGAAATTATTCCGCGAAATATTGAAGTAAAAATTGGTGAAGACTCTGTTGCTTTTATTTATGAACCAATTGCGTGCCATAGTTATAACAAAATAATAGTTGAAAAGAAAGAAATAAATATTGGAACCATTGATACATTGTTGTCATTTTATTTGGCATTCTTATATTCAAAGAAAGAATATTATAATAACAAAGACAGGATTTTATGTATGGCAATGTTTCTCTTTGATGTTCAACAGAGAAACCGACTTAATCAAACTGGTTTGCTCAAACGATTTTCCATAGATTGCTATGGAAAACAGAAAATGTTGGAAGATATTCGCACAGAGAAGGCAAATAAATATAAGGAACTTTTATCAAAAAAGGGAACGCCTGAATACGACATGTGGTTTCTTAAATATAATCCAAATGAAGGTCGACGAAGAACTAAGAAATTAAAAAGCCCTAAAAAAGAAATCATAAAATCGCCAGATGAAAAAAAGAAGAAAGAAGAAAAAAAGAAGAAAGACAAAACTGTTATCAAAAAAAAGAACACAGCAAAAAATAAGAAAATTGCAAAAAATAAACAAAATAATGCTTCTTTTATTTTTTAGTTATTTCATTTTTATTTCTTCTTTTTCTTGTTTTTGGATTTATTGGCTATTGTCCAATCTTTCTCTTCATTTTCTACTTCTTCAATAGAGACACCCCATTGTCCTGTTTCATCCCATTGTGAAACCGGACAATCATCTACAATTTGAATAATTGTGTCATCTTCTCCAATTACTTTATTATCCCAAGGTGTTTCTTGAAATTGGATTTCGGAATCAATTTCGTGTTGTAGTGTTTCAAACTTTTCCAAAAGTTTAGAAAAATATTTCTCTTGTGTGGATTGAAAAAAATCACAATAACTAACATAAAGTTCTATTTGGTCTTTCAATATTTTGTTGTCATATTCAAGAGTATTTATAAAATTCATAATTCGGATTCCACTTTGAGACTTGGACTTGTATTTGACAATTTCTTTTTCATTCTCTTTCAATTTGCTTATTAAACACATTATTAATTCAATAACATTGTCTCTAACCAAAAAAATATCATCTGTTTTATATTCGGCAAATTGATCTAAATTGTCATATGCACGATGAATCTTTGTTGTTGGAACATCAATCTTATAATCATTGAAAACTTTCTCCAATATATTGTATAGACCATAATAATCACAATATGCACGATTTGTGAAGAGAAGAAAGTTTCTATGAAGATTGGAAGTATCAACCAACATTACTTTGTATTGGAAATGAAAAGATTCCAGACAAATAAGAAATATTTTCTTGGAATTATTGTCGTGTATAAGTTCAGTATGAATATCTTTCATTTGCGAAAGTTTTTTCTTGATAGAACTTTTGGTCTCTATGATTTTATCAATAATAATTTTCACATTTGTAAAGTCGTTTTTTAAATTATATATTGCGTCTTCCATTATAATATTTATTGTCATATTATATTTTTATCCAATTTTCAGGAAACATATTGTCCGGCTTTTCCGAAATTAATGGTCCAAACCACACTGATGGATAGCATACAATTTTGTTTGGATTTGGATTTAAATAAGCCCCCCACCAACTAAAACTACTATTTGCAATAATGTTATGTTTACAACAACTCATCGAAAGCATCTCTTCCCAATCACTCTCTTCTAAATGCCGAATAAACTTAACTCTTCCTTCCAACTTTTCAACCACTTTTAAAATATCTTCTATATCTTCTTCTTCGCAGTAGTAATAAGCAGTATTTATTTCTTCATCCATTAACAATATGTAATCCAAAGCATTCATATAATATTCAATATCTAATATTGGATGACACCCTGGCAAATCTTTGTAATCTCCTCTTCTAAAATGGAGAGAAATTGAGTTAGGATAAATGCGCATTTTTACAATTTCGCGGTGTTTCTCTATATCAATCATTTGACAAATGGTTTTAAAATAGTCTTGAAAGAATAGAAAACTTTGAAAATAACCATTGAGAACAATATTTTGTGAAGGCACATTTTCAAAATCTTGCGAACCCTGATCAATTTGTAATGCTGGTTCAAATGTTTCAACCAAATGATCCGAAATATTTTCTAAGAGATTATGCCAATATGTTTTCCGTTTTCCAAGATTTAGACTATATACAAAACAAAAGTCCATTTTGTTTCGCAGAGAAAACGCAATTGTAGCAAATATTTGGAAAAGTTGATTTCCAAGACCGCCGTAGAGTTTACAACTAGCAATAAGTTTGACAGACATTATATTTTTTGTTATTTATTCTTTATTCTTTATTATAATATTCTTATGTATATTATACAATAATGCCCACTGAAACAGAAGACCCCCAAAAAGAAGAAACAGAGAAAAAAGAACCATCTGTCAAAGTAGAATGGTCCAATGAAAATGAGAAAATACTTGTAGAATGGTGTGATATTGCCAAATGCTATAAATGGCTTCACACTCGCGCACATCAAAACTTTTCAAAGAAACATGCGTGGTTTACTATTCCAGCCATTATTTTATCTACAATTTCTGGAACAGCCTCTTTCGCCCAAGGCAGTTTGCCATTACCAATGCAAATGTATGCGCCAATGGTAATTGGTTCTGTCAATATTTTTATTGGTATTTTAACAACAATTCAACAATATTTGAAAATCTCTGAATACAATGAATCTCATCGCGTCTCTGCGATTTCTTGGGATAAGTTTGCCAGAAATATTAGGATTGAATTGGCAAAACATCCAGATGAGCGTTCTATGGATGCCGGACAGTTCTTAAAAATAAATCGGGATGAGTTTGACAGATTGATGGAAACAAGTCCTTCTGTTCCAATTCCTATTGTGGATGAGTTTATTGAAATATTTTCTGGCGAAGAACCACCAAGATGGTATGATTGCTCAAAGAAAAAGAAACTTGAACGAAAACTTAAGAAGAAAGAAGAAGCAAGAAATAAAGCAATTGTTTTTGAGAAAATTAAGAAACCAGATGTTTGTAATATTATTTCCACTGCGGATGATGATAGACATGAGTGGTATAAGAATCCAGATGCTTTAAGAAAGAAAGATGACACAGTTCTCTATTCAGTTGTTTCTCAGAAAATTACAAAGATGCAACAAGAAATGTTGATGAAACAAGAAGAAATTAAACAAGAATATGAAGAAAAGATTCAACGCGATAAAGAATTGAGAGAGAAAGAAGAAAATGAAAAAAAAAGAAAACAAGAAATAAAACAAAAGTTTATGAATGGAACAGTTGCCATAGCAAATAAAATGAAAGAACAAAATCGTCAAGCAGACGAATATGTTCGGCTTTTTACACAAAATCACGGTCGCAAACCTCTTAAAGAAGAAATCCGTGAAGAGCTAGAGACAAAACTTGATATGGATATTTTATCAAAATATTTAAATAATTATAAAAATAGTGAAGCAATTAATTTAGATATTGAAGACGACGAAATAAATGGGTTTATGACAGATCCATTTTTAAATGATGAGAGAGTCTAGAGTAGGGAACCGTAATATTGGAACCTACGGTTAAGGCGGAACGCTATCGGAGCATCGCAGATGCGACGCTCCTTATCGACGTTCTTCCCCTACGACCCCTCCCTTTTGATAAGATTGTTCTAATACAATGGATTCGGCGCACCTTTGGTGCGCCTTATAAGGTGAAGCTGAAGGCTATAAGGTGAAGTCGAAGGCTTCACCTTCTCCTTTTCGCCTTCACCTTATATCCCAAGGGAGGTTTTACTGGAACCGTAGGTTCCAATAGTAGATTCCCTACAGAAAAAGGAAAGCAAGTAAAAAAATCCAAACATCACAACAATATAAGGTATAAACCATTTGCGAGGACTTTATTCCAAAAGTTATTGCGTAAATGATTCCGGCAAATAGAATCCACAAAATAAATAAATAAAATCCATAACTTGAACTGTCTTTAAGAAACTCTAAAAATAATATTTTGTTAACATATTTTCCAATAATACTTAAAAGAGAAGGCCCTTCTTCCATTAAATCTTGTTTATCCGACATATAAACTATTATATATAGATAACAGTTTATATCTTTGTAAATTGGGACGGGCTTTTTATAATAAAAAAAGAATGATTTTCTACAAAAATACCTTTATTTATATAAAACGAGTTCGTATTATCAAATAATATTTTGTTTTCTTTGTAATACATAACATTTTCAGGTGTCATAATACAATCATAATTCATTGGAAATAAAGCAAATCGTTGAAATGTTTTACTTGTATCAAGTGGTAGAAAACTAAAATAAAAATGGTTTCCCATTTCATTAAACTCTATCAAAATATTTTCTATTATTTCTTCTTTGGTAGCATTTACAAATTGATTATTTTCTAATTTACACATATAACCACTATAAGGCGAACATAATGGCTGGTCTACATAGAGCCATTTATTATTGTTAAATAAATCCTTGATTGGTTTATCTATATCATAGTTTTGTACTCTTGATAAAAAAATCATTTCATTTGGAACTGTTTCCAAATATTCTGGTTTAAGCTCTGTTGGATTCTCTATCATAATAAAGGCAAATATAGAGTTTGGCTCAGATATATTAGGAATATATCCACTATAAGATGTTGTTATGTTATCAATTTGATACATTGTTTTGACAAACTCTGTAAGCTTTGTTGAAAATATTGTTTCTAAATAATTGTCATCGCCATCTCCTCCAACTTGAAGATTCACATTGGGTTGAGGGATTATTTGATTTGAATACAATGACTCTTCAAACAAAAAAAATGGTAAAGTTGCAAAATTACCAAGTTGAACAATGTATTTTAAAAAATGTGTTTCTAATTCTCTATTAATCGTAAAAGCACAAACATATGTTTTAATAGTTCCAGTCATTGTTATTTTATCATACAAATAATCATCATTTGGATATTCATTTTTGGAAGGCATTGGTTGAGGCATTTGTTGAGGCATTTGTTGAGGCATTTGTTGAGGCATTTGTTGAGGCATTTGTTGAGGCATTTGTTGAGGCATTTGTTGAGGCATTTGTTG
>JACCEC010850885.1_pt1 | contig 16863 bp, 15 predicted proteins | sample 7450121 | NCBI WGS metagenome assembly JACCEC01 (sample SAMN15323455, study PRJNA562643) | freshwater metagenome | isolation source: river surface water | place: USA:Blue River Watershed | collected 2017-08-18 | reverse complement strand
GGAGATTTGAACTCCTGAAGGGTTTAACCCCTTACCTCGTTAGCAGTGAGGCGCACTCGACCGGGCTATGCGACGTCTCCAAGTGTGGGAGAAGTCTACCGCGCTAGCGGCGGCGAATTCTCCGCACAATCCGCCAGGTTATGAGGCCGAGCAAAAGAATGCCGACGCCTTCCCAGAACGAAATTGGAAAGCGTGAATGTGAATCTAGTGGCTCACTAACTATGGAGCCCTCGGCGGTAACTCGCAACTCTGCAACGACTCCTGCATGATCGGTTCCGTACGGTGGCCTCTGTCCAATAATTTTTGAGGTAAGTACGTTGATTCCATTTTTCACGAAGATGTAATCAAGGCGATCGGTATAACCAAACGCATTACCCATCTTTGTAGCTGCGCTCTGTCGCTTGGCATCAGCTCCAGTCAATAGAGCGTTCATTCCCCATGTAAATGCAGCAGGCTCGCTCGCATCCGGACCGGCATCAACAAATTTGGCGCTTCGCATAACTTTATAAGCGCTGCAGAGAGATGACCCAGTTGGGCATTTCTCGCTCGCTTCAGGTTGTTCGCCTGGATTTGGAAAGCCTTTTGGTCGTGGGTCACGCGGATCTGAATTGAAATCTCCAATGACGATTATCGGTGATTTGGTCTTTTCTAAATCGGCGACAAGTTGCCTTGCCTGTTCTGCGGCTTTAGGAACTTTGTTGCTATCCCATAATGATTCTAAATGCGTGCTGACAAATCGAATATTGCTTCCTTGCATAGTGATATCTGCCCAGGTGTAGCCGCGGTAAATCTCCATGATTGTGGGCACAACCTTGTAAACATCTTGATATTCCGAGTTGCCTACTTGATTTACATATTGTGCCAACTCTTTCTTGATTAAGAGCGCATCGCCAATTTGAAAACCACAGGATGCCGAATTTTGACCAAAGAGTGGTTGGAAGGTTTTAGCGTCATTGACTTTAGTTAAGAATGGAATTGGCCCTATCGAATATCCGGGGTTGAAAGCCTTTTCACCGTTCTTTTCGGCGATAACATATCGGCCATCTAGGGCAGCTAAAAGTTCATTGGTGAAATTAAATACTTCGGTCTTTGCGCTCCAGGGTTTGGCTTTGCAATACCAAATCGTTGCTTCTTGTAAGCCAATGACGTCTGGGGCTTCATCTTTAATCTCCTGCGCCAAGATCAATTTGCGCTTGGAGAAATCAGTGGCTTGCACTTGATCCCACATAAATTGTGCAGCCGCTGGTAAATCAGGGATTAGTTCCAACGCGACTCCAACGTCGGCACCTAGATAGATATTGCGCGACATAACTGTAAATGAGTCTTCATTCGCCCGGGCGGGAGGAGTCGCAACGCAAAGAAGTAGAGCTGTAATTATTACGAAATACCTCTTCACTCTTTTAGTTTACCCACGCTACTATTCCCAAATGACAGCCTCGCAGATAAAAGTTGAAATCTTTGACGAACGCCAATGCATCTTGGGCGAAGGACCCGTTGCATCTGGACCAACCCATTCTGAAGTGCAATGGGTTGATATTGAGGGCAGAAAGGTACTCAGCCGAAATCTAGAAACGGGACAGAGTGGTGAATACTCCGTTCCGGAAGATATTGGATTTGTGATTCCTACTGAATCTGGAAAAGATCTCTTAGGAACAGCCAGCGGCCCGGTTCTTTACGATGGCAAAGATTTCGCACCTTTTGTTTCTCGTAATGAGGTAGATGTAACACCGATGCGGTGGAATGATGCAAAAGTAGATCCAGCTGGAGATCTCTGGCTTGGTTCAATGTCTTATACCGAAGATGGGGGCCACGGTGCGCTCTATCGGTTGAAGGGAAAGAGTAAGGAGCTCACCAAGTTTGTTCCTGGAACTAGCATCAGTAACGGTTTAGCGTGGAGTAAGGATAGAAAAACTTTCTTCTATATCGACACACTTAACTTTGGCGTCGATGCTTTTGATTATTCACCAGAAGGAATAACAAATAGACGATTGGCTGTTTCCTTTAGCCAGGATCTCGGTTATCCCGACGGCATGTGTATTGATACCGAAGATGGTCTCTGGATTGCTTTCTACAATGGCAGCGCTATTCGTCGATTTGATACGCGCAATAACTTTATTATGACCCATGAAATCAAGATGCCTGCAGTACGCACAACTTCCTGTGCCTTTGTGGGAAAAAACCTTGATCAATTAGTGATAACCAGCGCTGAGCGCAACAATCCAACAAGCACAGCAAACGATGGTCAGACATTTATCTGTACCCCAGGATTTGTCGGTACTCCTACAACGCTCTTTGCTGGAGCTTAATGAGATTCGCGTGGAGTCTTTGAACCGCTAGCTCCACGTAAGAAATCAAGGTCAGCGCCTAAGTGAGACTGCTCCACATGATCAATGTAGAGGCGTTCCCAACCGCGCTCTGTATTTGCAAGCGCTGAGACCATATTGGGTGATGGTTGGCGCGCTGCTAGCTCAGCGTCTGAAATTTTCACATTAAGGGTGCGTTCTGGAACATTCAGTTCAATCACATCACCATTCTGCAATTTAGCTAGCGGGCCACCCAGTGCGCCCTCTGGAGATACGTGAAGCACAACGGTTCCAAATGCCGTACCGCTCATGCGACCGTCGCAAATTCGAACTAAATCGAGAATTCCTTTTTCCAAAAGTTTCTTTGGAATCGCCATATTAGAAACTTCTGGCATTCCCGGATACCCCTTTGGTCCGCATCCACGCAAAACAAGCACACTATTTTCATCAACATCTAGATCAGGGTCATCGATGCGAGCGTGAAAATCTTCAATGCTCTCAAAAATTACAGCTTTACCTGTGTGAACCAGAAGGTTCTGACTCGCTGCGGCTGGCTTAATCACAGCACCATCAGGTGCAATATTCCCGCGCAAGACAGCAATTCCAGCTTCTGGCTGTAGTGGTGCGTCGAACTTTCTAATAATTGTTTCGTCGTAAATCTCTGCATTTTGAATGGAATCTACATAAGGCTTACCGGTCACTGTGATCGGACTCTTATCAAGTAGATGTTCTACCTCTTTCATAACTGCTGTTAATCCGCCTGCACGGAAGAGATCTTCCATCAAGAACTCACCAGCAGGCTGCAAATTAACCAGTAAGGGAACTCGTGAACCAATCTTGTCAAAGTCATCAAGCGTCAGATCGACACCAAGTCGGCCAGCCATTGCCAACAGATGAACAACAGCATTAGTTGAGCCACCTATTGCACCAAGAGCAACAATCGCGTTATGGAAAGCGCCTTTAGTCATAATGTCGCTTGGTTTGAGATTCTCCTCAACCATTTTGACAATGCGTACACCAGATTCGTGGGCACCTTGATAAAGACGACTATCAGGTGCGGGAACTCCAGCAAGTCCTGGCAAACTCATACCAAGAAGTTCTGCCATGCTGCTCATCGTTGATGCAGTGCCCATAGTGTTGCAATGGCCTTTGCTGCGAATCATAGATTTCTCTGAATTGTAAAAATCCTCTTGGCTCATCTTGCCTGCGCGAACTTCTTCGCTAAATTTCCAAACACCAGTTCCGCAACCAAGTAACTTTCCCTTAAAAGTTCCATTGAGCATTGGTCCACCAGAGATAACAATTGCTGGGAGATTCACAGATGAGGCACCCATTAATAGCGCTGGAATAGTCTTATCGCAGCCACCAAGCAGAACAACTCCATCAACTGGATTAGCGCGGATCATTTCTTCTGTGGCCATCGAAACCATATTTCGCCACAACATCGCAGTCGGGCGCACATTTGATTCGCCCAATGAAACCATCGGTAGGTTATATGGAACTCCGCCTGCCTCCCAGATTCCATTTTTAACACTCTGAGCAACTTCATTGAGATGCATATTGCATGGCGATAAATCAGATGCCGTATTAAGAATTGCTATTTGGGGACGAGTTCCGGTTAGCGCTGAATCAGGATTTCCACGGCGCATCCAAGCACGGTGAATATAGGCATCTTTTGAATTACCGCCATACCAATCAGCGCTGCGCATTTCTCTATCCTATCTACAAAGCGCTTATGCGGTAAGTCCGCTACATGATGGTTTTGGTCCACCATTTGGATTGCCATAACGATGATAGGTAATCGCCACTGATTGCTCGATTAACCAACGAGGAGTTTCAATATCGCCACGCTGCGCCACCGGTCTGTGATCGACTGAAATCCCTTGCTGCAACATCTCCAAAACTGGTGGCTTACTTGAAGCTAGCCATCGGACGCGAGAGAACTTCTCTTTCACATCCTTTAGATCAGTGGTGAAAATAACCTTCGCGCCCGTTTTTTCGCTGATGTAATGGATGAGCGATTTTTCTGCCTGGGTAGTTGATTCATCAACAACCACAACAATTGGCGCCAAATAATGGCGATAACGCTGAAAATTCTTTTCTACCAACAGACCAGATCTATCTATGGCTTGTGAACCAACTTTGCTCCACCAAGTATTTACTCCATAAATTGCGGCTTCTAGATTTGTAACTCGTGGCCAATTGCGCAGGGTGTTGACATAGTTAAGCCCGCCTGCTTTTGCATTTGGTCCCACTGCAGATTTCTTCCAACCTCCGAATGGTTGGCGATTCACAATTGCACCAGTGATTCCGCGATTTACATAGAGATTACCTGCCTCAACGCGGTTAATCCACTCTTCACATTCTTTTTCGTCCAAAGATTGAATTCCAGCGGTGAGACCAAACTCAGTTTCATTCTGCCAATTAATTGCCGTATCAAAGTTAGGCGCTTCAATTACGGCAAGCACTGGACCAAACCACTCATGGCGATGTGACCAAGAACCAGCTTTTACACCTAGCTTTACTCCAGGACGCCACATCAAACCAGCGCTATCTAATTGCTTAGGTTCAACTAGCCAACTTTCGCCTTCATCAAGTTGAGTGAGTGCGCGACTTAGCGCAGCTTCGGCAGGACGAATAATTGGTCCCACAGTTGTTGCAAAACTCCAGCCAGCCCCGACACTCAAGGATTCGACTGCATCCTTGAGTTGGCGAATAAATGCTGGGTCGTTATAGATATTGGTATCCACAATCGCTAGTGATGCAGCTGAACATTTCTGTCCCGCATGGCCAAAAGCGGATTGCACTAAATCTTTTACGGCGGCATCGATATCTGCGCATGAAGAAATCAGTACAGCATTTTTTCCACTTGTCTCTGCCATCAAATTAATTTCTGGCCGCCATGATGTGAAGAGCGCTGCGGTATCAAATGAGCCAGTCAGAATAAGCCCGTCAATATCTGGGTGAGTGATGAGGTACTTTCCATTTTCATCATCGCGCATTGGTAAAAATTGCAGAACATCCTTTGGAACTCCGCCCGCCCATAAATGGCTGACAATTTCCCAAGCAGTGGCAACAGTCTCCGGCGCAGGTTTGAGGATAACTGTGTTGCCAGCTGCCAGCGCTGCACAGACTCCACCGATAGGAATTGCATATGGGAAGTTCCATGGTGGAACAACCAAAATTGTCCCGAGTGGTGTTGATTCACCGAAATTCTGAGCTGTGGTGGCGTAGAAGCGGGCGAAGTCAATCGCTTCAGCGACTTCTGGATCTGCCTCCGCCACAGTCTTTCCTGCATCACGTGACATCACAGCGATTGTTTCTGTGGTGGCTTTCTGCATCACCTTTGCTGCAGCGAAGAGAATCTGTGCGCGCTCTTCAATAGAAAGAGAGCTCCACTTTCCTTGAGCGCTCTTCGCAGTCGCAATTGCGTTATCTACATCTTTAGCGGAACCAACTGAGTAGTGATACCAAACTTTTCCATCATCTGAAGGGTCGCGACCTTCTTCTTGTTCCTTGGTAAATATCTCTTTTCCATTAATGACAAGTGGAATCTCTTGATCTTTGATTGCCCGAACTTTCTTGATGGCTTTCTCTACTGCAGCAATAAATTTTGGTTCAGTTGGATCGGCATTTGGCTCGTTCTCAAAAGTCAACCCAGTTGCTTGGGCATGCTCAATATGGCGCAAACTTTCGGTTGTAATTGTGTGGCGCTCAGCAATTGACTTTAAAAATCGCCGCTCTTGATCTGCGAATTTTGCAGGGTTCTTAGCGATGTCAAAGGCTGCCTTGAGATAATTCTCGTCTGAGGTATTCTCATCGAGGCGGCGGACTAAGTATGCAACCGCTGCTGCAAAATCATCTTTACGAGTCACTGGTGCATACAGCAGAACTGGTTGCCCGGCACGAGTTACAGCGAGCGCTTCTGCATTTGCCATACCTTCCAACATTTCAATATCAATTTGATCTAAAACTCCCCGTAACTTTGCAACTTCAATTGCCCATGTCATGTGGAATAAGTTGTGTGAAGCGATTCCAATTCGAACAGCCTTGGCATGTTCAGGACGTAATGCAGCATCAATCAGACGTACGTATGACGCATCAACATCTGACTTGGTGCGATATGGCGCTGGGCTCCACCCATGAAGTTCAGCTTCCGCACGCTCCATCGCCAAATTTGCCCCTTTAACGAGGCGCACTTTGATGGTTCCGCCGCTTCTGTCATATCGCGCTTTTGCCCATGTCACCAACTCACCAAAGAAGTGATGAGACTCAGGAAGGTATGCCTGCAGAACTATGCCCGCCTTCATTGTTGAGAATTCATCTTCATCCAACACTTGCTTAAATGCGGCAACTGTCATCGGAAGATCTCGATACTCCTCCATATCCAAATTCACGAATACGCCGTGTTGCTGCGCCTGGCGATAAAGAATTCTCATCTTCTCCGAAACTCGTTTAATGGAGCCATCAACATCGATAATGATGAGTTGCGCAACAATTGAAGAGAGTTTGACTGAAATGTAATTAACTTCTGGGCGGCGCATCATCTCCAAGATTGATTGAAAACGTTGTTCTGCCTCGTGATCGCCAAGAACTGCCTCACCTAAAACATTGATGTTGAGTGAAATTCCTTTAGTTGCGCGCTTTGCTAAATGCTTGGAGAGTTTTTCGCTCTCTGAGGCCAGGATCAGATCTTTTGAGAGTGCTCGCACTCGCTGGTGCACGACGGCAACAATTGGACCGGGCACGATGCGCGATAAGACTCCGATGAAGTGAAGACCCAAAGCATTTACTGCACCAAAACCAACCAAGCTGGCTTTCTTGGCAGCGCGCCTAAAGATGCGCGAAGAAGATTGCACTGAACTAATACGCATCACCTCATCAGTGAGCGTGATGGTTGCCTCGATTGCCTTAGGGTCTTTAAATAGTCGAGCCACCCGCTTGCGGCTGGCCTTTTCACGGCGATCACGAAGTTTTTCAGATTGCTGCATCAACTCTTTCGTGCGTGCAACTGCGGTAGAAGTTAGTTGATCGAGCTTTACGTCTGTGTCAAAGATTGACGGCATTCCGCAAGGTTAGCAAGGCGCGAAAGCCCCTGCAGACCCTATAAATGTGAGATTTATGAGCGTAGGATTGAAATATGAATAATGACAGTGCAGAGGTCGAGACCAAGAAGCCCAAGCGCATCCATGATCAAGCCCCTTCTGAACTCTTTGCTGAGTTTATGAAATCAGGATGGACGCCTTCAAACCTCGAAGATTTGGCGCCGCTTGAAGTGGTCACTTATGCATTTTCAAGAAGACAAGTTTTATCAGCGAACTTCAAAGGAATTCGCCTGGTCCTTCCTGCTGGTGGTTACAAAGTCCGTGCCAACGACACTGATTACAACTACCGCCCTCATAGCGCTTACGTTTACTACAGCGGAGTTCAGGGAGCCGATTCAACAGCTGATGCTGTGTTGGTTCTTGAACCATCTGGTGATGCACACATTTCTTATCTATATATGAATCCACGATCGACTAGAGATACTGATGCCTTCTATCGCGATGCAAAATACGGCGAACTTTGGGTAGGACGGCGTTTCACGCTAGATGAGGCAAAGGCTCGCTATCAAATTGAAACTCGTCATTTATCAGAGTTAGAAACCCTTCTCTCTGACAAGCAAGAGACTCTTACCCTCCGCTCCGTTGATGCTTTAGTTGATAAATGCGTCAAGGAGCATCCGCGAGAAGAAGAATTTGCAACTTTCGTTTCTGAGCAGCGCCTCTGCAAAGATTCTTATGAAATCGCTGAATTGCAAGCTGCCGTTGATGCATCTGCACTTGGTTTTAACGATGTCATCGCAGCCATCCCAGCTGCAGTTGAAACGCCAAGAGGTGAAAGAGTTTTAGATGCAGCCTTTTACGGCCGCGCCAGAATTCTGGGAAATGACCTGGGGTACAACACGATTGTCGGTGCAGGTTCGCACGCCTGTGTACTGCACTGGATCCGCAATGATGGCGATGTGCGTCGCGGCGAGTTAGTTCTCGTTGATGCTGGCGTTGAAATGGAATCCTTCTACACCGCAGATATCACGCGCACTTTGCCAGTCGATGGAAAATTCACACCAGCCCAACGCGCTCTCTATATGTTGGTCTACGAATCGCAATTAGCTGGCTTTGCGGCAATCAAACCAGGGGTTCTCTTCTCGGAAATCAATAAAGCTTGCCAAGAGGTGCTGGCCAAGGGTTTGGCAGATATGGGTGTGCTTACTGTCTCCGCCGAAGAATCGCTGAAGCCAGAAGTTGGTCTACATCGTCGTTGGACCTTGCATGGAGTAAGTCATCATCTAGGACTTGATGTTCATGACTGTGCGCAGGCGCGAAAAGAGATGTATCTCGATGCGCCGTTACGCGAAGGAATGGTTCTCACCGTCGAACCTGGACTTTATATCCAACCTGATGATGAACTCTTTGCTCCTGAATATCGTGGAATCGGAATTCGCATCGAAGATGATGTTGTGGTTACTGCAGATGGGTGCCGTAATCTCAGTGAGAATATTCCGCGCCATCCAGATGATATTGAAAAGTGGATGAAGCGGATTTTAGGACGCTAGCGCGTAACCAAAAGCTGCGGCTAACAAACCGCATGTTAGGGAAGCGGTGAGGTTAATAGCTACCGCTCGATAACGCTTGAGTTCATATGCAAGATAGAGATCGAGTATAAAGGTTGACCACGTCGTAAACGCTCCTGCAAAACCAATTGCCAGAAAATCTTGCCAATGTTCAGTTCGACCAAAGGTCAACCCGATAAGAAAAGAACCAACAATATTTACCGTAAATGTTCCAAAGGGCTTTTCGGTAAATTTTCTAAAATATTGATCGATTAGAAATCGTGCAGATGCGCCAAGAGATGCGCCAACAATCACAAGAAAGGTGCTCAATCTTTTCTCACCTTCACATACCGGCGCGACAACTGCATCGTGACATGAGCGATTGCAAGAGAGGCCAAGATAGTCAGCACTAGATAATCAATTCCTGATTCTTCTGGCCCCACTATTTGATAGGTAACAGCGGAAAAAGTCGTCATTCCCCCGCAAAAACCAGGAAGTAAGAAGAGCCGCAAGGCGGTAATCCCGCGCCTTTCCATAAGAACGAGAAAGAAGACAGCTAGTGCCACGCCCAATAGGTTTGCAGTCAGAGTTCCTAATTCACTCTGTGGAATAACCAAACTAAACCACCAACGAATTAATGAGCCCAGCGCACCACCTGCTGCGACGAGCGCTACCGCTTTCAGTGTTAAACCAACTTCTTGCTTGCTTTAACGATGGATGTGATCACGCTGATAATGAGTGAGGCAAAGAGCGCAGACCAGAAACCGTTGACATCCAACTTGTCACTCCACCGTGCAGTAAGTGACAACATCGCAGCATTTACTACTAAAAGGAAGATGCCAAAGGTCACTATTGAAACAGGAAAAGTTAGAACTTTGATAAGCGATCCAAGTACGCTATTGATAAGACCGAAGAGCAGAGCAACCCATAAATAGGTTGTTACACCGCCATCTACTGTAATTCCTGGGACGACCAGCGTGGCAATCCACATTGAGAAGGCGAGGACTGCCCAGCGGATCAGCAAGTGCATTAGTTGCGCTTTTCTCGCTTCAATAATCCAGCAAACATGCGAGCTGGATCGTATTTGATATCTACAACTCGCTCCTTCATAGGAATGATTGCGTTATCTGTGATCTTGATGTGCTCAGGACATACTTCAGTACAGCACTTTGTAATGTTGCACATTCCAAGGCCGTGCTCTTCCTGCGCTGTGCGCTTGCGGTTCTTCAACATGTCGAGAGGATGCATATCTAGCTCGGCAATTCGAATGAAGAATCGTGGGCCAGCAAATGACTTCTTATTCTCTTCATGGTCACGAATTACGTGACAGGTGTTCTGACATAAGAAGCATTCAATGCACTTACGGAACTCTTGGCTGCGCTCGACATCCACTTGTTCCATACGAGCTTCACCTGGCGCTAGCTCTGTAGGGTGCTCGTAGGCCGGAATCTCCATCGCCTTCTTGTAATTGAAAGATACATCTGTAACGAGATCCTTAATCACTGGGAAGGCGCGAAGTGGCGTCACGGTAATAGTTTCGTTCTCGTCAAATGAAGCAACCTGGGTCATGCATGCAAGACGTGGCTTGCCGTTAATTTCCATTGAGCAGGAACCGCACTTACCAGCTTTGCAATTCCAGCGAACCGCAAGATCTCCCATTTGGGTTGCTTGCACGCGATGAATTACATCGAGGACTACTTCACCTTCATTGACATCGACCTGAACATCTTTGAGGCCTCCATCATTTGCGTCACCTCGCCAGATGCGAAGATTTATTTTGCGCGCCATTAGTTGGAACCGCCTTTCGCAATTTCTTCGGGTGTCATGTACTTCTCGAGTTCGTGGATATCGAAGAGATCAAAGAGCTCTTTCGGAAGCATCGGCAACGGCTGTGCTTTTACATTTACTTGGCTGCCATCAAAGCTGGCGATGTGGTTGACCTGGCGCCACTTATTGCTCATTCCAGGGAAATCATCGCGAGTATGTCCGCCACGTGATTCTTCACGTAATAGCGCTGACTTTGCTGTCGACTCTGCAACCAACAACATGTTGTCGAGGTCGAAAGCTAAGTGGAAACCTGGGTTGAACTTGCGTCCACCAGATACCGCAACGTTCTTACTGCGAGCGCGAATCTCAGCAATCTTGGTGATTGCTTCTTCAATCTCGCTCTTTGTGCGGATGATGCCAACCAGGTTATGCGTCACCTCTTGCAACTCGGCGTGGAGCGAATATGAGTTCTCTCCACCTTGGCGGCTAAATGGCGCTTCGATACGATCAGCTGCGGCCTTAATCGTTGCATCCGATACTGGGTTGGCAGAGTTCTTCTTTACATACTCTGCAGCTCCCATACCTGCGCGACGACCAAAGACCAGAAGATCGGTCAGTGAATTTCCACCAAGGCGATTTGAACCGTGCATACCGCCTGCAACTTCACCTGCTGCAAAGAGTCCGGGAACTCCAATCGCAGCTGCTGTATCTGGTTCTACTTCAACGCCACCCATGACGTAGTGGCAGGTTGGACCAACCTCCATCGCCTCTTTGGTGATATCTACTCCTGCTAATTCATAGAACTGGTGCCACATCGATGGTAGGCGCTTCTTAATGACTTCTGCTGTAAGTCGCTTCGATACATCGAGGAATACTCCACCATGTTCAGTACCGCGGCCAGCTTTTACTTCAGCATTAATTGCGCGCGCAACTTCATCGCGCGGAAGAAGCTCTGGTGGGCGGCGGTTATTGTCTTGATCTTCGTACCAACGATCTGCTTCAGCTTCATTATCTGCATACTTATCTTTAAATACATCTGGGATGTACTTAAACATGAAGCGTTCGCCTTCTGAGTTGGTGAGAATTCCACCTTCTCCACGGACTGATTCAGTTACAAGAATTCCGCGCACTGATGGTGGCCAGACCATTCCAGTTGGATGGAATTGCAAGAACTCCATATCAACCAGATTTGCCCCTGCCTTCAGGGCTAGCGCGTGCCCGTCTCCGGTGCCTTCCCAAGAGTTTGAGGTAATTTTGAAGGTCTTTCCAACGCCACCTGTTGCAATAACAACTGCTGGTGCTTCAAAGAGAATTTCTTCGCCGCTTTCGCGCCAGTAACCATAGGCTCCAGCAATCTTGCCGTTCTCTTTGAGAATTTCTGTGATTGTGCATTCAGCAAAGACTTTGATCTTGGCTTCCATGTCACCAAATTCGCGGCCATCTTTCTGTTGCAACTGAACAATCTTCTGTTGCATCGTGCGAATGAGTTCTAGACCTGTGCGGTCGCCAACGTGTGCCAGGCGTGGATATTCATGTCCACCGAAGTTACGTTGTGAAATTTTTCCTTCTTTGGTGCGATCAAAGAGTGCGCCCCACATTTCAAGTTCCCAGATGCGATCTGGCGCTTCTTTGGCATGTAGCTCTGCCATGCGATAGTGGTTAAGGAACTTTCCGCCACGCATTGTGTCTCGGAAGTGAACCATCCAATTATCGTTATCGTTGACGTTACCCATTGAAGCAGCAGCGCCACCTTCAGCCATAACGGTGTGAGCCTTACCAAAGAGTGATTTACAGATGATGGCAACGCTCAAACCGGCTTCACGCGCTTCTACTGCAGCGCGAAGACCAGCTCCACCAGCACCAATTACTAAGACGTCGTACTTATGTCGTTCGAGAGTCATTGTTGTCGGCATCCTTTAGAAGAAGTAGAAGTTGGTCCAGGCGCCAGTTGCTACTTGGCGAACGTAAATATCGGCAAATGCCACAGCAAGCAGCGAGTACCAAGCAAATTTCTGGTGTGAATGGTTGAGAACAGAAACCCAAGACCAGATTTTGTAGCGCACAGGGTGCTTAGAGAAGTGCTTGAGGCGGCCACCAACGGTGTGGCGACAAGAGTGGCATGACAATGAATAGAACCAGAGAAGTGTTGAGCTCACGACAAGAACCAATGAGCCAACGCTCATGTGGCCCCATTCTCCTTCAGGATTTTTGAAAGAGATAACTGCGTCGTAGGTGAGGATTACGTTAAAGATTAGACCGAAGTAGAAGAACCAGCGATGTGCATTCTGCAAGATAAGAGGTGCACGAGTTTCGCCGGTGTACTTCTTATGTGGTTCGGCAACTGCGCAAGCCGGTGGTGACATCCAAAATGAACGGTAGTACGCCTTGCGGTAGTAGTAACAAGTCATTCGGAATCCAAGTGGGAAAATCAAAATAATCAGCGCTGGAGAGAGGGCAAAGTTGAAAATTTCTGCGCTCACTGGCGTCCAACCAAACATTGTTGCTTCAGGAACGCAAGCCTCGGATAAACATGGTGAATAGAAAGGTGAGATCAGATGTTGTGCGTAGTAATTAGCGCCCTCAAAAGCTCGGAAGGTTGCGTAGATAACGAAAGAGAAGAGAACTCCAAAAGTAATTGCTGGTTCTAACCACCATTTATCTGTGCGCAGTGTGCGCTCTTTTATCTTTGCACGTGTTGGAGAAAAGACTCCGGACATATGTACTCCCCTAGAAATCCCCGAGTGGGACTTTGCTAATGAGAGAAGTGTGCGCTTACGCGCCTGAAGTCGCTAGGTGGTTACCCGCATATGGCTTATGAAGTCAGCCACAGATTTGGGCAATAGCAAAACCCACCTCGCGCAATGTGAGGTGGGTTTTGCTTTTCCAGCGGAGGACGTGGGATTTGAACCCACGAGGCTTTCACCTGCCGGTTTTCAAGACCGGTGCACTCGGCCGCTATGCGAGTCCTCCGTGGGAGAGGCTACCCGAAAAGGGCCCATGGTAAAAATTAGTGACGTCTATGCAGGCAGTTCGAGCAACTGCTCAATCACGATTGCAACGCCATCTTCTTCGCATGGAGCTGCAACACCCTTTGCATACTTAGGTCCATCAGGATGACCATCCGCCATTGCAAAAGATCGACCACACCATTCCAGCATCGAGAAATCATTTGGGTTATCTCCAAATGAAACACAGTCATCTGCATCTAAGCCATGGCGCGCTGCCATCTTGGAGAGCGTTGCACCTTTGGAAACTCCGAATGCAGATATCTCAAGCAATGAATCAGCAGGATTGGAATGTGTCACGGTGACAAGGCCTTCAAGTTCTTTCTTGGCAATATCTAACATTTCATCAGATGAAAATTCTTGTTGCGAACAACGTGCTAAGAGCTTGAGTGCAGGAGATGTGATGACCTCTTCAATAACATCAACACCGATATTGTCTAGGCCAACATCCCAACGCGGTACATAAATCTTTTCGCGGTGGAAGTAGTTATGTGATTCGATAGCAAATGAGATTGGTGGGATTGCCTCTCGCAATCTCCGCACTGCCTCAAGTTGAGCTTCGACTGGTAATAACCATTCTTCAAGGACCTTGTCATTATGGAGGTCATATAACATCGCACCATTTCCACAAATGGCGCTACCAATACCGAATGCTTCTTTAATTTCAGGCATCCAGCGAGGTGGTCGACCAGTCACAAAGTAGATTTCTACGCCCATGGAATGGGCCTTTTGGAATGCCTTAATTGTGCGCTGGGTAATGGATCCGTAGTGGGCCACAATCGTGCCGTCGAGATCGGAAGCGATGAGTTTTGGGCGGCGCGTTAATTTATCGCTCACACAAGCTCGAATTTCTTCATTCCAAGGAATGGCTGTAGCGCCGCTGGAACATTGACTGTTCCATCTGCGTTCTGATGGTTTTCGAGGATTGCCACAATCATTCGTGGGATTGCAACAAGTGTGCCGTTAAGAGTTGCGATGGCCTTTGTACCTTCAGCATCTTTGTAGCGAATATTTAGGCGACGCGCTTGGAACTCAGTGCAGTTTGAAGTGCTTGTAACCTCGCGATACGCATCCTGTGTTGGTATCCAAGCTTCGATATCAAACTTACGCACAGCTGATGAACCTAAATCGCCAGAAGCCACATCAATCACACGGAAAGGAATCTCCATTGCAGTGAGGAAGTCTTTCTCCCATTGCAATAGCCGCTTATGTTCTGCCTTGGCATCTTCAGGCTTACAGAATGAGAACATTTCAACTTTATCGAATTGGTGCACGCGAATAATTCCGCGAGTATCTTTTCCGTAAGTTCCAGCTTCACGGCGGAAACATGATGAATATCCGGCGTAGCGAAGAGGTAACTTTTCGGCTGGCAAAATCTCATCCATATGCATGGCAGCGAGTGGAACCTCAGATGTACCAACAAGATAGACATCGTCTTTCTCAATGCGATACACATTTTCTGCAGCTTGTCCTAAAAATCCAGTTCCTTCCATCGCAGCTGGGTTTACCAAGACAGGTGGAATTACTGGCGAAAATCCATTCTTTAGTGCGCTTTGGATTGCGTAGTTAACGAGTGCAAACTCTAAGAGCGCGCCGACCCCAGTGAGATAGTAAGAACGAGAACCTGCGACTTTGGCGCCACGTTCAGTATCTATTGCACCAAGCAACTTTCCGAGTTCTACGTGATCACGTGGTTGAAAACCATCTTTGGCAAAATCGCGTGGTGTGCCAACATGTTCAATGGTGACGAAATCTTCTTCGCCACCGAGTGGAGCTTCAGGATCCAACAGGTTGGAAAGTTGCAACAGTAAATTCTTTGCTTCATCTTCTAGTTCAGCGCGCTTTGAATCTGCCGCCTTGACTTTATCTGCCAACTCTTTTGCATTAGCGAGCAAGGCTGCCTTTTCATCACCTTTGGCTGCGCCTACAGATTTTGAGAGCACATTCTGCTCTTGACGGAGCGTTTCAAATTCGGTGAGCGCAGCGCGCTTTCTTTCGTCAGCGGCAATAATCTGATCAACCAAATCAACGTTCTCGCCCCGGCCTTTTTGTGATGCGCGAACTACATCAGGGTTCTCACGGAGAAACTTGATATCAATCATGAGCGCACCTCTCGGGGGTAAGAGCCAAGGAATCTAATGTCGTCACAAATTTCACGGAGCTCTTCAACAGACTTTCCCACTGGAAGATCGTTGATGTGCCCCTCGACATCAATAATGAAATGGTAGTGACCAAGTTCGCGTCCGGTTGGACGTGACTGAATAAATGTCAGGTTAACGTCATTTTTGGCAAATACCTGCAAGATTTCCAAGAGCGCTCCCGCGTGATCGATATCGATAAATACCGCCATAGAGGTGCGGTCATGGCCAGTAGGTTCAGGAATCCAACCTGGCTTTTGAGCGCAGATAAAACGAGTAACAGCGCCAGAGTTATCGCCAATATTTTCTTCGCGAATCTCTAAGCCAAAATGTTTTGCTGCTGTACTTGATGCAATCGCTGCATCTAGTTCTCCCTTACTGACGGCTTCTGCGGCAGCTGATGTAGAGGCGGTTGGCACAACTTCTGCGTGAGGATAATTCTTTGCAATGTATTCACGACATTGGGATTCTGCATGAGGGTGGGTACCGATGCGCTTAATCGCAGTAGCTCCTGGTTTTGTCATAAAAGCAAAGGTGACTGGCAGAGTAACTTCGCCAGAAATAGTGAGTGGGTCTCCGCTTGCTAACTCATCGAGCGTGCGAGCGACAACTCCTTCAACTGAATTCTCAATTGGTACGAGCGCATAATCGGCTTCACCTTTGCGCACTGCATCAAGAGCCGCAGTGACATTTGCATATGGAACTTTCTTATCAGTGTCACAGGTAATTTTCCCAAGAGCGGCCTCTGTAAATGTGCCAACTGGCCCTAAATAGGCAAATGTATGGCTTTGCGGGTTGCTCACCGGCTAAGGATACCTGAGTACCTCACGTGCATGTGCCGGCTTATTTGTAATGAGAATGTCAACGCCTAACTTCTCGCATAGTTTGATATCGCTACTTTCATCGACAGTCCATACATGAAGCGAGCGCCCTAAATCCTTGATGCGCTTAGCTCTGATGGGCTCAGCGCGTAACTCATTTATTCCAGGGCCAATCGCCTGTGCTGAAGATAATTTTGCTTGCATCCATATTGTGCTCTTATGCATAAGAAATGTTGT
>JACCEC012605975.1_pt1 | contig 16867 bp, 17 predicted proteins | sample 7450121 | NCBI WGS metagenome assembly JACCEC01 (sample SAMN15323455, study PRJNA562643) | freshwater metagenome | isolation source: river surface water | place: USA:Blue River Watershed | collected 2017-08-18 | reverse complement strand
GTTTGAAACGCTGTCGAAAGGCGGGTCCCCAACGTGGCGAATGAATTCCACTGCAATTCGGTGTTTTTTGATCGATATTGGAGCTCCAGCTGGGGCATGTGCCAACCGATGTTGAGGTAATTGGCAGCACGGAAACTTTTTTGAGCATTGATTTGATAAAGCGAGTCGTTCAATCCGCCCGGTTGCTGTTGGTCGTTGCTGGAGAAGGTGTGGTACACCTGGAGTTTCAACCGAGCGCCTAAAGGAATCTTGAATTCGGTGTAGATGGTCTTTGAGTTAACAGAAGAATTTTGCCGCCAGCCGTTGTTTTGTTTTTGATGATAGGAGGTGAAAAAAGTTGATTTTCCCATTTTAACGCCGTAATTGACGTAGGTTGAGATCAATCCGTAGCCGCCGATGGTCGTAATACTCTCTCCGTTTTTCCCTCGCAGCGATTCAAATCCTTTCATGATGAAGTTCACCGTTCCGCCGATTTGCGGACCAAAGGCTAGAGAGCTTCCCCCGCGAATGATTTGTATTTTTTCAATGGCTTCTATGGGCGGGGTGTAATACGCTTCGGGGTATCCAACGGGATCGGCGGCAATGTCCATCCCGTTTTGGCGGACATTGAAATCCCAGCTGCGATTGGGGCTTAGTCCACGAGAAGAGATGTTGATTTGCTGTCCGCTTCCTTCGTTCTCCCAAATCATGATTCCAGGTGTTTTTGACAAGAGTTGCCGCATGTTGGCGGTGGCTGGATTGATGGGAGTTTCGTTCGGTCGAGTGGTTTTTACTACGATTCCACGCTGTGGAATTAAAGAGGGGAGGGAGTCGAAAAAGTTTTTTTCCGAAACGCGGTATTGTGTTTCGATGGAAGTAGGAGGTAATGTGAATTCGCGTCTTGGAGAATCGGTTAGTGCAAAAATCAAAAGAGTTGAAAGCATCATCGTTCAAATTTGTCGTTGCAAAGCTAATGCTTATTTAGAATAAATAAAAATAAGGTGGAAAAGTTGTGACGGAAAAAACAAGCGGGAACAAATGGATTGTATTTTTGAAAGGTGTTGAAAGGAAAAGGAAAAAACTTTGTTCGAGCATTAAGCTGGTCGGTGCTCCAATCTGCTGTGAAAGTGGTGGGCAATTTTACGATGGGAAAATTGGTGGCATTGTGGTTTGGTCCGGCCGGTTTGGCCATGGTAGGGCAGTTCCAGAATTTATTTTTCCTTCAACAGAGCGCCACGGGTGGTGCCGTTCAAAATGGGGTGATTCAAGGGGTGGCGCATTCGGAATCCGACCACGATCAACAGCGGTTGGTGATCGAGTCGGGGGCGGCCATTACGTTTGTACTCACGCTGCTTTTTTCGGGGATTTGGATTTTTGGTTCGGTTTGGATTCAAGGTCACTGGTTGGCCAATGATTTTCCTCCTTTGGTGTATTATTTTTTGCCGGTTTCTTTGATTTTTTCCTCTGTTTTTTTTCTGGTTTCCGGTTACTTCTCCGCCCTTAAAAACTATCAAAGCAACGCCTGGATTAACATCATTCAATCGGTGGCAACGGTGGCGTTGTTCGCTCTTTTTGGAAAGATTTGGGGAATTTACGGCGCTTGTTTCGGCCTGTTATTGGGTCAAATCCCAGCCGTACTTTGGGGTTTTCGGGCGTTCAAAAAGTTTTTTTCGGTTCGACTTTCTCTTCGCTGGCCCAAAAAGCAAGAAAACGGAATGTGGAATTTTGCTTTACTGGCCTTGTACAGTGCCATTGCAACCCAACTCAACCAGCTCCTCATTCGAACCCACCTCACCGATCAGTTTTCGGAAGTTCAGGCCGGATATTGGGAGGCGCTTCAGCGCATTTCAAACCTATGGGTTCCTGTTGTTTCGGTATTGTTCACTTCTTTATTTCTTCCTCGATTAACCCAACGAAAGCTGCGAAGTGAATTCATGAAAGATACTTTTCTGACCGTTCTTGCGGCTGGAGGATTGGTTTTTCTGTTTTCGGTTACGGTTTTTGGAATCAAGGAATGGTTAATGGAATGGTTGTTCTCCAAGGAGTTTACCTCAGCCAAAGACATGATGGGATTGCATTTGATGGGCGATGTGTTAAAAGCCATGACTTGGTCTTTTGCTTATGCCTTGCTTTCTCGAAAAAAGAGCATCGCACTTTTGGTCATTGATTTGCTTTTCAATGTTTTGTACTATGGATTGGTGGTTTTCTTGTCGAATCATGGCGATTGGACCGGTGCAATTTTGGCGTATCCTTTGGCCATGGTGGTGAATTTTTGCGTAACGGTTGGATTTTGGGCCGTAATTTTGACCAAGCAACCGATTTCTCATGAGTGATTATCAGAATAAGCCAGAAGATTACTATGTTCATGCTCGAGTAGATGTACTTCAGCTTTTACAAGGAAAATCCAACTTGAAAATTTTAGAACTCGGTGCCGGTGGCGGTTATACCTTGGCCGAAGCAAAACGCTTGGGAATCGCATCTTACGTTGCCGGTGTAGAACTATTCCCCTTGGAAGGAACCCTACAAAAGGACGTCATTTTAGACGAATTTCATCATGCCGACTTGAATCTAGATGTTTTGGAATTGAACGAAAAATCTTTCGATGTTTTGATTTGTCCGGATGTATTGGAACACCTGGTCGATCCGTGGTCGGTTTTAGAAAAATGGAGTAAATACTTAAAAAAAGACGGCCTCCTCATTATTTCTATTCCCAACATCCGAGAAATGTCGGTGATGTGGAAAATATTCGGGCAAGGAGATTTTGGCTACACCTCCGACGGGATTTTGGATCGAACTCACTTGCGTTTTTTTGCCAAGAAAAATTTGTTTCATCTTCCGAGCCACCAACAATTTAAACGTATTGAAGTGAAAGCTGCCATGCACTTTCAGAACGGAAGTCGATGGAGGAAGTGGGCGAATCGCTTAACTCTAGGTATTTTCGAATCGTTTTTCACCCACCAATGGTTTGTAACGGCCATTAAAAAATGAGTGATTTCCCCACCATAGGGATTGTTGTTATTCATTTTTCGGGAATTGAACTCACCAAAAAATGTTTGGAACACGTTGCTCAACTCACCGGGGTTAAAATCCGCTTGGCTTTGGTTGATAACGGAGAACTCGGTGATGCTCCACCAATTCCATCTTCAATTCAGGGGAAAGTTATTCGAATCGAAAATCACGGGTTTTCACACGCCAACAATGCAGGTTTTCAATGGCTCAAAGAGCAAGCCGTGGATGCCGTTTGGCTATTGAACAACGATGCCTTTCCTGAACCCAGTGCCCTTGAAAATTTGATTTCAGATTCGCAGGCGTTAACATCATCTTTTCCTGTTGCTGCCGGATCGTTGCTGTTGAATGAAAATGGAAGCATTCAGGCCCGAGGCGGAGTTTGGTTCCCTTCAAAAGGAACTGGTTTACAAGTTGTTTCGGGGCAGCCTGAATATGGAATTCCGTACCCCGCCGGAGCGGTTCTGTTGCTGAATCGGCCAGCCTTAGATTCCTTGGATTGGAAGATGGATGAACGGTATTTTCTCTATTTCGAGGAGTTGGATTTGGTTCTCCGCTTGTCGAAAACACCTGGTTTCAAAGTCCTTTGGTCGGAATCGTCCAAAGTGACTCATTTAGAAGGAGCCAGTGCCGGAAGCGGCCATGCCCACCACGATCGAAGTGCCTTTAGTGAATATCATTTCCACCGAAGCAAGCGATTGTTTTATGAAAAGAATTTTCCGGATTTATTAGGAAAAATGGTTATTCTACAGGTTGCAGTGGTTGGAAAACGGCTGTTGAAGGGCGATTTAAAACGGGCCTTAGCTGCGTGGAGGGGTTTCTTTAAAAAAACCATGAATGTTTAGGATTTGTTGATGAGCCTTCTCCCGTAGAGCTTTCATCAAGGCTTTTGGTTTTCGTCTGAATTTTGAAGGACATCGTTGATTTCCTTTTCAGCATTTCGCAGTTTTGATTTACAGATTTCGACCAAGTCATTGGCTCGTTTAACTTTTTCTGCCAAATCATCGATGGAGATTTCACCTTGTTCCATCAATTTTACGAGGGTTTGTAGTTCTTCAAATGCTTCTGAGAATTTCATGGTTTAGTCTTTTCTATTTTACTGATGAGGATTCCATTGGTTACCTCTGTTTCGAGGATGTCGCCAGCCTTGGTTTGTTCGATGGTCGTTACCGATTTTCCATTGAGACGGGTAATGGAGTAACCTCGTTTTAGAACATGGATGGGGCTAAGTAAATGAGTTTTTTCAGATAAGATTTCGATTTGTTGCTGGGTCTTTTGTTGAATGATTTGAATTTGAGATTTCAGTTGTTGAAACTGTTGCGCTATTCGAAAATCAAATTCATTCACTTTTCCATGCGCAAGTATACTGGCCTTCTGCTGCAACTGTTGAAGTGAAAATGCTTTGTTCTGAATCTGAAATTGCAGGGTGTTTCGGAACAAACGACTGCTAGAATCGAGTTGATGATTCGACTCCTTCAATTTCTGAAGAGTTAAATGGTGGAATCGTTGAAGCATTGATTCCATCGGTTGCTCGAAATTCCGAAATTTTTGCAAGAGTAGTTCAGCTAATTTGGTGGGGGTGATGGCATTAGTATGTGAAACCATCTCACTCACCGTTTCATTGGTAGAATGCCCAATGCCGGTGAGCACAGGAATGGGAAAATTTGCGATGGATTTACACAATTCCAAATGGTTGTAACAGCTCAACCCAACATCACCACCGCCTCCGCGAATGATGGCTACGGCATCAAATTTATCAGCGGTGGTCGCCACTTTTTTCAATTGTTCCTGAATTTCAATCGGGGCTTTGTCGCCTTGTAACACGGCTGGGAACAATTGAATGGCAAAATCGTAACCTTCTTTGTTATTTCGAATGACATCGATAAAATCCGACCATCCTTTGCTGGTTTCTACGGAAATAACAGCGATTCGTTGGGGAATCAACGCCATGGAAATTTGTTTGTTCCGGTCGAAAATTCCAAGTTTTTTCAATTCAACAATCGATTCCATTTTCTCTCGTTCCAAATCGCCCAGAGTTAACATGGGGTCGATGTCTAAAATGGTAAGAGAGAGTCCGTAAGCGGGGGAATAGGTAATTTTCGCTTCCAACAGAACCTTGATTCCATCTTTGAGCGGTTCTTTTATTTGGGAAATGAATTTGTTTTGAATCCGCTCAAAATCGGCCTTCCAAATGATGGAGCGCATTTCAGCAACTACCCGGCCCTCCGTTTTTTCCACCAATTCCGGGTACGCATGGCCGGAATGGGAGTAAAAGTTCAATTTGTTGATTTCGGCTTTGATCCAGTACGAAGAGGAATAACGTTCAGAAATGGTTTTCTGAATGCTCTGAGCCACTTGAAGGAGTGAAAAGACCTTGCGTTCCATCGCCACGATTTATTTCTTGCCCAGCAGGTAGTAACAACTGGTGGTCATGAAATCGCGCAAAATGGGAATTGCAGTGAGGGGCTTCCACAAAACACGGGTTTTTAATCCGAATTTATCTTCATAAATGGGATTAATGAAGTAGAATTTGGAAGCTACCAATCTCAATTGCGCGTTCTTCACGTATCCATTCATTTGGTTGATCGTTACGCGCAAATCGTGAATTTCTAACAATTCCTCCTGCATGGACGGAGTTTCGTCGAACTTTTTCAAGAACCATCCATATACACCTCTAGGAAGAAGGTGAATCCACGGAAGTTTTTTCAACCACTTGTTTTTTGCAATTTGTTGATGTCCGCCAAACGGCATGTAATACGGAGGCCAGCCAATGAAAATCAATCCGTTGGGAGAAAGGTAATTCCGCATGTTTTGAAGGGCTTCCAACTTCGATGGAATATGCTCGATCACATCTTTCAGAATGATCAAATCGAATTTCCCTTGGAATTTATTCGACCATTCTGGATCGAAGATATTACCGCAGAAAAGCTCCATATTTCCTTGGTCGATCCATGTTTTCATGATGGATTTCCCATGTTCAATTTTATTGCATTCCAAATCCATTCCAATGCAGTGAGCGCCCTTTTCAGCGAAAGGTTGAAGATTTCCGCCTTCGCCGCAGCCCAATTCTAAGATGTTTAAATCGGAAATTTGGGTTTTTCCACCGGGTTGGTGGTTCATAATAAATGGAAGCGAACTTTTGCGAGTATTGTTCACCAATAGCTCGAGGTATTTCTGAGGGTCGGTGTGAAAATCGTACGGCATATTATTGGGTAATAAAATTCAACATGGAATCGCAATAGGTTTTAACTCCCATAACATAGGGAACGTTTTCATGTCCAGCTCCAAGAACGGGGATGGCTTTCCCTCCGGTTCCAGCATAATTTTTCCATACAACTTCACCGTGAGTTTTGTAACTCAGGTAATTGTCGGCTGTTCCGTGAATCCACAACATCGGTTGTTTGATGCTTTTTACCTGTTCGGCATTGTTTAATTTGGTGTCACCAAAAAAGGAGGCCGGCATATTCAAACCACTGCCATCATTGGCCATAACGTCGGTGCCGGCAAATGGCGCTTCAATAATGACTTTTTGGGGGGTAAGTGGAGAACATGAACAATGGGCCAACTTACACGCTGGTGCAGTACCCAAGCTGAAGCCGTAAAATATCGTACGGCGATTGGTTAATCCACGATCGGCTAACCATTGCAAGCAGGCATTAACATCGGCATACATGTTCTCTTCGGTTGGTGTTCCTGTGGATCTGCCATAGCTGCGATAATCCATCATTAAAACCCCATAGCGGTGTTTATGTCCCAAGTTCGCCAGCATTTTTGCTCTTTGGTAATAGAAGTCCATGTTTTGTGCATTTCCATGCATGTAAACAATCACGCTATCTTCGTCAATTCTCGAAGTATCGCCCAAATAAACAGCATAAATCGTTGCAATATCACCCAAATTGTCGCTTTTTAGTGAAAATAAAAATCGATTTTTTGGATCAATATGGTAGGTGCTGTCCACCACGAAGTAGGGGTCTATATTGGCGCTATCCCACAAATATTCATCGCAGGCAAGGTTATTGAACACATTCCGGTCCATGCGAAGGCAGGACGACAAGCTGAGGATGGTTGTTAATAGTAGAAGGATTCTCATGGTTTTTTTCGAATGGTTTTCGTGGCAGAAAGATAAATTCCAGCGGCTCCCTTGTTGAACGGCGTAGCATAATAGACCACCTTGCCGCTGTTTTCAAGGTTCATTCCCATGTAGCGGAAATCCAATCCGAAATTCCAAGAATGATGCGGTAAACGAGCTCCAATGGTCACGTAAGGCAACCAACGGTTCGTAATGGGCTCACCAAAAGCTCTTGTCGATGAAAGCTCCCACCAACTTCCAGGAGAAACAAACAAGGTCGATTTCTTAACTTTCCAATAAGCGGTTAATTGCGTTTCTGGCCAAAGTCGAAAGTCGGGGTGATACATGGCTTTTAGGGCATTGATTTGCAACGATCCCGTAAGACCTGGACGTTTTCCTGAAGGGGTTAGAAATCCTTGATGAACTCCCAAGTCGATTTGCCAATTCTCAAAAGCCATAGAGGTAAAATGAAGTCCGCCAGTAAGTGTCGTTTTTTCAGTTAATCCATGATTTACGGCGATCGTGGTATTGGGGATGGGGATGGTGAGTCCTGCGAACTCAATGATCGGGCCTCCAAAATGACCTTGGATTTGAGTTTCACCCTTGGCAAGTGGCTCGATGACCCTTGTTGGCGTACAGCTAAATCCAAGGATTACAAGGAAGATAAAAAAGGAATACTTCATAACTCGCTAAGGTAAGGGAAAAAGCCCGGACTACCGTAAAAAAGGAGATACCATTTTGAGGTATTCCGCTGTTTTTTCTCCTCGGTCGTTATTCACCACCAAGGTTGATTTTTCGGATTGAATCACGGATCGAACCCACTTCCACAACGTTCTTTTTGGATTCTGATGGGATTTGTTTCGCACTTCGATTTCTTTAGCGCACCACCAACCGTGGGTCCTTCCCCAATAACCGACCTCCTTGCTCATCTCCGATGGAAAAATGAGGTAAAAGGTGGAATTTTCATGGCTCAACGCAGCCGAAGATTTGAATAATTCCGATAAGGAAAGATCGGTTTGTTGCCGTGCTTGTTCCCGTTGACTTTCGGAGATTTGTCCGTTAACCTCAAAATAAGGAGGGTTGCTAATCATTACGTCGAAGGATTCCGAAGTCGAAAAAGCGAAGTTGATGAAATTGGCGCACACCACGCTATGGTTAATTCTCCAAGGCATTTGTGCGCCATTGCGTTCACATTCGAGGGCGGCTATGGGATCAATTTCTATCGATGTCAACCTGATTTGGTTCGCTTTTTGGGAAAGCATTAGCCCTAAGATTCCACAACCAGCTCCAATGTCAAGAACTTTTTGATGGTCGTTCACCTCGGCCCATCCACCCAAGAGCACCGAATCAAACCCAATTTTCATGGCCGATTCTCCATGTTCCAAACCAAAACTTTTAAACTCGAAACGCATCAATGAACAATAAATCGAGGATTTTGAATCAATTTACCAGCCACCAAGGCGGAATCGTTGGATGTCAAATACAAGGTGAAAACGGAATCGTGGTGTTGAACGATGCGAATCATCAAGGATTCAAAAAAGTCATCTGAAATAAATTGTTTTCGGCCATCCAATAGGGTTCCACAAACGTTTTCCGGCTTAGGATTAATCCATATTTCGGCCAAGATTTCTTTTTTTCTTTTTTCGTTTACCCAATGAATCGCAGCCAATAATCCGAAAAAGAGAAAAAAAACGACAGCATTTTTCAACATTCTGGAACGATTCATGTTTACTTGGTTAAATTTAGGTTCGAATTTACAATGAAAACGTCATACCGCCTTTTTTCTCTGTTCGGAATCCCCATTTACTTGGGATGGACCGTTCTTTTCCTCCCCATCGTATCCACTTTTTTCTTTTTTGATCCAGATCTTTCTCCGGGATGGTGGATTCCTGCCCTTGCATTTTCCATCATCATTCCCATTTCGTTTGCTTGGCATGAATTCGGACACGCCTTGATGGTACGTCGTTTTCAAAAAGTTGTTGATTTTATGGAGCTTTCGGTGTTGGGCGGAACCACCCGATATCGCGAAGAAGATTTATCATCTCGACAATTGGCGTGGGTTCATGCCATGGGGTTAGTTCATACCTTTTTTATTTTGTTTTTAGCTACCATTCCTTATTTGATGGGCTGGGTAGCTGTTCCAAACGATCTTCAAGAATGGCAATCACCAGAATTTTTTCTTCACCTCACCATTTTTGTCAATACGTTCATCTTCTTTTTCAACCTCATTCCGGCTCAACCTTATGATTTGGGAAAGGTTGTTTTTTATGCCATTAAACATAAGAGGGACGAATTCGTTGCCCAAAAGTGGGCCGTTCGATTGGGTACATTGACTTCCATTTTATTTGTTGGAATTGGGTTGTACACGGGTTCATTTTTGTTTTATTTTCTCGCTGCTATTTTATTCTTCAATTCCAGGGTGAAAATGAGAGTTGTTCGGCATTCGGGGAATTTGGAAGAGGCATTCCACGAATACGAAGAGGAAAAAGTTCGGGAGAACGAGGGTGAAATCGCGGAAGATCTCATTCGCGAACCCAAAGTAACGCTTTATACCAACGAGTTCGTTGTTCGCGTTCAAGAGTATATCCGAGATGCCATGGAGGAAGTGTTTGTGGTCCTAGACCCTTCAAAAAAACCATTGGGTTTCGTGGAAAAAGATGGTTTGCTCGATCCCGAAAAGATCAACCAACGCATTGAATCCTTGATGCAGCCTTGGGCCGCTCCTTTGGAAGAATCTTATTTCATCACCAAAGAATTCCTTCTTCAAGAATTCGAACGCCTCAATGCTCCTGTTTTTCCGGTGATTCGACAAGGGAAAATGATTGGAGTTGTTTACCAAAAGGACGTTCATGCCTCTTCTTGAGGTACGTCCTGAAGGAATTTATTGCCCCGCAGCCGACGTTTACCTTGATCCCTATCGTGCAGTGGGAAAAGCCATCATTTCGCATGCGCATTCTGATCATGCTCGATGGGGAATGAATCATTACATCGCTCCTCTTTCCAGTGTAAATCTCATCAAAGCTCGGTTGGGAAAAAATATTTCCATCGTGGGCTATCCCTACGGCGAATCATTTCACATTCAAGGAGTTCATTTCTCTTTTCATCCCGCAGGTCATATCCCTGGAAGTGCCCAGATTCGGGTAGAATACAAAGGGGAAATTTGGGTTTACACCGGCGATTTTAAGTGGGAAGTTGATGGAGTTTCAGAACCATTTTATCCCGTTCCATGCCACACCTTAATTACAGAATGCACCTTCGGATTCCCTGTTTTTCAATGGAGAAAACAAGAACATTGGTTCCAAAAAATGGGAGAATGGTGGCAAAATAACCAAATAGAAAACAAGAATACCGTTGTACTGGCCTATTCCCTGGGAAAGGCTCAACGGATACTGAAAAATATTCCTCCATGCGGAAACATCTATGTTCATCCCGCCGTTGCTGAAATGACCGAAATTACCCAGGATTTGGGAATTCATTTCCCCGAATGGAAAAAGCTGGATGCCAAAGACAAGCCGGAAAGATCGCTCATCATTCTGCCTCCTTCGGGACAAAGCGATGGCTTGCTTAAACGATTGGGAGATGTTGAAATAGGAATGGCCAGCGGTTGGATGGGGGTTCGTGGAAAACGAAGTTGGAGCGCTGTTGATCGAGGCTTCCCCATGAGCGACCATGCCGATTGGAAAGGAATCATCGATTTGGTGGATGCGACGCAAGCACAGACCATCTACGCCACTCATGGGAATCCCGATGTTTTAGTTAGGTACCTTACCGAAAAAGGAAAAGATGCCCGCGCTTGGGGTGCTTTATTCGAAAGGGAAGAAGGGTGAGAGAATTCGAACTTCTGGTGGATCGGTTAGATGCTTCTAATTCGACCAATGTCAAATTAAGAGCCTTGGAATCATTCTTTCAAAGCGCTTCACCATCAACTGCGGTGTGGACTTTAGCCTTGCTTACGGGCAATCGGCCGAAACGATTGGTTTCTACCACCATGCTCAGAGAATGGTTGTGCGAGAAACAGGCCATGCCCACTTGGTTGATGGAGGAATGTTACGCCTTTGTGGGCGACTTGGCCGAAACCTTAGCTCTGCTCACACCCAATCCAGAAGTGGAAAACCACATGCCCCTCGCAACCCTCATGGAAGAATACCTTCATCTCCAGAAGTCGGAACATCTTCAAGAAAAAAAAGATTGGGTGTTTTCTCAATGGGATTCCATGGGGCAAACCCAGCGGTGGATTTTCAATAAAATTCTAACTGGCGGATTCCGTTTGGGTGTTTCTCAAAAATTGGTTGTAAAATCGATGGCCAAAGTGTTCGATTTACCCGAAGAAACCATCACCCACCGATTGTTGGGCAAATGGAGTCCGACTGAATCTTTCTGGCAAGATCTTATTGCCCAATCTTTGAAAATGTCTCCTTCCCATCCGTATCCCTTTTTATTAGCCAACTCATGGGAAGGAAAAATAGAACTCAAGGGGAGTTTTGTGGAATGGAAATGGGACGGAATACGATGCATGGCCATCAAACGAGAGAACGAAGTTTATTTGTGGAGCAGGGGGGAGGACGTGATTACTCATCAGTTTCCTGAATTGATCCAAATGTTCATGGATATGCCGAATGGAACGGTGTTGGACGGTGAAATTTTACCTCTTCAACATGGAGAAATTGCTGATTTTTCATGCTTGCAAAAGCGGTTGGGGCGAAAAAACGTTTCAGCGAAAATGGTGGAAGAAAACCCGACCATTTTTCGAGCCTACGATATGTTGGAGTGGAACGGGAAAGATGTTCGCCAACAGCCACTGTGGAAACGGAAAGAGCTTCTTTCAAATTGTGGCTGGACCGAGGTGAGTCCGTTTTGGGAGGTGGAATCCATGGAGGAGTTGGAGAATTTTCGTTCGAATGCCGAGGCCCATCGGGCCGAAGGCTTGATGATCAAATACAAAGATTCGGAGTACGGAATAGGACGACCCAAAGGAAGTTGGTGGAAGTACAAATTGGATCCCAAATCCATCGATGCGGTATTGCTCTATGCTCAAGCCGGACACGGCCAACGAGCGAATTTATTTACCGATTACACCTTGGCCGTGTGGGACGGAGATCGCCTTGTACCTTTTGCCAAAGCGTATTCGGGATTAACCAAGGAAGAAATTTTGGAAGTGGATCGATTTGTGAAAGCGAATACCTTGGAACGTTTCGGTCCGGTTCGTACCGTAAAACCCGAATTGGTGTTTGAAATTGGATTCGAAGGGATTTCAGAAAGTAAGCGACATAAATCTGGCGTTGCCGTTCGCTTCCCGAGAATCCTGAGATTTCGCAAAGACAAATCGGCAAAAGAGGCCAATACCTTGCACGATTTGAAACGACTGATTCGCTAAACTTTCTTTTTTTTGACGGGAGCTTTGGGGTGATATTCCATGCAACGGCTCAACCAAAAATCCAATTCCTCATCCAAATCGAAGGCGTCAGCCTCCAAGAATAGAAATCCAAATTTCAATGCGTTGGGAATCGATTTTTGAGCTGCAATGGGATGTTTTAAAATGCCCTCCAAATCCTGGGGGTCGACTCTCGCCATTAAAAGATTTTTGGTAATTCCACAAACCATTTTTCCGTTCAGCATGAACCCCAACCCTCCCATCATTTTCATTTCTTGGGTGGGAATACGATTTTGCCGAAACCATTGGCGAACTCGTTCGCCTGAAAACTCGTCGAAAGCCACTATGGCTGCATCTTCTTTAATGCCTGATCCAAATCGGCAATTAAATCATCGGCCGATTCTAAACCAATGCTTACCCGAATGAGATTAACGGGAAGTCCGTTTTTTCTAATTTCGTAATACGCCAAAGCTGGCCATATTAAACTCTCATATCCTCCCCAGCTTACGGCCATGAGGAAATGTCGTAGAGATTCGCAAAACGTGGTGATTTTCTCGGGATCCTCGGTGGCCAATTCGATCGAAAACAATCCCATGGGGATTTTTAAATCCTGCTTGGCCAGCTCGTATTGCGGATGGCTGGGATGATGGGGGTAATGGATTTTTGCAATTCCTGGATGTTGAGCTAAGAAATCAACGACCTTTTGGGTGGTTTCACTCACGCGGTTGATTCGAATTTCCAAGGTTCGCAGGCTACGAAGCATCAACCAAGAGTTAAAGGGTGAAATTACCGCTCCCAACGTCATGAGTTCTCCGTAAAAAATCTTGGAAATGGCAGCTTTTGATCCCATAATGGCTCCTGCCACACAATCGGAATGGCCTGCCAAATACTTGGTAGCGGCGTGAACAACCAAATCGATTCCCATTTTGGCGGGTTGCATGCCCAACGGACTTGCGTAACTGTTGTCGATGATGGTGGTAATTCCTTTTTCCTTGGCAGCTGAAGCAATACTCGCCACATCTTGAAGTTCAAAAGTTAACGAATTAGGCGATTCCAAGTAATACAAGGTGGTATTCGATTTCGTAGCTTCCAAATACGACGTAGCATCCTCGCCAGAAACATAGGTTACGGAGATGCCAAATCGGTGGAGGTATTCCGAAAACAAACGCATGGTCCAAGAATACGGATTCTGTATGCAAACCACGTGATCGCCGGCTTTCACCACGCTCATTACGGCCATGCCTACCGCCGCCGATCCACTCGCTACGGCCATGGCCGCTTCGGTTCCTTCCAACGCAGCCAATTTTTTGTTCAGGATATCGGTGGTAGGGTTGTTCCCACGGGTGTACAACGGAATGTTTTCTTCATCGGAAACGGCTTTTGCCATTTCCGCCACCGTTGGGTAATGGAAATTCGACGATGCAATGATGGGTGGTGAAACGGCACCGAAGTATTGGGATCGATCTTCGCCCAATTGATTGATTAAAAATGAAAAATCATCGATCATGAGGTGTGTTTTTCAAGCCATACGTTAAGCGCATAAACAATCCACAAATAAAATCCGTAGCGTTGATGCGCCAATTGTTCGCGGTGGAGTTCTTCCAAAAACGATGGTGAAAGGTATTTCTGAATGGGAGCATTCGGTTTTAAGACCGATGTGGCATACCACTTCGGAAGGGTTTCATTTAGGAAAGGAGTTAGCATCATCCCAAAGCCAACTTTGGGAGCGTTGAGCAAATAATCGGGCAATTTATTTTTCGCAATTTCTCGGAAGATGGCCTTGGTTTTCCCACCTTTCATGCGCAATTCAAACGGCCATCGGGCGGAAGCCTCCACCAATCGGTAATCGACCATGGGCGACCGCGCTTCGATGCTGGCCGCCATGCTGGGATAGTCGATGCGCGGAAGAATCAATTCCGGTAATCTCAATTGGTATTCCACGTTCGACACTCCTCTCAGAAAACGATCGGGTGCATCAACTTTAATTTCATTTTGCAATTTCGCCAGCACCTGGTATGAGGAAAATCCTTTTTCTGCCATCCAGTTTTTTCGAACGGTGCTTTCCGGAAATCCTAAAATATGGCTTTGACTAATCAAGGTTCCCTCATGAAAGACATCCAATTGCTTTGCCCATCGCAAGGGTAAATGCGAGAAAGGCTTTTGAGCAATGGAAGGAATCTTCGACAAAATTGCATTTCGTTTTTGCATTTTTAGGTAGTTCGGATATCCGCCCAACTCGTCTCCTCCTTCGCCCACCATCAACACTTTGCAATCCATCTCCCGCGCCAACTTGCCGAGGTAGTAAACCAAGGAAGTATTGGGGTCGCCCATGGGGACATCTTCTTGAATTCCAACGTAATCTTTGATGAGCTGTTGAAACAATTCGTCGGTGATGATGTGGTGATGAAATTCAACTCCACGTTCTTTAGCGAACTTTTTTGCAGAAACGCTTTCGTCGTAAGCCGATGTTTTTTCATAGCTTAACGTTAGGGCGCTAATTTGGGGATTCACCAGGCTGCTGTAATACAAATTCAACGAGCTATCCAATCCACCCGACAGGGCCGAGGTGATGGGAACGTCGGCAATCAAACGCAAATTCTCGGCCGATTCAAGCAATGATTCCGTTTCTTCCACGGCTTTATCAAAAGAAATGGATTGAGGATCATTCAAATAATCGGCAATATTCCAATACTTCCTTTTCTCGAGTCCTTCCGATGTAATTTTTAGGTAATATCCGGCCTCGAGCTTCGATACGCCTTTAAAAAACGTAGCGGGAGCAGGAGTGGTGAGTAGGGTGAGGTAATGAAATATCGCTTCTTCGTTGATTTCCTTGGGGATGACCTTGGCGGCCAATAGCGCATGAATTTCAGAACAGAATGCCAAGGTTCCTTGGTGCTCGAAATAATGAAGTGGCTTTTTGCCGATGCGATCTCGAACCAGGAAAAACACCTTTTTGACGGGATCGTAAAGTCCGATGGCAAACATACCATTAAAGCGAAGAACGCAATCGATTCCCCATTCCAAATACGCGTTTAGGATCACTTCGGTATCGGAATGATCGGTTTGAAACGGATATTTTCCTTCCAACTCTTTTCGAATTTCAGCAAAATTGAAAATCTCTCCGTTGAAAACAATGTGGCATCGGCCTTTGGCTTGCGACATAGGTTGGTTAGCGGTGGTGGAAAGGTCGAGGATGGAGAGCCGGCGGTGCCCCAAACCCACAAAATCATCGAACCAAAATCCGTCGGCATCCGGCCCTCGATGGGGCATGGCCGAGTTGATGGTGTGGAGGTGATTTTTCCATTCTTGGGTAATCCCAGAGAAATTGACGATTCCGCTAATGCCGCACATGCAATAAATACCTGTTAATCTTCTGCAATGTTACGGAAAAGAAGGGTTATCTTTGCACGAAAACACACAAAAATGCTGAACATCGTTTTATTTGGACCTCCGGGAGCAGGTAAAGGAACTCAATCCGAAAAATTGGTAGAAAAGTATCAACTTTGCCATCTTTCAACCGGTGATATTTTTCGATATAACATCAAGAATAACACCGAATTAGGGTTAGAAGCTAAGCGTTTTATGGATCAAGGTCAATTGGTTCCCGATTCCCTTACCATCTCCATGTTGGAAAGCGAAGTGAAGAAAAATCCAGAATCTCAAGGTTTTATTTTCGATGGATTTCCAAGAACTTCGGCTCAAGCAGAAGCGCTGGATGCATTTTTGTCTTCCATTGGAACCGAGATCAAATGCATGTTGGCATTGGAGGTTCCCGAAGAAGAGTTGCGGGTGCGATTGCTCAAACGGGCCGAAACTTCGGGCCGTACCGACGATGCCGATCCGGCCATCATTCAGAAAAGAATTGATGAATACAATCAGAAAACCGCTCCCGTAAAGCATTTTTACGAGGGTCAAGGAAAATACCAAGGAATTAATGGAGTAGGGGCGATTGAGGAAATTTTCTCGGCGCTTTGCTCCGCCATTGAAGGCTAATGTCAGAAGAAAATTTTGTTGATTATGTGAAGTTGTATTGCCGCTCTGGAAAAGGAGGGGCAGGATGCATGCACTTTTTGAAAACCAAGGGTGCGCCCAAAGGCGGACCCGATGGAGGAGATGGAGGCCGAGGAGGCCATGTGATTTTACGAGGGAACAGCCAGTATTGGACGTTGTTGCACCACAAATACAACCGCCACGTTTTTGCAGAAAATGGAGTTGCTGGACAAGAGAACAATAAAACTGGACGTTACGGTAAAAATTCTTACATCGAAGTGCCTTTGGGCACCATAGCCAAGGATGCAGCTACCGGTGATATTCTGGGTGAGGTTACCGAGCACAAACAACAAGTGATTTTGTTGCACGGTGGCCGAGGCGGACTGGGAAATTTGGCGTTTACCACGGCCACCAATCGTGCGCCTCACTATGCCCAACCCGGCGAGCCATTC
>JACCEC012163250.1_pt1 | contig 16878 bp, 14 predicted proteins | sample 7450121 | NCBI WGS metagenome assembly JACCEC01 (sample SAMN15323455, study PRJNA562643) | freshwater metagenome | isolation source: river surface water | place: USA:Blue River Watershed | collected 2017-08-18 | reverse complement strand
TTGGATTTGCTAAATAAATTAAAAATAAATTATTCAAATGCTTACTCACTTTCAGACCAAGAGATTGTTGAAGAATATAATAAATGTGATATAGTGAGTTTTCCTTCATTTTACGAAGGTTTTGGAATGCCAATTATTGAAGCTCAAGTTGTAGGTAGAGCAGTATTAACTTCATTATTAGCTCCTATGACAGAAGTTGGAGGTAGTTCAGTTCACTATGTAGACCCAAATAACATTGAGGAAATAACCAACGGGTTTAAAAAATTGATTCAAAATGAGGAATATAGAAATTCTCTCATAAGAGAAGGGTTGATTAATGTAGAGGGTTTTAAAATTCAAAATTGTATCGAATTGTATTTAAATGAATATAAGAGTTTATTATCATGAAAATAACACATTGTATTTCTTCTATTGATGAGTCCACGGGTGGCCCAGCTCGAAGCGTAACCCATTTGAGTTTACAGCTTGCTCAATTGGAGGAGCTTTCTAAAATTAAGTTAACGACTCTTATTTCTGATAAGCCTATAATTTCAAATGATGTTGATTCTAAAGTTGAAGTTGTTTTTTGTAAACCAACATATTTCAAATACTCCAAGCAATTAAGTAAAACATTGCTAAATAATGATATCGATTTATTTCACGGTCATGGTTTGTGGGAAATGCCAACACATCAAATGGCTACAATTGCCAGGAAAAGAAAAATCCCTTATCTAATTTCCATAAGAGGAATGTTGGAGCCTTGGTCCATGCAACAGAGTAAAATAAAGAAAAAAATTGCGATGCAATTGTTTCAACATAAAGATTTGAAAAAAGCAAGTTGTTTGCATGCCACAGGGCAATTCGAATTAGAGAGTATAAGGAATTTGGGATATAAAAACCCTATAGCTGATATTCCAAATGGAATTAAAATAAATGAGTTCCCTCAAAAAAAATACGTTGCTGGCAAAACTAAAAAAACAATCTTATTTTTGTCGAGAATACATCCTAAAAAAGGAATTGAAATTTTAATCAATGCTTGGCAATCCTTAGATAGTGCATTAAAAGAAAATTGGTGTATAAAGATTGCTGGAAATGGGGAGGAAGATTATATAAAACAGCTCAACGCCTTGATTCAAGAAGTAGGGCTATCGGGAAGTATAACCATTATAGGAGCTAAATTTGGTCAAGAAAAGATAGCTACTTACCATGAAGCCGATTTATTTGTGTTGCCTACCTATAGTGAAAATTTCGGAATAGTTATAGCCGAAGCATTATGTTGTGGAGTTCCTGTGATTACAACAAAAGGCACTCCTTGGCAAGAATTAGAAACAGAAAATGCTGGAAAATGGATAGCTATTGGAGAGATGCCTTTACGGGATGCTCTACACGAAATGATGAATAAAAGTGATTTAGAAAGAGAAATAATGGGCAGAAAGGGAAGAAAACTTGTAGAGGAAAACTATTCGATTGAGTCAGTAGCCCAAAAATTTATTTTATTGTATCAATGGATTTTATCAGGAGAAAATAAACCCGATTTTGTATATTTATAGCAATGGAAAACACTATAATAGACCTATCGAAATACCAAAATGCCTTGAGTAGAAAAAATCAAGTGGCAAGGTTGTTATGGACAATCACTTGGGCCATTTTTGCTAGGCCTTTACCTCGTAGTTTGGGCAATTCATGGAAGATATTTTTATTGCGTTTGTTTGGAGCCAAGGTTGATAAAACAGCAGTTGTATATTCGAGTGTTCGAATCTATATGCCTTGGAATTTAGAAATGAATGCCTATTCATGTTTGGCTCCTGAAGTAGATTGTTATAATGTCAATAAAATAATAATTGGTGCACACACTACTATATCTCAAAAAACCTATTTGTGTGGAGCATCCCATGATGTTGGGCTAACTTATAATCCGTTAATTCACGCACCCATAATTATTGAAGACCAAGTATGGATTGGTGCTAATGCTTATGTAGGAATGGGTGTTACCATTGGGCAAGGTGCAGTTGTAGGTGCTAATGCTTGTGTGTATAAAGATGTTGAACCTTGGACAATTGTAGGAGGCAACCCTGCAAAATTCATTAAAAAAAGAATAATAAAGAATGGATAAAAAGCTTTCTCTTACAGCCATTATTCTCACCTTTAACGAAGAAATGCATCTACAACGCTGTTTGAATTCTTTGAAAGGAGTTTGCTCTGAAATAGTTATAATTGATTCTTATTCAGCTGACAAGACCAAAGAGATTGCTTTACAAAATAGTGCTCGCTTTTATCAAAATACATTTTCAAATCATGCCAATCAATTGAATTGGGGAATAGCCAATGGAGAAATTACAACTGATTGGGTAATTCGAGTAGATTCGGATGAGTATTTATCCGATGAATTGGCAATGAATATTAAAGAAAACTTGAATTCAATGAGCGAAAATATTCATGGTATCCGAGTAAAACGCCTGATGTATTTTTTTGATAAACCTTTAAAAAGAGGAGGAATGTACCCTATTTGGCATACCAAAATTTGGCGCAGGGGTTCAGCAATTTGTGAACAGCTCTGGATGGACGAGCGTATGAAATTGAATCAAGGAGAAATCACGTCTTTAGAAGGAGATTTGATAGATCATAACTTGAATAATTTGACTTGGTGGACCCAAAAGCACAATGGATACGCTACCAGAGAAGCTATTGATATTTTGGATAAAAAATACAATTTTACAAATTCAAATCTAATTATTGCTAATTTGTTTGGGAACGGTGAAGAACGTAGAAGATGGTTTAAGCAACAATACTTAAATTTACCTTTGTTTTTAAGACCTTTTTTGTTTTGGTTTGTTCGTTATTTTTTACAAGGTGGTTTTCTAGAGGGGAAAAGAGGGTTTATTTGGAATATTCTTCAATGTGGATGGTATCGTTTTTTGGTGGATGCCAAAATTTATGAAGCTTACCAAAAAGCAGGTCGCAAAAAAGAAAATCTTATTTTGTATTTTGAACAGGAATACGGCTATGATGTGAAAAAAAATAATTGATTTAGTAAAACAATGAAAATTTCCATAATAACAGCCTGTTACAATAGTGCTGCTACTCTCGAAAAAACAATACAGTCGATAGCTTCACAAAGTTACTCTAATATTGAGTACCTAGTTATTGACGGGGACTCTAAAGACTCAACACTTTTAATTATTGAAAAATACAAATTACATATTTCACATTGGATTTCAGAACCAGACAAAGGAATCTATGATGCCCTAAACAAAGGCATTCAATTGGCAACAGGGGATGTTATTGGGTTTCTACATTCAGATGATTTATTAGCATCAAATAGTATAGTTGCTCAAATAGCAAAAGAGTTTGAAAATAAAGAGATAGACGGCACTTATGGAAATTTAGAATACGTTGATAAAACACACATAAATCGTGTAATAAGATATTGGGAAAGTGAAAAGTTTTATCCTAAATTATTACAAAAAGGCTGGATGCCAGCTCATCCCACCTTGTTTTTAAAGAAAGAAGTCTATGACAAACATGGTTTCTTTAACTTGTCTTATAAAATTGCAGCAGATTACGATTTTATGTTACGGATTTTAAAAGACAAAACACTTAAATTTTCATATTTACCCATAGTTATTACAAAAATGAGAGTGGGAGGTGTCAGTAATCGTAGCCTTAAAAATATCATTCAAAAAACGAAGGAAGACTATCGTGCTGTTACTTCTAACAATCTGGGGGGGGTATTTATTATTTTAAGAAAGAACTTTTCTAAGATTAAACAGTTTTTCTAAAAAATTGCCCTCTATTTAAAATAATTTAATAAAATATAATACAATGTTAAAAGAAATTATGTCTAATTTAATGGTAGTAAGTATGCTATCATTAATAGGTTCGTTTGTATTGGTATATATCATTATTCCGAGAATTTCGACGGTGATACAAACTCGAAATTTAATTGAACATCCCAATGATCGCAGTTCTCATAGTAAAGCTACACCAACTATGGCTGGAGTCGCTTTTTTTATTACAATTATAATGGAGATGTATTTTATTCAATTTTTTGACAAAGACAGTATTGGACTCAATTTGATTGCAGCCATTACCCTTATTTTTGTTGTAGGTTTGAAAGATGATTTACTTATCACGGCTCCTTTGACTAAACTGTTTATGGAGTTTTTAGGAATTATATTTATAATTGTAAATATTACTATGGAGGTTTCAACCTTTCATGGGTTTTTAGGCATTCAGGAAATACCTTATATACTCTCCAAAGTTTTTGTTGTAATTTTGATGTTATCAATTATCAATGCATATAACTTAATTGACGGAATTGATGGTTTGGCTTCTATTATTGCCATTATCATTTGTAGCATTTTTGCCTTGATCTTTTATTACGCTTGCCATTATTTTTATTTTTTTATGTGTTTAAGCTTATTAGGAATGTTAACGGCTTATTTAATATATAATTTTTCACCCACAAAAAAAATATTTATGGGTGATACAGGTTCGCTAATCGTTGGTTTTTGTATTGCTTTTCTGGCATTAAAATATTTAGTCTTGGATGTTTCTAATTTTAGCCACTTTCAATTTAAACCCGAAAATGTAATGATTGTATTGGTTGGAATTCTGTGGATTCCATTTTTCGACATGTTAAGAATTATTGGGGTTCGTTTGCTAAATGGTAACAGCCCATTTTATCCAGATAGGAATCACATACATCACATTTTAGTCGATTGTGGTATGCCGCATTATAAAGTAGCACTGCTATTAGGGGCTTTAAATGTTATAATTGTAGTACTAATTCTATTACTATCCAAATTTTTCAATTACCTTCAAATGCTAGGAATTTTAATATTAATTTTTGTAGCCTTATTGATTGTTTTTTATAAGTTGAAACTAAGAAATGATATGAAATCAAATTGAATTTGAAAGTGGGAGGAATTATAAGTATGAATTGAGAACTTGATGTTTGCTTGATTCCAGTTGGGGAGTGTGAAAAAAAATAGTAAAAATAGGATATACTGTATGTTCTATAAGGGAGTAATGTATATATTTGCAATCTTTAAAATAAATAATTGTATGAAGTGTTTTTTTGAGTTAAAAAAAATCATCCCTTTTCTATTTGTTCTCCTGGTATCTTCATGTAAACCAAAAGAAGAGTTGGTTTATTATCAGAATATTGATGGTTTAAAGTCATCGGAGCAAGCCAATTCGTATGAAATAAAAATTCAACCTGATGATTTGCTATTAATTATCGTATCTGCTGATGATCCCGAAACAGCGATTCCTTTTAATTTGAGTACCATTAGTGTTCCTTCAAATTATAGCATCAATGCCTCGAGAGGACAGGAAACCATGCAATCTTATTTGGTAGATGCATCTGGAACTATCGATTTTCCTATTTTGGGAAAAATAACAGTTGGAGGCTTATCTCGCTCTGAGTTAATGAAGGTTTTGGAAACTAAAATAGCCCAATACATTAAAAATCCTATCATCAACATTCGACTTATGAATTTTAAAGTTTCTGTACAAGGTGAAGTAACCAATCCTGGAACTTACACTATCAATTCGGATCGTGTAACACTAATAGAAGCGATTAGTATGGCTAAAGATTTGACCATATACGGCAAAAGAGACAATATTCTTATTATCAGGGAAGTCAATGGGGTAAAATCCTATAATCGTGTCGATATTACTAAGGGTGATTTTATCAACTCCCCTTTTTATTATTTGGCACAGAATGATGTAGTGTATGTCGAGCCTAACAAAGTTAGAATTAATGGTGCGGCTGTTGGAGCCAATACCGGTGTGATCATCTCAATTACCTCCTTACTGATTACAGTAATCACTTTAATTGTTACTGCTTCAAACTAAATTTTTATGGAAGATAATTTTATGTCCGACGAATATCATGAAGACGATATTCATTTAAGAACCATTTTAGAGAAGTATCTCGTTCATTGGAAATGGTTTGTATTGGCGGTGGTGGTTTGCCTTTTTGCTGCTTATGTTTACTTGCGCTATACGATACCCCAATATCAAGCTACCACTACCATTTTGGTAAAAGACGATAAGAAAGGGGGCTTACTCTCTGAGCTTTCCGTTTTTTCAGACATGGGATTAGGAAACGGGATGAAAAGCAATGTGGACAATGAAGTTGAAATATTAAAGTCTAGAAAGCTAGTTGAAAATGTGGTTCGGAAACTCAATCTCAATATCAGTTTATGGACGAAAGGGAAACTTGTCGATAGGGAAATATACAAGCAAACTCCCATTGCAGTGAATTTTATCAACACCAAACCCGGTTTTTATACTGGTGTAATGCGTTTTAGATTCAAAGAGTTGACCCCCAATAGCTTTAGCTTAGAAAATGAATCGGAGACCGATTCCTTGTCGGCATTGTTGGTGCATAAAAAAGCATTCCGTTATGGGGAACTCATCGCTGTCAAAAACGCAGATTTGATTATTACCCCTTTGCATGGTAATGGATTTCGCTATAAAAATGACGATAAATTGGTTGATATTGTAGTTAGTCCTTTCGAAAATGTTGTGGCTAGCTATCAAGGTAGAATCGAAGTAACCCCAATTAGTAAATTGAGCAGTGTGGTGGGCGTTTCGATAAAAGATCCTTTAGTTAGCAAAGCTGAGGATTTCTTGGATAATTTGATTCAGATCTATAATGAGGATGCCGCTACCGACAAAAATTATATTTCAGAAAGCACATCAAAATTTATTTCTGATCGATTGGCATTAATTACTAAGGAGCTTGATGGGGTAGAACAGGACGTTGAAAGTTTTAAAAAATTGAATAATCTTACAGATATAGAAACAGAGGCAAAGCTCTTTATTGATGGTTCTAGTGATTACAATAAAAAAGTAGCTGAGATTGAAATACAAATGAATGTAGTAGCATCAATGTTGAATTTCATCAAAAAAAGCAACAATGCTGATTTGCTACCTGCCAATATTATTGCGGGTCAAGGAGATGCTTCTGAACTAATTGGCACCTACAATGAATTGGTTTTGCAACGCAATCGTATCCTAAAATCGGCTACCATAGCCAACCCTTCAGTGGTTAAATTGGATCAGCAAATTACTTCCCTGAAAGCGAATGTGGAACAAAGTTTGAGTAGGATGCAGTCTAGCTTGACTATCCAAAAGAGGGATTTAAATAGTAAAGAAGGATTAATGAATGCTAAAATTGGCAAAATTCCAGTCCAAGAACGCCAGTTTCGTGTGATAGCGAGACAGCAAAAAGTAAAAGAAGAATTGTACTTGTATTTGCTACAAAAAAGAGAAGAAACTGCCATAACTATGGCTGCTACCCAACCGAATGCAAGGGTTATAGATAATGCAAAAGCATCTAAAATCCCTGTATCGCCTAAAAAGAAGATCATTTATTTAGCTGCATTTTTATTAGGGATATTAATTCCTTTGGGGATCCTTTATATAGTTGAGTTATTCAACACTAAGGTTAAAAACCGATTTGATATTTCCGGTAAATTGGACATTCCGTTCTTGGGAGACATTCCAAATGCACAAAATCCTAAAGAAGTCATTTTGCCAACAGACCGATCGAGTACTGCCGAGGCTATACGAATAGTTAGGACGAATCTTGACTTTATGTTGAATCAGGCTCCTGATGGTTTAGCAAAAACTATTTTTGTTACCTCTACCTTACCTGGAGAAGGTAAAACCTTCTTGTCCGTCAATCTGGCTAGTACTTTTTCGCTAACTGGAAAAAAAGTACTACTTATAGGAATGGATATTAGAAACCCGAAAATAAATGAATATTTGGATTTACCAAATACCCCAGGATTGACTAATTACCTGTCTTTGTCTAAATCACAGATTGATGATTTTATAGTTAAATTAGACAAATTTGATAGTTTTTCTATTCTTCCACCAGGTAAAATACCGCCAAATCCTACTGAATTGTTAATGAATTCAAAGGTGGATGAAATGTTTGTCAAATTAAAAAAGGAATATGACTATATCATAGTAGATACTGCTCCAGTAAGTTTGGTTTCGGACACTGTCATGCTGGCAAAATATGCTGATACTTTTGTGTATGTAATTCGGGCCAATGTATTAGATAAACGAATGCTCCATATACCAAAAATGTTATACAAAGAAAATAAACTACCCAATATGGCCGTTATACTTAATGATACCCAAGTGGTAAAAGGCTATGGTTATGGTTATGGCTACGGTTATGGAGTTGCTGTCGAAAAAAAACCATGGTATAAGACCATTTTTATGAAATAGAGAAGAGGCTAAAGCCTCTTTTTTTGTTTAAGGGGTTAATTGTTTAAGGGGTTAATCGTGGAGATTTTCTATTATTTAATCACTTTAGGTTTAATTCCTCGAAGCTCTGCTTCGATTTTTTTTACCACAGATTGCTTGCCTATTCTCTATCGCTCGGGTCACAGATTAAAAAAGATTTTTAAAAATCTGTGAATCTGTAGCTACTATTTGCTAATTCCTCTGGGGCTCTGACCCGAGGTAGTTTATTAATGTAATCCTGTTTATGGACAATTAACCCATTAATCAATTCAACAATTCACCTCCTTTTTTTCTCTAATCAAATTAGTATCTTTGTCTTTATGGAATTTTCATCAAAACTTTTGGAAAAAGCGGTCAATGAGATGGCTCAATTGCCTGGTATCGGAAAGCGAACGGCTTTGAGATTGGTGTTGCATTTATTAAAACAGCCCAAAGAACAGACTTATTTTTTAGGTCAAGCCTTAACAAATATGAGGGAGGAGGTTCGATTTTGTGAAAATTGCCACAATATTTCGGATGTAGCAATTTGTGATATTTGTACCAATACGAAGCGAGAACGACAGATTATTTGTGTAGTCGAAGATATTCGTGATGTGATGGCTATTGAGAACACAGGACAATTCCGAGGGATTTATCACGTTCTAGGAGGAAAGATATCACCCATTGATGGGATAGGGCCTAGTCAGTTGAATATCAATTCGCTAGTTGAAAAAGTAAAATCAGGGGAGGTCAAAGAAATCATTTTTGCTTTAAGCTTCACTATGGAAGGGGATACCACCAATTTTTATATTTACAAACAAATTCAGGATTATGAGGTTGTAACTTCGGCCATTGCTAGAGGAATATCGGTAGGAGATGAATTAGAATATGCAGATGAGGTTACACTAGGAAGAAGTATTTTGCAAAGAGTACCCTTTGAAAAGAGTTTTAGAAGTTAGAAGCTAGAAATAAGAAGCCTCATAGATGGGAGCAAAAAAAACTGTAAGAAGTAAGAAAGATTGTGAAATTTACCATTGAAATTGAAATTTGAGTTTGCCATTGAAAAATGAAACCCTATATTTGTTACCTAAAATATGATAATGAACAAATCCGTATTCTATTTATTGTTGGGAATTAGTGTTTTTTTTACTTCTTGTATTCCAACTAAAGACCTTGTATATCTTCAAAATAAGGATGGGAAAACTTCTGAAGATCCCATAACAGAAGTCATGACAAAGCCCTACAGACTTCAGGTCAATGATGTATTGAGTATTACTATCAAAGCAGATGACCCAAAATTAGTCACCATATTTAATCCAACTAATAAAAACGAAACGGAGAATGTAGGTTCGTCATTGTATTTTTCTGGATATACTGTAGATGATCACGGAAATATTCGAATTCCTGTTTTAGGAGAAATAAACGTTATGGGATATACTGTTGAAGAGTTGCGGCTAAAAATTGAGCAAAAACTTCTGGATGAGTATTTCAAAAAAGAAGCTAATATTTTTGTTATTGTTCGATTAGCGGGATTTAAATACACCATAAATGGAGAGGTAGGAAGTGTGGGAACCAAGTTTTTATTTCAAGATCAAGTCAACATCATGGAAGCCATCGCCAATTCAGGTGATATTACCATTACAGGAGATCGAAAGGCAGTTACCATTATCCGTCAAACCCCTACCGGAACTGAGATGCACGATATCAATCTCTTAGATGTTAACGTGATGAAATCACCCTATTATCATTTGCAACCCAATGATTATATTTACGTAAAACCCTTGAAGCAAAAAACCTGGGGAACAGGAAAAACAGGTATAGAATCCTTGTCTACCATTATTACACTGATATCATTATTTACCACTGCTTTAGTATTATTACAACTATAATAAAAATTAAAAATGTTAGATATTAAAGATTTTTCCATTTTTGAGGCCCAAGCGGGATTTGATTTTAAAGGTTTTCTAATCAAAATTGTGAGTTATTGGAAATGGTTTTTTGTGAGTTTGGCTATTACCTTTACGATAGCTTATCAGGTAAATATCCGTAAAGAAAAGATTTATGGGATTGAGACTGTTATTTCTGTTAAAGAAGAAACCAATCCTCTTTTTACATCCAATACCAGTTTGGTTTTCAACTGGGGCGGCACCTCCGATCAGGTTCAAACGATTGCCACAACTCTACAATCACGTTCTCACAATGAGTTAGTTGTTGATAAACTTCAATTTTACATAGGTTATTTGTCACAAGGTAAATACAATCTTGTGGATGCTTATGGGGCTACCCCCTTTTATGTCAGTATCGACAAATCGAGAGGACAACTCGCAGAAAAACTCATTAGTGTAAAATTTTTGAGTGAAAACGAGTATGAAATCCGAATTCCATTTACTGCTAATTCTGTATCACTCATCACCTATGCCAACAATACCTATAATAACACGGCTGTTGAAGTTGGGGATTTTGTCAAAAAATACAAAGTAGGCGCTTTAGTTTCCTTGCCTTTTTTGAATTGGAAACTACATATCAAGGACAATCCGGGTTTTTATAAAGGAAAGGAATATTTTGTACAATTTAATGATTTTGATGGCACAGTATCTAAGTATCGAGGATTAAGTGTCAAGTCGGACGATAAAGGGGGGTCGATTATTACTCTTGGATTGATGGGTACCAATAAAGCACGAATGGTAGAGTACTTGAATTCGACCGTAAAAATGCTTATTAAGAGACAGTTGGACAACAAAAATCAATTTGCCAGAAACACAATTCAATTTATTGACAGTACACTTGTGGCTATGGAATCGCAATTGAAAGAGACGACCAACGAGCTCAAATCCTTTCAAAAAGACAAAAACATTTATGATATCGAGGGCGATGGCGCAAAATATTCTGATAAAGTATTGGAATTTGATGTTCAAAAAGATGAAATAAGCCGTAAAATAGCCTATTACAATTCCTTAAAATCCTATTTGAAAAGTAGTGTTGATTATTCCAGACTACCAGCACCTTCGGTAGCAGGAATTGAGGACCCGAATGTGGTTGTGAATGTATCGAAACTAATATCTCTTTCAACTCAGCGAGCAGAAATGGCTTATGCTGTAAAAAGCGAGAAAATATTCAAAGATTTTGACAATCAGATGGAAGCCGTTAAAAAGGTTTTGCTAGAAAACATAGCTTCTGCCAAATCCTCTTTACAATATGATATGGCAATGGTGGAAAGTAAAATCAACGAAGCCGAAAGTACCATCAAACAACTGCCTGAAGACCAACAAGAGTTAATCAAAATAAAAAGGAAATACGATTTAAGCGACAATATTTACAGTGCCTTTCTTCAAAAAAGAAGTGAGGCCGATATAGTAAAAGCAGCAAACCTTTCGGATGTTCATTTTATTGATCCTGCAAAAGATATAGGGGGCGGACTTTTAGGCCCCAAAACATCGGTAAATTATGTTTTGGCCTTATTTCTAGGGTTGTTTTTTCCTTTACTCTCAATTTTTATTATATTCTTTATTAATAATTCCATACAAAACACCGAGGATATCAGTAGGTTGACTAAAATCCCCTTGATAGGAGTAATTGGATTGAGTAAAGACAATACTGATTTGGCGGTGTTTTCTAAACCTAAATCGGCCTTGTCGGAATCGTTTCGGGCCATTCGTTCTTCGCTGCAATACTTATACAAACAGCAAAATGTAGCCAATGGAAAAACGTTGATGATTACATCTTCGGTCAGTGGTGAAGGAAAGACATTTTGTTCTTTGAATATTGCCACCGTTTTTGCATTAAGCGAAAAAAAGACCGTCATTATTGGATTGGATTTGCGTAAACCTAAGTTGTTTAAAGAATTTAATTTATCGAATGAGGTAGGAATTGTGAATTATTTGATCAAACAAAAAACAATTGAAGAAATCATCAACCCAACAAATATTCCCTTTTTGGATGTCATACTATCAGGACCCATTCCTCCCAATCCCGCTGAGATGATTATGAGTGATGGAATGAAAGAAATGATTGAAGAGCTTAAGAAAAAATATGATTATATAATTTTGGACACCCCTCCAGTTGGATTGGTGTCAGACGCCTTGGAACTCGCTCAGTATTGCGATGTTACGTTGTACATCCTAAGGCAGAATTTTACCAAAAAGGAAATGATTACTTTGCTCAACAATAGGGTAAAACGAGGAGAGCTTCAAAATACTAGTGTTATTTTGAATGGTTTTCAAAATAAAGCTAAGTACGGTGCAGGCTACGGTTACGGCTACGGTTACGGCTATGGTACTACAACCTACTCTAATGGGTACAATGAAGAGGATAAGCCAAGAAATTTTTTCGAAAAAGTTTTCGGTAAATTTAGGAAAACATAGATATAAGAGGGCAGTTATTGTTGAGGATATTTTAAAAATGAAAAATACAATTTTAATAACAGGCGGAGCTGGGTTTATAGGTTCAAACTTGTGTGATTATTTTTTAAGCAAAGACTACCAAGTGATTTGTTTGGATAATTTCTCTACTGGGCATCGCCATAATTTGAAAGATTTTATTAATAAAAAAAACTTTCGTCTGATAGAGGGCGATATTCGGAATTTTGAAGATTGTCAACATGCGGTTAAAGGTGTAGATTATGTTTTGCATCAGGCTGCTTTGGGTTCCGTTCCACGTTCGATTAATGATCCCATTACTACTAATGATGTCAACGTTTCAGGTTTTTTGAATATGTTAGTAGCTTCGAGGGATGCTCAAGTGAAACGATTTGTTTATGCTGCTAGTTCTTCTACCTATGGAGATTCTGTAGGATTGCCAAAAGTAGAAGATGTAATCGGAAAACCCCTTTCGCCTTATGCGATTACCAAATATGTCAACGAATTGTATGCTGAAATATTTAGTAGAACCTATGGGTTAGAAACTATTGGCTTGCGTTATTTTAATGTTTTTGGAAGAAAACAAGATCCCAAAGGGGCATATGCAGCTGTAATTCCGAAATTTGTTATGCAATTGATGCAGCTCGAAAGCCCAAAAATAAATGGGGATGGTAATTATTCCCGCGATTTCACTTATATTGATAATGTGATTCAAATGAATGAATTGGCCTTGTTGACTCAAAATCCTGAAGCCGTAAACACTGTTTATAATACAGCATATGGCGACCGAAATACCTTGAACAATTTGGTTGATTATTTAAAAGTGTATTTGTCGCAATTCAATCCAAAAATAGCCAATGTAAAAATTGAGTACGGACCCCATCGTGCTGGAGATATTCCTCATTCCTTGGCAAGTATTGAAAAAGCAAAAACAATGTTGGGTTATAATCCTCAATTTTCTTTGCAAGAGGGGTTGAAGGAAGCTGTGGAATGGTATTGGGAGAATTTAACCCCCTAACCCATTAGGGGAAATTGCGGATTAAAGATCTCAGGTTGTAGGTTGCCGAAAAAAGAGAAATGAGAAAAGAATAAAGAATATATAAAATGAAAATTACAAAAATTTGTTGTATAGGAGCGGGATATGTTGGAGGGCCAACAATGGCAGTAATTGCTCAAAAATGTCCCCATATTCAGGTAACTGTAGTGGATTTGAATGTAGAAAGGATTGCGGCTTGGAATGATGAAAATGTGGATAATATTCCAATTTATGAGCCAGGACTTAGTGCTGTTGTTTCAGAAGCCAGAGGCAGAAACCTGTTTTTTACTACGGAAGTAGAAAAAGCCATCGATGAAGCCCAAATTATTTTTATATCGGTCAATACGCCTACTAAAACCTATGGAAAAGGGAAAGGCATGGCGGCTGATTTGAAATATATCGAATTGTGCGCCAGACAAATTGCCAAAATTGCCAAAGACGATAAAATAGTAGTGGAGAAATCGACCTTGCCTGTTCGAACTGCAGAAGCAATTAAAAGTATACTTGACAATACCGGAAATCAAGTACAGTTTCAAATTTTGTCTAATCCCGAGTTTCTAGCAGAGGGAACAGCTGTATCTGATTTATTGTTTCCTGACCGCATATTGATTGGAGGAGACTCTTCTGAAGAAGGACAGAAAGCGATTCAGGCTCTGGTTGATGTGTATTTGAATTGGGTAGCTCCCGAAAAAATATTGACCACCAATTTATGGTCCTCAGAATTGTCGAAATTAACTGCCAATGCCTTTTTGGCACAACGAATATCGTCTATCAATGCTTTGTCTGAACTCTGTGAAAAGACAGGTGCCAACGTTAATGAAGTCGCTAAGGCCATAGGAATGGATAGCCGAATTGGACCGAAGTTTCTTAAAGCCTCGGTTGGATTTGGAGGTTCTTGTTTCCAGAAGGACATTTTGAATTTGGTTTATATTGCCAAAAGCTATGGATTAAAGGCTGTGGCTGATTATTGGGAACAAGTTATCATTATGAACGACCATCAGAAAAGACGATTTTCTAATACAATTGTTCAAACCCTATATAACACTGTTGCCGATAAAAAGATTGCTTTTTTAGGATGGGCGTTCAAGAAAGATACTAATGACACTAGGGAATCTGCAGCGATTTATGTGGCGGATGATTTAATCAACGAGCAAGCAAAAATTGCCGTTTATGACCCAAAAGTTAGTCGAAAAAAAGTTTTAGCCGATTTGGATTATCTGGAAACAAGAGCCTCTGATAATAATGCAATTGCCATACGTTCTTTTGATAACCCTTATGATGCTTGTGCTGGTGCTCATGCAATAGCCATCCTTACCGAGTGGGATGAATTTGTCAACTATGACTGGCAAAAAATATACGATGGGATGCAGAAACCTGCCTTTGTATTTGATGGAAGAAATGTATTGAATGCTAAGGATATGAAAGCTATTGGTTTTGTTTATCAGGGGATTGGAAGTTAGAGGTTAGAAGTGGGAAGTTAGAAGTGGGAAATTGGATGAAGTTCTTCGACAACGCTCAGGATGACAAGAGGAAGTTAGAAGTGGGAAGTTGGAAGTGATACTTCAAGTACGCTATTATTGAAATTTTTTTGTTTGAATAGGGCTTCGACTCCGCTCAGCCAGACAAATTGGATGTTATCTCCTGTTTTTTTGTAAAAAAATCAATCTCAGGATGACAGGTTAAAGGTTAACAATGAATAATTAGGGTTTTATTATTAGAGACCATATAATAATTAAAAATGAATTCAAATATAAAAATTGCTATTATTGGTTTAGGTTATGTGGGTTTGCCCTTGGCACGATTGTTTGCCACACAGTATTCTGTGGTGGGATTTGATATCAATCAAACACGAATACAGTCGCTACAACAGGGTATTGATAATACACTTGAGATGGATTCGGATATTTTGTAGCAAGTATTGGTACAAAATTCTACTCCAAGTAAAGGCTTATTTTGCACTTCAAATCTGGCTGATATTGCAGACTGTACTTATTATATTGTAACGGTTCCCACGCCTGTAGACAAAAACAATCGTCCTGATTTGACTCCTTTATACAAGTCCAGCGAAACTGTAGGTAAAGTGCTGAAAAAAGGTGATATTGTCATTTATGAATCGACAGTCTATCCCGGGGTTACCGAGGAAGAATGTGTGCCTGTTTTAGAAAAAATTTCTGGTTTAGAATTTAACAAAGATTTTTTTGTAGGCTATTCCCCCGAGCGAATTAATCCGGGAGACAAAGAGCACACCGTAGATAAAATTCTGAAAGTTACTTCAGGTTCTACTCCAGCAATTGGTCAGAAAGTGAATGCATTATATCAATCCATTATTACTGCTGGCACTCATCTTGCTCCTTCAATAAAAGTGGCCGAAGCGGCCAAAGTAATCGAAAATTCCCAACGCGATATCAATATTGCTTTTGTTAACGAATTGGCTAAAATTTTCAATATTTTAGAAATTGACACTCAGGCTGTATTGGCAGCAGCGGGCACAAAATGGAATTTTCTCCCTTTTAAACCAGGCTTGGTCGGCGGACACTGCATCGGTGTTGACCCATATTATTTGGCACAAAAAGCACAAGAAAACGGCTATCATCCTGAAATAATATTGGCAGGACGCCGATTGAATGATAGTATGGGAGATTATGTTGCTTCACAAGTAGTCAAGTTGATGATCAAAAAAGGAATTGCTATAAACGGGGCTAGTTTGTTGATGTTGGGCATTACTTTCAAGGAGAATTGCCCCGATGTTCGTAATACTAAAATAGTAGATGTCATTCGCGCTTTAGAAGATTATGGGATAAAAATAAGTCTTTATGATCCTTGGGCTAATCCTGCTGAGGTTTTACACGAATACGGATTGACGACTCATCTTCAACCTCCAACGATTTCTTTTGATGCGATAGTTTTGGGAGTGGCTCATAACGAATTTTTAGATTTGGATATTGATGGTTTTAGAAATAGTCCTAGTGTTGTATATGACGTAAAAGGAGTTTTGGGTGCAAAGGCGGATGGGAAACTGTAAAGCCCCCCAGCCCCCAAAGGGGGAGTTGATAAAAATGGGAGGTTAGAAGTTTTTATTTGAAATAAAATATAATAATCAAAATGAAACACCAATGACAATAGTTGTTGACACACCTGGGGAATGATTATGAGTGTTCCATCTGACCGATGAAAACAATAAATATAAACAGATGAAACGCCCACGACAATTATCATTGACACACACCAATATGATTATAGGCGTTCCATCTTCCA
>JACCEC011962731.1_pt1 | contig 16879 bp, 21 predicted proteins | sample 7450121 | NCBI WGS metagenome assembly JACCEC01 (sample SAMN15323455, study PRJNA562643) | freshwater metagenome | isolation source: river surface water | place: USA:Blue River Watershed | collected 2017-08-18 | reverse complement strand
GCCAGCGTTCATCCTGAGCCAGGATCAAACTCTCCATGGTATCCTATATTATTTATCTTTTTTGAGATTTAATTTTCGAAAGTTTGTTTCAACTTTGGGATTTGTATTTCTTTCAATCCTGTGTTTACATTACTTGGTTATTATATTTATTGTCAACCCTTTCAAATCTAAGATTTAATAATTTTTTATTTGTTATATAAATCTAATTTTTTTATCATTTTTTCTGTAAAGGGAATTTAATCAATTATATAAAAAGATAATTCTATGTTCTATCATTTTAGTAGTATTAAATAAAAAATAAGAATTATCTATTTATGATTAGCGATACTCAAATTTTTGTTGCACTTATTCTTGCTTTGGTATCACTTGTATTAGCAATTAGACTTGGTACTTCTTTATACCAATAAAAAACGCTTATAGTAATAGCTATATTTTTATAGTTATTACTATGTGTTATATTTGTTTTTATGGAATTTTTTAAACTTTTTAGGCAATAGTTTTTTACTTTTTTATGTTATATACTTTTAGTGTATTAGAAATTTTTATTCTCTATTTACGAACATTTTTAATATTTAAATTATAAAAAAACCAGAAAATTGTTGTGACTTCAAATCTTATAAAAAAAAATAATCGCCCGGTATTTCCATTTACGGCTATAGTAGGTCAAGATGACATGAAATTAGCTTTAGTTCTTAATGTAATTGACCCGAAAATTGGGGGTGTTATTATTATGGGCGATCGTGGTACCGGGAAATCAACTACCATTAGAGCTATTGCCGATATACTTCCTGAAATTTCGGTTGTTGCAGACGACCCATTTAATTCTGACCCAACAGATTTTGAGCTTATGAGTGAATCTGTTAGAAAAAATTTAGAAGAAGGAACTACACTTTCAACTGCTTTTAAAAAGGTTCCAATGATTGATCTTCCTTTGGGAGCAACTGAAGATCGAGTTTGTGGCACAATTGATATCGAAAAAGCTTTGACAGAAGGTGTAAAAGCTTTTGAGCCGGGACTATTAGCAAAAGCTAACCGAGGCATTTTATATGTAGATGAAGTTAATTTGTTAGATGATCATTTAGTAGATATTTTGCTAGACTCTGCAGCCTCTGGTTGGAACACAGTTGAAAGAGAAGGCATATCTATTAGGCATCCGGCTAGATTTGTTTTAGTTGGTTCCGGAAATCCGGAAGAAGGAGAATTACGACCTCAATTACTCGATAGATTTGGAATGCATGCCGAAATAAAAACAGTTAGAGATCCAGAGTTAAGAGTTAAAATCGTTGAACAAAGGTCTGAGTTTGATAAAAACCCTCAAGAATATTTGGAAAAATTTAAAGATCAACAAGAGAATTTTAAGAAAAGAATTACAGATGCACAAAAACGTTTAGTTGAGACTAATTTAGATTATTCTTTACGAGTAAGAATTTCTCAAGTTTGTGGGGAATTGGATGTTGATGGGTTAAGGGGAGATATTGTAACAAATAGAGCGGCTAGAGCTCATGCAGCATACCAAGGAAGAACAGAAGTTACAAAAGATGACATTGAAGCTGTTATCACTATGTGTTTACGACATAGATTACGAAAAGATCCTTTGGAAACTATAGATTCAGGTGATAAAGTTCAAAAAGTTTTTGAAACTGTATTTAATTAAAAAATGAAAGAAAGATTGTTCTAAAATCTTTCTTTCATTTTTTGTAAGATATGGGCTCAGTAGGATTCGAACCTACATTAGAGACTTAGAAGGTCTCTGTCCTGATCCATTAGACGATGAGCCCAAAGAAGGTGTCAGTTTTAATTGAATTTTTATTGGGCGGTACTGGATTTGAACCAGTGACCACCTGCTTGTAAGGCAGGCGCTCTACCGCTGAGCTAACCGCCCAAATATTCATATATTTTGTTACTGAAATCAGTTTAGCATTTTGTTTTTATTTTATACAACTTCTTTTTAAAATTCTTTGCTAGTTTTTATATATTATTTAATATTTTATTACTTGTGATGTGTATGTAATAATTCCAGTGAGCAGATATCGGATTTTAGAATTTTTCCATCTGAAATGACTATGCTTATTTGAGGGCTTTTTGTTTTCAAATTTTAATAAATATTTATAGTGTATATCGCTTTTAAATGTTAAAAATGAACATTAAAAAAGTTACTTAATTTAATTGTATAAGAAAGCTGAGTCTAACAAGTTATGAGTTTTAATTCTGATTATTTTTTAGAACTTATTTGGTTAAAATTATATACTCCTACCCATACTAGCTCAGCCTATTATGAGATTTGTTTATAAATTTTTACTAATTTATTATTTTATAGCTGATGAAGGGACTTGAACCCGCAACCTACTGATTACAAATCAGTTGCTCTACCAATTGAGCTACATCAGCATTTTATTTAAATACAATTTTCTACTGATTTAATAATACAATAATTTCTTTAATTTAGTAAAGTATTTTTTTGTTTATCCTATTAAGTTAGTATATTTGTAAGATTATTTTTCACAAGATATGTAAAAATATTTAAAAATAATGTAATGATTGTAATTATAATTTAATTTATTTTCTTATAAAAACCAAATTCTAACTGCGAAAGAAAGTAATGAATCTAATTATTAATTAATAAAAGCAAAATATATTTTAGGAGAATTATTAAAGTATGTCGCGTTATCGAGGAGCTGTATTACGAATAGTAAGACGTTTAGGGGAACTTCCAGGCCTAACACGTAAAATAAGTAAACGATCTTCTAGACCAGGTCAACATGGAAGCCAAGCTAAAAAACCTTCTGAATACGCCATTCGATTAGAAGAAAAACAAAAAATTCGTTTTAATTATGGCCTATCGGAAAAACAATTGTTGAGATATGTTAGAGATGCTAAACGTATTAAAGGGTCAACAGGTGAGGCTCTTTTACAATTGTTAGAGATGCGATTAGACAATATTATTTTTAGATTAGGAATGGCACCTACAATCCCTGCGGCCCGTCAATTAGTAAATCATGGTCATATTCTTATTAACGAAAACAGGATTTCAATAGCTAGTTATCAATGCCGAGCTGGAGATAAAATAAGTGTTAGAAATACTCCTAAATCTAAGAAATTAGTTGAAAACTACTTAGCTTTTCCTGGACTAGCGAATATACCGAGTCATTTAGAATTAGATAAAACTAGTTTATCAGGAAAAGTAAATGGTATCATTGAAAGAGATTGGGTTGCTTTACAACTTAATGAATTGTTAATAGTTGAGTATTATTCTCGTAAAGGATAAATACTTTTGTATAATTATCAATTATGTATATGTAAAATTAATAGTTTTTAATAAATTTATTTCGCGTTTTCCTTTTTACCAAGCGTTTTTTTCTGTTGGCAGCGTATCAGAAGTAAGAACCCAGAATATTTTTTTAGACAAATTTTGTAAATTTTTAAGTTTTTCCAAAGTAAGTTTTTTTACAGTTTTTGATAAAGGAGTGGTTACGTTATTGACTTTTAAGTCACTTTCTAATTTCAAATTTTTAAAAGAATCTTGCGTTGAGACAAAGGCAATATTTTTAATTGACTCTTCTGAGCTGCATTCTAATTCTTTTAAATAATTTTCTAAATTATAAATTTCTAGTTCAGGGCTCAGAGGGAGTTTTAATTGTTTATTATCCGTACAAAATTTGTCCCATGCTGAATAAGCATCTTGCAACCTAAAAAACACGTAACTTCGGCTTTCTAGATTTTTTATTTTATATTCGATTGTCTCCACGTTTTTATATTTTTTTCCTACGATTAATGGTTTTATTTTATATATTGGAGTGCCTTTATAGCCGAGTTTATTATATTTTTGATTTGGGTGAATTGAATGATTAGTTTTTGGAATATAGGTTTGAATTATTTTTTCAATTTCTCCAAGATCCGCTATCAGTTTTGCTTGTTGCCCTGGCGGTGATGTTCTATTTAGTTTATAGAAAGTATCAAGCCCTGTCATTTTTACACCAAGTTCAGATTTCTCTGCCATTTTTGGATCTGAATTTACTATTTCATGCAAATATAATTGGGCGTCTTCTTTATTCATAAAAAATAAACCTAATGAAATAGGTCCTTCATCTTCCGTCCAAACAAATGAATTGTAATACTTTTTGTAAACCCAGTTTAGTAAATTATTTTCCTCCGGATCCCTTGACATAGCCATCACCATTTCATTTTTCTTTGTAACTACAGAATAAACTGGAATTTTTTTTAATTTTTGTAAAAGTATTTTTTGTTCAGATGTTGGGAAATTGGGGGATCTTTGGTTTGTAAAAATTGTCGGAAGCCTAGTAGGTTTTTCTATGTGAACCGACATTTTCTTAAAATCTACTGGTACTGATACGCTTTTTTTTATCGAAGTATCATTTTTCAAATATGGCAAAATTTCATCTTCACTAGGAATAATAAGCTTTATTTTTCTTGCTTTAATATCTTCTAGTAATTTTACAACTGGATCTCCTGGTTCAGATGTTTGAAAATTAATAAAGTGGAATTTTTCTATTTGTTTTTGAGAAAAGAATTGTTCTATATGATCCCAAAACATATTAACGCTCAAAGTGTTAGAAAAGAAATTCATAATTTTTTTAAAAGTTTATTAAAAAATTCAAACAATAAAAATAGTTTTTTTTATCATAACTTTTAAATATATTTTTATAAAGACTATATTTAAGCCTTTAATTATTTTTTTATATTTAATTTTGCGTTTATACTTTCCTTATTGTAATATATAAATATATGTTATATGTTATATAAATAACTAGTTATATCGATAATTAGGATTTCCTGATAATATAAATATAGGGTATAAATTAATAATATAATATGAAATTTCTCATATTATTCATAGTAGATTGTTTATGAAATTTAGTTAGATATAAAAAATATCCTTTTTTAACATTTCTATTTTTTGCACTACAATCTTTTTATTCAATATAATTTTTTAAAGGAGGAACGTATGTCTCAATCCGTTGAATCACGTACTAGAATTAAAAACGAACGTTACGAATCCGGCGTTATCCCTTATGCAAAAATGGGTTACTGGGATGCTGACTACCAAATTAAAGACACTGATGTTTTAGCTATGTTCCGTATGACACCTCAAAAAGGTGTTGACCCTGTAGAGTGTGCTGCTGCGATCGCAGGTGAATCTTCTACTGCTACATGGACAGTAGTATGGACTGACCTTTTAACAGCATGTGACCTTTATAGAGCTAAAGCTTATCGTGTTGACCCTGTTCCAGGTGCACAAGATCAATACTTCGCATATATCGCATACGAACTAGATTTATTCGAAGAAGGATCTCTAGCAAACTTAACAGCATCCATCATCGGAAACGTTTTTGGTTTCAAAGCTGTAAATGCATTACGTCTTGAAGATATGCGTCTTCCAGTAGCTTATTTAAAGACTTACCAAGGTCCAGCTACAGGTGTAATCGTAGAAAGAGAAAGACTTGATAAATACGGACGTCCATTATTAGGTGCAACTGTTTAGCCTAAGTTAGGTTTATCTGGTAAAAACTATGGTCGTGTAGTTTATGAAGGTCTTAAAGGTGGTCTTGACTTCTTAAAAGATGACGAAAACATCAACTCTCAACCATTCATGAGATGGAAAGAACGTTTCTTATTCGGTATGGAAGGTGTTAACAGAGCTGCTGCTGCTGCTGGTGAAGTAAAAGGACACTATTTCAACGTTACAGCTGGTACTATGGACGCTATGATCGAGCGTGCAGACTTCTGTGCTGAATTAGGATCTGTAATTTGTATGATCGACCTTGTAATCGGTTATACAGCTATTCAAACTATGGCTATTTGGGCTCGTAAGAATAGTACTATCCTTCACTTACACCGTGCTGGTAACTCTACATATTCTCGTCAAAAAACACATGGTATGAACTTCCGTGTTATTTGTAAGTGGATGCGTATGGCGGGTGTTGACCACATTCACGCTGGTACAGTTGTAGGTAAGTTAGAAGGCGATCCTTTAATGGTTAAAGGTTTCTATAACACTTTATTAAATGCTAAAACTGATGTAAACCTTGTTCAAGGTTTATTCTTTGCACAAGATTGGGCTTCTTTAGCTAAGTGTATGCCAGTAGCTTCTGGTGGTATCCACTGCGGTCAAATGCACCAATTAATTAACTACTTAGGTGATGATGTAGTTCTTCAATTCGGTGGTGGTACAATTGGTCACCCAGATGGTATCCAAGCTGGTGCTACAGCTAACCGTGTAGCATTAGAGTGTATGGTAATTGCTCGTAACGAAGGTCGTGATTACCTTGCTGAAGGTCCTCAAATTTTAAGAGAAGCTGCTAAGAGCTGTGGTCCTCTTCAAACTGCTCTAGACTTATGGAAAGATATTACATTTAACTATGCGTCTACAGATACTGCAGATTTCGTTGAAACTGCTACTGCAAACGTATAATTACAATTAATACTTTCTAAGTAATATTCAAACTTTTTTTAATTAAAATTATTAGGAGTTTGAATAAATAAAAATCTATCTAAAGGAGTAAATTTTATGAGATTAACACAAGGAGCTTTCTCTTTCTTACCTGATTTAACTGACGCGCAAATCGTTAAGCAATTACAATATGCAATCAACAAAGGTTGGGCATTATCTGTTGAATATACAGACGATCCACACCCTCGTAACTCCTACTGGGAAATGTGGGGTCTTCCTTTATTCGGAGTTAAAGACGCAGCAGCAGTTATGTTTGAAATCAATGCTTGCCGTAAAGCTAAGCCTTCTTGCTACGTAAAAGTTAACGGTTTTGATAACACAAGAACTGTTGAAAGCTGTTCTATTTCTTTTATCGTTCAAAGACCTAACTCTAACGAACCAGGTTTTAGCTTAGTTCGTACTGAAGTTGCGAATAGAATGATTCAATACACAATTAGTAGCTACGCTTGTGCTAGACCAGAAGGTCAACGTTACTAATACAATTTGATTATTCAGTTTGAATAATATTTTTAAATAGTAGAGGGATATAAAAGTCTTCTCTACTATTTTTTTATAAATTTTTTAAATTACACAAATTATGGACCGATTAAATTTACGAGAAGAGTATGAAAAGCGACAAATTCAAGAGATTCTTGATCAATTGGATCGTGATTTAGTGGGATTAGTACCTGTAAAGACTCGAATAAAAGAAATTGCAGCTCTTTTATTAGTACACAGATTGCGTAAATCCTTGGGTTTAACTTCAACTAACCCAGGTTTGCATATGTCATTTACTGGTAGCCCTGGGACTGGTAAGACTACAGTGGCATTAAAAATGGCTGATATATTATTTAGGCTAGGGTATATAAAGAAAGGTCACTTAGTAACGGTTACTCGTGATGACCTTGTTGGCCAATATATAGGTCATACTGCTCCAAAAACAAAAGAAGTTTTAAAACGTGCAATGGGTGGAGTTCTATTTATTGATGAAGCATATTATTTATATAAACCAGATAATGAAAGAGATTATGGAGCGGAAGCTATCGAAATCTTACTTCAGGTAATGGAAAACCAAAGAGAAGATTTAGTAATAATTTTTGCTGGTTATAAAGATAGAATGGATAAATTCTACGAATCTAACCCTGGTTTAGCTTCGAGAGTTGCAAATCATGTAGATTTCCCAGATTATTCTCCGGAAGAACTATTACAAATTGGAGCTGTGATGGTTCAAGAACAACAATACAGATTAACAACGGAATCCGCGAAAGTTCTACTTGATTATATTAAATTAAGAAAAGAACAGCCTCATTTTGCGAATGCTCGTAGTGTTAGAAATGCAATCGATAGAGCTAGAATGAGACAAGCAAATCGTATGTTTAATGCTGGAGATAAAGTTCTAACGAAAGCAGATCTTGTTACTATTCAGCCAGAAGATTTTTTAAAAAGTCGTTTATTTACTGGATAAAAATTATTTAAAAATAAATAAATAATCAAAACTTATTTATTTATTTTTAAATAATTTCTTCAATTATCTATACTCAAAAAAAAAAAAAGTGTAATATCTAATATAGATAACAATACTGGCGGTATGGCCAAGTGGTAAGGCAAGGGATTGCAAATCCTTTATCCCCAGTTCAAATCTGGGTGCCGCCTAATGTATCTTAAAGAATCAAGGGGATGTGGTGGAATGGTAGACACAACAGACTTAAAATCTGTTGACTTTTTCCGGTCGTGAGGGTTCAAGTCCCTCCATCCCCAATTATGTAATATACAATTGATTATATAGTTTTACTTAAAGTAAAATTTTAATAATCATTAGAAGTGTTTATGGAGTCTCTGACTAAAGAAATCTTTCCTGTTCTTGCAATTTCAATTATTCCAAATTTACTTAAAATTTTCTCTATCGCTGCCATTTTTCCGTAATTTCCTGTGATCTCGATAATTAATGAATTTTCAGCTAAATCGACAACTTGGGCTCTAAAGATTTTTACAATTTCTAATATTTCTGAACGAGTGTTTTTATTTGTATTAACTTTTAAGAGCATTAATTCTCTTTCTACACAGGGAATGTTAGTTATATCTTCAACTTTTAAAATATTTACTAATTTATATAATTGCTTTGTAAGTTGTTCTATTGTTCGTTCATCACCTGGAACTCCCATTGTAATCCTCGAAATCCCTTTTTGCTCAGCAGGGCCGACAGCTAGGCTATCAATATTAAAACCTCTTCTTGCAAATAATCCCGCAATTCGAGTTAGAACTCCGGATTCATCTTCTACTAGCACAGATAATGTATGTTTCATAATAATATATTTTATTAAATCAAAAAATATTACAAAGTTTTAGCTTTACTAAAGTTTGTTTTATTATATCTCATCGATTAATCCTAGAGTTATATTTAAAATTATTTTTATTTTTACATTTAGATTTAGGTTAATATTTTATTAATTTCTTCTTTCTCATAATAAGATATTCCCTTTAATAATGCATCCGGCTGGGTTTGAACCAGCGATGTCTCTTACGAGAGACGGATTATGAGTCCGTTGCCTTCGACCGCTCGGCCACAGATGCGAATAGATAGTCTGAAGTTTTACATTTAAAGGTGTGCAAAACTGGAGCCGGTGGGATTTGAACCCACGTCCACTTAAAATTATGTATTTTACTCGTTCACAAGCTTAGCTATATTCAAAAAATAAAGCGTTTGTTTATTAACTAGAAAAACTTTCAATTTATAATATAAGATTACGTAGTGTAATTCTATTTTATGTTTTAATAACTATTCTTAATAGTATCTATAAGTATTTACTTGTCAAGCATTATTTATATTTAAAATAAATAATGATTTTATGCTAAAACAAAATTTCTTGAAAAAGGTAAAATGTTATTTGCAGTTATTTTTTGAGTTTTATTTACAAGAAATGCTCAATCTTGGCTTGAATCATAATAATAATAGATTGAAAGTGTCGATACCTAAGCAGCCCCAAATATTATTACTTTAACTAATAGCATATAATTAAATTAATTTCTATTAGTTATTGAAAACATATATAAATATTGAATATGGAGGGAGTCGAACCCTCGACTTTCAGAATCGGAATCTGATACTCTATCCACTGAGTTACATATTCTTTTTAAACTTAACTTTTCATATTATTTAGAATAAAATAAAAAAGAGTCAAAAGCAAAAAAGTTTTTGCAGTCAGTTTTAGAATTAGAAAAGGATAAATAATACCCTAAGCCTTGGCAATTATGGCATTTATACCCAAAGGCATCGTAGATATTTTGTCCTTGTCGCTTTCTTGTTAACTCTACTAAACCTATTTCGGATAGTTGAATAATTTTAACTTGGGATTTTTGTTTTTTAAAACTGTTATTTAAATGATGTAATAAAATCATTTGATCTTTTTGAAATGCCATATCAATGAAATCAATTACAATTATCCCTCCTAAGTTTCTTAAAATTATTTGTTTAACAATTTCAGTTGCGGCTTCACAGTTAATCCAAAGCATTGTTGCTCGAGAATTATTTTTTTGATTAAATGATCCTGAGTTGATATCTATAGCCGTTAAAGCCTCCGTTTTTTCTATGAAAATTGATCCTCCTGTGATTAACTCAACTTTTGGTTGTAAAATGTAATAGAGGCTAAAATCTAAATAAAATTTTTTAATTAAGGATTTATTAACAGGAAAATATTCAATAATAATGGGGTTCCAGTTTCCTTTGCGGCCTAAATATATTAAATTAGAGTAGATTTCCCATGTATTAATTAAATTTTCAGTGGAGATCTTGCTTACATGTATATCATACAATTTCTTTAGTATTTTTTGTATAAAACTAGATTTGTTATCAATCAAACAAGGAGCTAGTAATGTTTTTTCTTTAATAAATGCTTTTATTCTGCGCCATTTTTTTTGCAATCCTGAAAACTCTATTTTTAAAACTTGTGCATTTACGGCTATAGCCTCTTTTTTTATTAACAACCCCATTTTTATTGGTTTTATTAAACTTACTATTCCTTTTAAATAACTCCTTTCCTTTGTTTCTAGGATAGTTTTTGATAATTTTATTGAAGATTCAAATGGAAGAAGAATTATATAAGTCCCGATTAGCCCTATATTAGTTGATAAGCTAGGACCTTTAGTTGACGTTGGTTCTTTTATGATTTGAACGAGAATTTTTTTTTTTAATGTAGTTTTCTCAACCCCCTCTTGTTTAAAATTTAAAAGGGGTGTGACATGTAGAAATCCATTTTTATCATAAGAAGAAAGCTTAATAAAAGCCGCTTCAATATTTTTTACTAAGGTATCTATTATTCCTATATAAATACTCCCTATTTGATAAGTTCTATGAAATATATATAATTCTTTTAATTGTTTTAAATTATAAACGGCAGCTAATTTGTTTTTTTCAGAAATTATAAGATGTTTGGAATTTAGATTCATTAGGGCTTTAACTTTAAAATTAAGTAATACCAATTACATAGTAATAGAATTGAGTTTAAATTATTTAAAACAAAAAGAAATGAAAATGTTATAAAATTATCTGTAACGTTAACGGGGAAAAAACTAGAGACGAATTATTTACGTTTCTAGTTTTTTTATTTTATTGAATTAGTAATAAATTTTTCCGCCACCCCATTTTTCCGCAGACAGTTTTGGTTGTAATAAGATATGGCCTCCTATTGCAAATAAGTCTTCATCACTAAGACTTCGCATTTTAGGGAAAATATCAGCACTTTTTACACTTGGATGTAATTCTGCAATAGATTCTAGACCGTCATAACTTGTCGGGTTTTTTAAATAATCAACTAAAGCATTTATATTATCACGAGGGGGAGTTGCTAAGCTTAAAGCATCTGGTTCTAGCCCTAGATTTGGGTTTGTTTTAGTGATACCACCTACATGGCATTGACCACATGATGCGTTAAATAATCTTTTTCCACGTTTTACTTGCTCAGGAGTTAAAATTACAGTTGTCCCAGAAGAATCTAAAGGAACTGTTCTTGTGTTTTCATCTAAATCAATTGCAGAAACTGAATTAACAGAAGATATTGCAACTAATAAGCCAAGTGCAACATTTAAAGAAAAACCGCTTTTTTTCATAATTTATTAAGTTGAAATTTTGATATTTTTATGAAAAAATTTTGTATGTTTATTTCGAACAAAATTTTACCACTCAATATATTTATACATATTTTAAACCTATATTTATCAATCAATGTATTCGTAACATTATCTTAATAATATAAATGCAGTATATAAATTCATCTTAATGGTTTGTGGTTTTTAAAAACCATAAACCATTAAGATGAATTTATACACGTGTTACTTTGTCAGCTTGACTAACAATTAAAAGAGCGGATCCAATAGGAATAATTACTATGAACAAACCTAGAAGTAAGCTGTTTATGAATGCTGATAAAGATGGAGTCATATGCAATATGTAGTTTATTTATAATATACTTAATTAAAATGGGTTTATTTATATAAACCTTATTAATTTACAATAGTACCATCTAATATTTATATAAATCTATTTATAATAAGTATTCTTACGACAAAAATAAATACTTTTGTTTATAACATTTTTTAAAATGTTGATTTTTGGTTTATTTTTTATCCAAAAAGTACCTGGAATACATCAGTTATTTCCTCATTTGAGTTGCTACCTTCCGGCCCTCACATTGGTAAACGTAGGATTTCTATATGTATCCAGGATACTTTAAATAATAGCATGTTATTGTTTAGTCATCAACTATCTAATGCTTCGAAAACTAAATAAATCCTTTTATAGAGGAAAATATAACATGTCTGGAAAAAATCTGTTAGCTTCAATTACTAAAGCTGCTGTTAATGATAACCAGGCTGTTAATAAAACGGGAGCTGTTGATAAGTACTTTAAAAAATTGCTATCCATGAAATTTATTTTTCTTTAAATGTTTAAGTAAACTATTTTATCTAGGTGACACAGTTATTTCTTTTTCATCTGCAATTAAATTCCCACTAGTGAATTCTTTAAAAGCAGATAAAGGCCAAATAAAGCCTGTAGAAACAAAGCTTAAAGCTGCTGGCACATCAATAATAATTTCTTTTTCAGTTGGTTTTTCAGACTCTCTAGCATATAATAAATAGCTACGGCCAACCCAACCAATCCATCCAGCTATATATAAGAAAAATAAACCTGGAATTACAAATTCACCACTATGATTCCAGCGACCATCTGTGATTAAATGTGGAAGACCATCTGTGCCACATAATAATCCAGCATTTCCGTATCTAGTAAATCTAGACTCAGTTCTTTCAATTTGTTTTTCTAATGCTAGTGCAGGAGGTGTTCCTTTTTCATATTTAGCCAAACGCGCTTTTAATTTTTTTACGCTTCCATCGAGCCTACGTTGAAATTCCTTTGAATCTTTGCAGGGAGTTAATCCAGCTACATCTGCTTTTGCTGGATTCGGCGATAAAAATATAGAAATAATTAATAATGAGGCAAGCCAGTTCTTCACGAAGTTTTCTCCTATTTATTAGTGATTGATAATTATAATATCATGTCTATTAACTAACTTTTTTTAACTACAAACTTTTGAAACAATTATTAAAGATCAAGTACGACTTTTCAACTTACGGGAAATTGTGTAGACAGAGTATATTTTATATGGTACTATTTTATAGAAATAATAAATTTAACTCGGGATGTAGCGCAGTTTGGTAGCGCGCCTGCTTTGGGAGCAGGATGCCGCAGGTTCAAATCCTGTCATCCCGAATTTTTAGTTTTCTTTTCAAGCTTTCGATTCTATTATTTGCTATGCTATTAGTTTCATCATATTTCAAAACGTTTAAATAAGCTAACATTGCTTCGGAATTCAATTTTCTTTTTTCATAAGCATAACCTAAATTATTCCAAGCTGTAGTATAGTTTGCCATATTTTTTATTGACTCTTTATAATAATAAATGGCTAATTCATATTGCCCACTTTCAAAATATGTGTAGCCTATTGTGTTATATAAATTAGCTAAACCAAAAGAATCAGTCGAATCCCATACCGTTATGGCATATCTAAATTGAATAATAGCTTGGTCAAATAACTTTTTGGATAAATATAAAGTCCCAAGATTGTAATGGTCTTCGTAATTTGCATTATTTTCTCTTACTTTTTTTTGTAATTCATATAATTTGTTTTCAGCATATCGTTTTTTTTGTATTTCTTGGATTAAAAAAAAAGCTATGCTGCTGAGAAAAAGCAGCAAGGTTGATAAGTAAGTAAAGGGTAAAATAGTTTCCATGTGCAAATAATAATATAGCTATATTTATGATTTATGTAATTTATATTATTACTTTAATATAATTAACATAACCGATGTAATTTTCAAAAAACAATATTTTTCTTTTGATTAAGACCTATGATTAGTTGACATTTTCTACTTTATAAATTAATGTATAATAGTAATCAGAAATAATTCACTAGTGCCCCCATCGTCTAGAGGCCTAGGACATCTCCCTTTCACGGAGGTAACGGGGATTCGAATTCCCCTGGGGGTATTAAAACTAAATAAGATACTTTATACATAATATATTTATAAAATAAATAAACTCTGTATGAAGTATCTTAATAATTTGAATTTTATTTGAAAATGTTTCATATAAGGTGTAAATAATTGGGTTGCCCGGGATTCGAACCCGGAACAAATCGGTTAAAAGCCGAGTACTCTACCCTTGGGTTAGCAACCCATTATTAATTCATATCTACATATTTATCATAATTAAATTATAAAGACAACAATTGAATGGAATCTTCTTCTAAAAAAATAATTTTAGTTCACTACAAACTTTCTCCACGTGATTTTCGTACTATCTATAATTCAATTAGTAATTTAAATTATTTTGTTAACGATCAAAAGATTATTAGATTTTGTATCTCCTCTAGTCGAGACGATAGTTTGATAATTGAAGTTATATTAAAAGATCATTAAATTCTACTTAATAACTGAAGCCTTTTTTAATGATAAAAGCAGAAGTTGTTTTTATTAGTAAGATTAGAATTAACTCATTTAACTCTGATTTTTGATATTATAAATATTGATATGATACTAGTATTTTATATATTTTATTATAAGATTATTCTTTTGTTCAAGTTATTAATCTTTAATTGTCTATTGAGATTTATTAAAATAAAATATATAAAATTTCATGTTGCTTGGATATGAAATTATTAATTAATTTTAGTAATTCAACAGGCACGTAAATAATAAAAATTATAGGGGTTAATATGTTTAACGCAACAACATTATTACAATTAGTGGCATTGTTCCTTGTTGTTACCTCAGGTCCAGCTATTATAGTTTTAATAGCTTTTAGACGTGGTAATTTGTAAATTTTCTTTTATCTTGTTGCCGACTAGCAATTGAGACTAAGGAGTAAGATTAAATACTTTTAATCTTACTCCTTAGTTTTGTTAAGTCGATTTTATAGAATTTATGATTAAGTTCAAATCAATAGTTTGATTGGAACTTGCAAATTCATTATCTGAGGTTAAAAATAACATACAATGGCATTCTTTTCTTTCTCTCATAGGAACACAAGGGCAATTCCAATAAGCTACTGCTACTTCCGCAGCTTTATCATCATAATGACGGCAAGGGCATAAAGGCGCTCCATATTCATCTTTATGTCGGGCTAACCCTTCTATTACTACAGAAGTTATACTTAAGTCAGAACAGAAAAATGTTCCAGTGCGTTGAGCATAAGTTTCTGAAAATTTTTGGATAGCTTGTAAATTTTGAGGTATGTCTTTTATCATTTTATTCATATTTTTTAAATTTCATAATTACACTTTCCCGTAGAGATAATAATTTTTATTTTCTCCATTTTAATTTTAATACTATATTTATTTGCAAGTTATAATATTTATAGATGTTGAAGTTTTTACAAAATAATCATAACTATTAACCATTATGACAGCTGCATATTTACCTTCTATTCTTGTCCCTTTAATAGGGTTGATTTTCCCTGGGTTTGCTATGGCTTTTGCTTTTATTTATATTGAGCAAGAAGAGGTGGCTTAGTAATTTTGGGTAGCAAAAAATATAATTAAAATGAGTTGCGTGCAAATAATACATTTGCACGCAACTCATTTTTCTTAATAATTTTGATAAACTATATATTTTTATAGTAAAAAATTATAATGAAGAACCTAGACCAGAGTATGATCCGTAGAAAAACAATCCTACTACTGTTAGAGCTAAAGTTCCTCCAACAGTTGCTATAAGCCATAAAGGTATTCTACCTGTACTAGCCATATTATATTTTCTCCCAATTTATTAAATTTTAGAGATGTCTTAAAGTGACAAGACAAAGAAGCTAAAAATAAAATCTATTATTAGATTTTATTTTTAATTAAAGAAGTAGCTTGAAAACAATACTGCAAGTACAAAAATCAATAATAATCCCCAAAATAGAGAGGAACGATTTAACTCAACAGGTTGTTTATTAGGATTAGGACCGCTCATATTAAACTCCTATCGTTGAATAAATTGCATAGAAGTGATTGCCCCAAGGAAAAAAACTGTGGGCACTGCTAGACCATGTATAGCTAGCCATCTAAAAGTAAATATTGGATAAGAAACCGGTTGTGGAATTTTACTCATTAAGGACTCCTGAATAATTTATAAGCCTTTCGTTAAATCTTCTAATTCTTGTTTTGCACTAAATCTGTCATTTACTAAAGGTACTTGTTGACGATCTTGTGTAAAATATTCATTAGGCCTAGGTGTACCGAAAATATCATAAGCTAATCCAGTACTAACGAATAACCAGCCAGCCACAAATAATGCTGGAATCGTGATACTATGAATAATCCAGTAACGAATACTAGTGATTATATCAGAGAAGGGACGTTCTCCTGTTGAACCTCCTGACATATAGGACCTCCTAAAAAGTAATTGAAAAAGGAATATAGAGTTCTAATTCTACAATGATTTGTAGAAGAATACAAAGGTTAAAATTTTTATAGAATGCCTAATTTTTTAAGTCGTGAAATTTCCTAAAAAATTACCCTTTATTATCCTATGAAATAATGTATTCATAATCAAGCACTCCAGTTTCGTAATCACCTCATATTACATTTACATTATACTGAAGGTATTTTTTATTAACCTATACTTTATAAATAAAATTTGTAACTTCAAAAAGAAGGAAATTTTGGTATTAGGAAATTACTGGAAAAAGATAGTATGAATCAATATTATTAAGTATAATAACTTAACTTATAGTAACTAAAAAATTGTCTAAAAAGTATTTTAATTTCAAATATTTAAATTAAATCAAAAATAGGTTTTAAAAAATGATTTTAAAGAATCGAATAAGCGGGCAGAGGGAATCGAACCCTCATCATTAGCTTGGAAGGCTAAGGTTTTACCACTAAACTATGCCCG
>JACCEC012234212.1_pt1 | contig 16885 bp, 15 predicted proteins | sample 7450121 | NCBI WGS metagenome assembly JACCEC01 (sample SAMN15323455, study PRJNA562643) | freshwater metagenome | isolation source: river surface water | place: USA:Blue River Watershed | collected 2017-08-18 | reverse complement strand
TCGTGGCGTCGATCGACAGGGCCCACTCCTCGAGATCGCACTGCATCTTCCAGTTGCGGTTCGCGTCGTCGCACGATGCTGCGAATCCAGCGGGTAATGCGATCACGCTTGCCAGTAGCTGCTCTGATTGCAGTAGTGTGAGTGTATTGAGTGTTGTTGCTGCAGTGTTGATCGCGGTGACGTACTGCGCGGCATCATCGTAGTAGGTGACGATGAAGTTGCCACATTTCACTTTTGAGACCACCTTCTCTGTGCCTGAAGCAGAATGCGCCGCTGCTTCTGTGGTCCACAGGCGGATGCGGTCCAACTCGTCGCGGCTCATGTAGCCATCGGCCTGTGTAGCAAGACCGGTGTTGGCGGTGTTGTTGTAGAAATCCTCAGCTTCTTCTACACTTGATAAGCCGATCAGTGCGTCACCGGCCTGGGTGACAAGCTGATTGCCGGACTGTGTGACCAGATTCAGGGTCTCTGTGTACTGGTGGTAAAACGGACTCGTGTCTGTATTGCTTCCGGTGTAGAAGGCTCGGCTTACACCTGTGTCCCAGGTGCCGCCGCGGTAGATGCCGTGCCCGTCTGGGCAGTCGGCGTAGCCATCGCCGTTGACATCGAACGGCACACCAAGCGATGAGGCAATGATGATCCGGTCGCCCGCCCAGTAGCCGGGGTTTGTCAGCGAAATCGTTGTCGTGGCGCCGCCGGTGTTGATACGGGCGGATGACAGCGCAACGAGCTCGGGGATCGCCCGGCTGATGTCGAGAACACCACCAACACCGAGGACTGCCATCAGAAGCTACCGCTAGGCTTTCCGCTGACGTTGAAACTGATCGGGACGCTGACTACATCTCCGACGCTGACGCTGACGCCGGCTTGGGTCACTACAACATCGCCCTCGATTGTGCCCAGGGTTGTTGCTGTGTCCAGCACGAGCTTCACCCGTGACAGTGATTGTGAGTCGCTGAGTAGCGTGTTCATCACATTGCGGGTCGCCGTGTCGGTGGAGTCGTAGAGCAGTGTTCCGCTACCACTGGTGCTGCGAATGCCGTAGACGTATGTACGGTCTGTCTGTCCGATTCCTGTCGTCTCTAATGCGTCACGATTGATATCGAGTTTGATATCTCGCACTTTGCCAATAACAGCTCCGCCAAACTGCAGTTCAGCGGTTGCAGCTGTCTTTACGGCCATGGCTACCCTCCTCGAATGTCAGTTCAGTCTAAGTTCCGCGACCAGACGAAGATTCACAGATGAGCGCCCCGGAGCCACGCTGTCGATACTTGGCGGGTCTTCGGAGAAGAACCATTTGATCCCTCCACTGTTTAGTGTGGTGTTTAGCCAGCCAGTTAGGTTGCTCGATGCTCCCTGAAAAATGACTGCTGGGAGCGCAAGGTCTGTAGTTGCACCTTTAGCGTTGTTATACGCTGCAAGTATTAAAGCGGCGTTGTCATCACTGATGTTCGAGAAACCGAGTGTGAGCTGAGCTTGCGAGGGGTGGCTGCCCCACAGGCGTCGGGTGGTGACACCTGATTGGCTGGTGATTCCCGTGGTGGGCCACTTTGGGGCGACGAAGCTGCGGCTCGTCGGTTCGATGCTGGGGAACGTGACTGCCATCAGCCTTGAATCGTCCAGTTGGCGGAGGACGCTGTACCACCGAGCTCGATGCTCTCGGCGAGGTTCAGCACGCCCGATCCGTTGGTGGGCATGTGTACCGCCTCAATCGTAAAGGTGCCATCGTCGTTGGGCGTGATGCGCTCGATTTGGTAGGTGCGAACCTGCGTGCTCGGGACTTTGACGGTGAAGACAATGCCGGTGGGAGTGGCTTGTGTTCCGCCAGCGTTGACACGCAAGGTGGTGTCGTAGGGAGCGGTGGCGGCCTCACCGTTCCAAGCGATCACGTCGTAAGCGCCATCGTTCAGGGACTTGGTTGAAACAAGGGCGCCGGAGGCAGTGACGACCCCATTGTTGAACTGGTCGTACTCGGTGCTGTCCATGGCGACGCGGATGTAGTCGCTGGGGGCCATCTGAGCGAGGACGCCCTCGTGGGTTGTGGTGAAGCGGATCGAGTGGGTGGGGATCCGGCGCATCCGGATGATGTACTTCGCGGCGTCGATGGCGTGCGCCGAGTTGGTGCAGTAGTCACTCATGTCGAGGGACTGCATCGTGGCGCCCTCGGGGGTAGAGGCTTCGCGGACGATCACCTCGCGGACGACGGGGAAAAGGCCGGGGTTGGTCAGGTCCGTGGAGGCACGCTCTTCGCGGTAGCGGACGGAGACCTGAATGGGGTCGCGGTCTTCGGGGTCCAGGTATTGGAGCTGGAAGGAGCCCTCGGCGATATTGCCTGCGGTGAAAAGGCCACGGATCGTGACTGCGGTGGTGGGCAATGCTCGGCGCAGGAAAAACTTGCCGTCGCGCTCGCCGAAGATCAGCAGATGCGTAGCGGCGATGTCCGCGGCCCACTGGCGGAGGTTGACGCGGTCTGCGATCACGCCGTCGTAGAAATACCTACTGTCCTGGCACCATTGAGCGGCCTCCTGGAAAGAGGTGAAGTCGATCATCTGGTCGGTGATCAGGTTTCCGGCGCCGTAGGTGGTGTTCGTCAGCAGGTCGAGCAGGACGTCCGGGAACAGGTGCGTCGAGCCGGCGCTGAGGCCGTTGAGCAGGCGTCGACAGGTCTTGCCCGCGGTGACGTAGCAGGAGAACTGGTTGAACTGCTGCCACTCGACCGAGGACATGATGTTGACCCCGAGCAGCGCCAGGTTGTCGTAGAGGGGTGCTATGGGGTTGGGGACGATCTCGTTGATGTAGACGACCTCGTGCTCGGGGCCATTGGCGGCTGAGGATTGAATCTCCTCGTAGACGAAGGCTTCGGCGAGCTTGCCCCAGGTGTCGATGTAGGAGTAGTCGCCGTTGGCGTAGGGGGTGTCGGAGCGGGCGATTCCAAGGCCGTTCTTAGCACTGCGCCGGCGACCAACAGGGATAGAGAAGGTGTTTTCGGATTGGGCAACGGAGGTGCCGGTGAAGCGCACTGTGACACCGCCCTCGCTGACCGTTTGCGCTGTACTCAGGGCTGCGTCGAGCACGTACAGCGTGCCAATGCCCCCGTTGCGCACTTCAAAGCTCGAGTAGGGCTCGATTTGGAATTCCCACTGTTTTACGGTAGGCATTTCGAGCTGGATATAGTTGAAGACGTTTTGCTGGGTAGCTCCGCGGACGCCGTAGGCGTTGCTAAGTTTGGTGAATGTGTTGGTGCTGCCGGCTTCTCGGTAATAGATGGCGAAGAACGAGTATCGCTCAACCGGAGCAGAGATCGTGTTCGACTGGTGAATGTCTGTTTTGAGGGTGCTGCCTTTTTCGATGATGTCGTCCTTGTAGTCGAGGCAGGCACGGTTATCGCAGTCGTCGAAGCTGAGCGACTCTTTGAAGTTGCAGATGCCGCCGACCCGGATGCCGAGCCGAGAGCGGATGCCGATCTCGACGGTCTTGCAGGCTCGGGTTGTCGAGATGCTGGCAATGGCGCAGCGGAGGATGTGACCGTCGGTCGAGGCGACGTTGCGCCATTCGACGGAGGGGCGGGATTCGTTCCAAGTCCAGCCGTCCAGTTGGGCTTGGCTCGAGCTGTTGGTGTTGACGGAGCCGGTGCGCACCGTGGTGAATGACGCGGTGACGGAGCTCCCTGAGCCTGAGCTGATATCCGCGTCGGAGACGAAGGCACTTGCAGTGCGGTCGGTGCAGATTGCGAGGCCGGATCCGATTTTGTACAGTTCGCCCTCGATGAGGTTGTCGTCCCAGGTTTTCTGGCGACCGGAGACGCTGGCGGCTACGTCATCAGCGGTCTCGATGTAAGCCTTCTTGGCGTTGAATTTGAGTGTGAAGGTTCCGGTTACGTTCGACCCCGCGTTGACCTTGCCCGAACTGGCGATCATCTGGGGGATTTTCTTGAATTTGAATTGAGGAGTACTGAACGATTGCGTGGTGGATAAGCCTGAAATCGTGCCACCTCCGCCGGCGATAGATACATTCGTAACCAGTCCGTCCCCGTTTTTGGTCACACTCAATGTCGGTGCCGAGACCGTTCCTCCATCGGATGTGAATTGCTGCTTGACCTTTGTCTTGACAAGAACCTGTAGGGGCAGGCGAATGACGACATCGTCCTCGGGGTCATCGGCAGAGAGGTCGTTTTTCCACTTCAAGACAAAGCGGACTGCCTTGAGTGTCTGTAAGAAGAGGTTTAGATCTTCGTTGTCGTTATCGCTGTCCTGGAGGCCGGATGTGTTGAAGGTGACGTTGACGTTGAACGAGCCCTTCCCCTTGGAGTCAACAGTGATCGGGCCGGAGATGCTGGCGCTGATACGGCTTTCGAGGTCGCCGATGATTGTTGTGTTCTCGTCCTCGGTGTCGTCGTGGTAGTGGGCAAAGCCCTTGTTGATGGACTTGACAAAGGTTCCCGCGCCTTGTTTTGCCCTGGTTTCTTTTGAGAACACCCAGTCGCTTGGGGTGGTCAGGCTCTTGACGTCCCTACTGAAGACGGTGTCTTTGTCTGTGCTGTTGTATAGCGTGTAGGAGGTGGTACCGCCGATACTCCCGAGGCCGCTGCTGGTGATTGCTCCACGCGACGAGAAGTAGGTCTGGGCTTTCCTCTTCTGGACCCAAGCGACGTCATCGATGGTGCATTTGACTTTGGCATCACCGTCATCGCCCTCGGGGATGAGCTGGGCTTGGACGATGGGTTTGATCGTGGGGTTCAGGCGGAAGCCGAAGTCGTTGCCGATCAGGTTGTAAACGCCGAAGGTGGTCTGGTTGTTGGGGCGGTTGGCGCTGCTGAAGCTGGCGGCTCCGTTCACCAGGAAAATGTCGCCGGTGCTGGCGGCGCCTTTGTCTGTGCTCGGGTTGCGGCCGAAGACGTAGTGCGTGGAGTTGATGCGGCTGGTGAGGCTGTGGGCTGCGGTGTAGCGCCCGTACACCGTCATGCGGCTACCTGCGGCGGTGCCACTGCCGTAGTTGTAGGAGGCAAGGGTGTTGCCACCGGCGGCGAAGTTCTGAATGTCAATGGCGCCGATGGGACCTTCCCCGATGAGGAAGATGGCCCGCAGCATCTGGGAGCCGCCGAGGCTGTAGATCTGGGACCAGAGCAGGGAGGTGTTGACGCGGACGCCGCCGTAGGTCACGCCGCCGGTGATTTCGCGGAGGGCGTAGACCAAGGGGACGATGGCGCCGAGGGTGGTGATGTCCTGGGCGGAGTCGAAGCCGTAGCGCGGGGCGAAGCGTTCGTTCTCGGTGCGGGCGCGGCCCCCGCGGTTGCGGCTCTTGAGCTGGGCGGGGCGCGTGTCGTCGGGCTGAGGCTTGAAGAAGGACGCTGCGATGGTGAAGCCGACCGAGAGGACGGTCAGCACCAGGGAGATGATCGCGAGGGTTTCGGCGCCGGCTACGACCGACGGCTGGGGGCCTTCGGCGGCGCGTTTTTCGACCTCGGCTTTGAAGAGGGCGTAGTCCTCGTCGCTGATGCCCAGCAGGGAGGCGAGGTAGCGGTCGGCGGGGAGGATCCGAGGGTCGGACATCAGACGAACTCGTAGTAGGGGAGGCGCTTCATCACTGCGAGGGGGATCCAGCAGACGCCGCGTTTGTGGTGGACCATGAGCAGGCCGTCATCGACCACCACGCCGACGCCCAGGCCGTTGGGGCCGTTGTGGAACAACGTGACCGCGTAGGGCTGGGGTTCCTGGAGTATTCGGGTGCCGGCATCCCACAACTTCTGCAGGTCACGCCAGTGCCCCTTCCTGGCCAAGTCAAGCCATTCCTGGACAAAGGGGGGATGGTGGACGCCGGCCTCGTCGAGGACGGACCAGACCATCAGCAAGCAGTCGCAGGCGATGCCGTCCTCGGGGCGGGCGCCAAAGCCGTGGGGGAGACCGATCCAGCGCATCCAGGTCGGCATCAGCTCACCACCAACGTTGCCGAGGTCGGGAGGGCGCCGACCAGTCGCGTGTTCAGGTAGCGGTTGGGCACCTGTTCGCGGACGGCGTCTAGGGGCGAGGTGAGCTTGAGCAGGATCTTCTCGGTGTCCATCTCGTAGCGGGCGACGCGCCAGATCTCGGTGCGGATCAGGGCGGTGTCGGCGAAGGTCTCGGGGTTCAAGGAGACGGTCTTGAGTTCGAGAAGCCAGCCGGAGTTCACGGCCTCGGCGAAGACGTTGACGGTGATGGCGTTGGTGCCGGCACCGAGGGTGGCTTCGGAGCGGTCGCCTCCTTTACTGCCGGCACCGGTGGAGACGGCGAAGGGGACGAATTGGTAGGTCACGCCGCTGTAGATGCGGGGCTGGTTCACTGAGAAGTTCTGGTAGGCATGCACCGGTGAGGTGGCTGCTCCGTTGCGCTGGGTGAAGCGGGCGTAGTTGACGAAGGCGAAGGTGCTCATCAGTTGATACCGACCTTGCGGCGAGAGGTGACGCTGTTCTGCAGCGCTTCGAGGGTCAAGGCGCGACCGCGCTCGGCGGCTTGGGCCATACCGCGCTGGTGCTGCTCGGCGGTGACGTAGGTCACGTTGTTGATGACCTGGGACTCGAAGCGGACGTCGAGGGGCTTGGGATTGTTGATGGCGGAGACGGTTTCGCGCTCGGAGCGCTCGGCCATGGCTCGCTCGGTGGATTTGGTGAAAGGGATCGCAGCGCCGTAGAGGGTGGAGAAGGCGTTGGAGATGGAGCCGCCCTCGGTGCTGGAGCCTGCTCCGGACCTGCCCGTGAAAGCGATCTTGTCGTTGGGGATGATCGTGCCGTTGCCTTCGGGGACGAAGAGCTCGGGGCCGATCTCACCGACGATGTAGGGGCGGCGGGCGGAAACGGGGCCGCCGGCGGCACGTTTACCCAGGCTGGAGATGCCGCCGAAGATGGAACCGAGGCCGCCGAGGACGCCGGCGATGCCCATGAGGGTGCCGTAGGTGCCGCCCTCGGAGTCCTGCATGGCTTGGATGGCGCCGGTGATGGCGAGGGCGCCGGTGGCGACACCGGTCATGGCGCCAAGGAACTTGCCGAAGCCTTGCTCGCCGGATTTGGCGGCGTTACCGGTCTGCTTGCCTGTGGTATCGGCCACCGTGCCGAGGTGAGTGAGGGATTCACCGATGCCAGCGAATGAATCGGCTAAGTAGCTCTCCATTTCGGCTACGTACTCGGGGCCTTTACCTGCTAGGCGGGTCATCATTTCGTAGTCAGATTCGGGGCCTGCCCCTAGGCGCCCTTGCTGCTGCAACGCGGCGGTGTTGGCCTGAATGGCCTGGGTATTCAGGTCGAGGTTCAGGTTGTTCTGTTCCTGAAGTGCCTTGGTGGGGTCCTGCATGCCGAAGACGTCTTGGAGGGTCTTAACGAAGAGGTCCTCCATTGGCTTGAAGGCGGCGTCGAGCACCATGCCGGTGAGCTTGTCGGTAATTGAGCGGGACATCTGGGCGACCGCTTCGCTTAAGTCGCCGCCGCTCAGGAAGCTTTGGGCGAGGCCCTTGTAGCCATCAGTGACGGCGCGGGAGGCTTCGCGGATGGCGGCCATTTGGCTGACGAAGCGCTTGACCTGCTCGTCCATGGCACCGAGCTCGGTTGCTGCGGAGCGGGTTTTCTCGGCGAAGGCGGTGAGCTCGCGTGTGACGTCCTCGGTGGTCTTGGTGGCGTCTTGCTCGAGGCGGATCCGCTCCTCGGCGATGCGTTGCTCGGCTTCGATGCTGCGCAACGCCCTTGAGTTGTCGCCGACGAAGGCTTGCGCCATGGTTGCTTGGGCTTGGACGCCGGCGCGTTGCACGTCGAAGCGGATGGCGCCGGTGGCGCGTTTCAGTGCCTCGACGGCGTTTTGCTGCTTAGTGAGCTCGAGGTTGCGTCTGCGGGCTGCGGCCTCTTTGGCGAGTTCGTCGACGTACTTCTTCTGGCGCTCTGCGAGTTGGGCGGTGAGCTTGTCGAACTCGGCCTGGGTGATCTGGTTCTTCTTGAGACGGTCGCCTGCGGCGGTGAGGATTTGGCCGCGCTCGCGTTCGGCGATGAGCTCTTTGGACTTCTGCTCGACAGCGATGCGGATCTGCTCGGGGTCGTAGAGCTCGGCAGAGATGCCGCGGAGAGCAGCGAGCGTGCCGGTGAGCTCGATGGCTTGGTTGTCGTACTCCTCGAGGGCGACCTTGGGGAATGCGGCCTTGGCGATGGCCTCGAAAGCGGCGGCGGTGCGGGCGTTGGTGAGTGCCGCTTGCAGCGAGTTAGCGCGTTCCATGGCGGAGGCGACGCCACGCACGGCTTCGGCGTACTTCTCAACGGCGGGGGCGCCGATGTCGTCGAAGGAGGGGGCTTGGGGAGGGGCGATCGGTGCGGCACCACCTGCTTTGGACCCTGGTGCGAGGTGCCCTACCCAGGATTTGCCTGTGCCTGGCAGCGCTCCAGTGATGCCTCCGCGGCCTGTGTTTCCTGAAATGTTGGCGAGCGGCACTGGAACTTTGGTGCCTTCAGGGACGAAAAGATCGATGGACCGTCCGTCTCCGCTGTGACGGTGCTGTTGAGCGGCTTGGGAAAGTGTTCTGCGGTAATAGCTGTCGTCTTTACCGCTCTGGATCTTGGTGCCGTCTGATAGTTCGACGGGAATGCCTTTGTCCAGGAGCCCTTTCAGGACCGGGATGACGTCACTAATGAGGTCGTTGAGGCTGCCGGTGTTGGTCTGGAAATGACCGTGGACCCAGCCGGCTGCGTTGTCGACCCTGCCGGTTGAGCCGAAGGTTGCGGCTCCGCCACCAGTGCCGGCTGCGGCCTGCCCAGCGGCTTGGCGTTGGTAGTCAGCAATGTTCTTTTCGTAGTCGCCGGCGCGTTTGCGGATCTCGGCGATCTTTTTCTCGTTCTCGAGGCGGTAGTTGGCAATTTCCCGCTCGAGGTTGGCGGCCTCGATGACGATCGACTTCTTGGCGGCCTCGATGTCAAGCTCGCCGCGCTCGCGAGTAGAGAGGTAGTTGTTGAGCGAGTCAAGGGCGGCGGCGGAGGCACCTTCTTCTCCCTCGATGAGCTTGGCGTTTGCCTGCTCCATCTGGAAGATGCGGAGCTCGCCGGCGGCGCGGAAGATCTCGACTTCCTTTTGGGCGAGGTTCTGGCGCTGCTGGAAGAGATCGTTGTCGAGCTGGCGGCGGTAGTCGCCAATTTCTTTCTCAAGGTTGACGCGGTTCTGGGCTTCGAGGCGGATGTTGTCAGCTGCGGCTTTCTTGTTGACTTCTTGTGACCACTTGGCTTTCTCGGTCTCGGCTCGTTTTTCCTGCCCCAACCGCTTACGGAGGACCGCGTCGGAGAATAGTTCTCCTGGTCTCTGGTCTAAGAATGCGTCAAAGTTGGCTGGATTAAATAGCTGGGCCAAACGACGTGCGTAATCACCTAGGTCAAGTTCATTTCCAGATGTGAGATCTTTGATCTCTTCTATCTTCTTTCTGACGTCTTCGAGACGCTGTACGGCCTCGTCATACTTGGAGTTTACAAGTGACTCTTCAAATGCCTTGGCTCGTTTGGTTGCTTCGTCCGCGGAGTCTCCAATGTCCTTGTATGTGGTGTTAAGTCGCCTCAGCGCTTCTTCTGCTCGTTTGTCACTTGCGAGCTTGTCCTGCGCTTCCTTCCATGCGCTGAAACGCTCGAGTAATAGGCCCAGCGCCGCGGTGATTGCAAACATCATTAGGTTGAATTTAATGAAGTTGCCAATCAGGGCGACAATTCCGCCACCTGCGGCTTTGCCTTGTGTGTTTAGAGAGCCTATTTTGGAGCCTGCCTGCTGGGCGGCCGCGCCAACGGCATTCAGTTGAACGACAACCTGCTCGAGTTCAGACTTAAGGGCTTTGAGTGCGACGCCCGACGGCTGCCATGCGGTCAGTAGGCTTTTTCCTGCAGTGCTAGCAGCTACTGCGACTGTTCCTATGTAGGCAATAAGACCACCGATGATTGCCCTGAGTTTATTGAATTGGGTAATTACGAACTCAGTTGCTTTTCCCCAGTTCTCTAGGACGCCTTTGAATAGGAAGCCTGCTTTGATAAGGGGGATCACTCCAGTTATCTGCAGAAGCCGCATATTCGCGCTTATCTGCGAGATTTCTTGAACTAGGGGTAGTTTCAGAAATTCGCCCCACATGGCGAGGAAGCCGCTTAATCCTTTTGTTGCGGCAAGGAGTGCGGGTGATATGGCTTCAAATGCCCCGATTAGGGCTTTTAACTGCTCCAGCTTTAAGCTAAGTAGTCCGAGTGCGAGAGCAGAAAGTCCTTTTGTGATCGCACCAAATGCATTGATTACGCGCTCTGTTATCGTGGCCAGTTGTAAGTAAACACTGTCCAGCGCTTTGTTGACTTCTATGGTTACGCGCTTGATTGCGGCTTCTACGCCCTTGAGTACATCGTCGGCACCGAAACCAGCTTCCCTAACGGAAGTTCGCGCGCTAGTTGTTCCTCGGCTACCGGCACCACCACCGCCCCCTTCGGTACGCCTTGCACCTCCAGATGCACCCGATGTACGCCCGAAGCCGATGCTGAGTAAATTCCCAAGTGAAGAGCCGGCCTGGGAAGCGATGCTGAAGAGCTCTTTTCGGATTCTGAATAGGAATCCGAACACCTTGGAGAGCCCGTCAATCAGTGGATCCAGTAATCCGCGACCGAAGTTCTGATTGATGAGCTCAGAGAGATCCTTGATGTTGGAGATAACACCTGCGAAGCCTTCGGCCGCGATGCGTTGTCCAGCAACGGCTTCTGCCAGGCGGTCCTCGAGGAACTTAACGACACCACCGGCCTGGGTTTTGGCCTTGGCGATGTCTTCGTTAGTGATACCTAGCGATTTCGCCAGGTAGGAGTCCATGGTGATGTCACCACGAAGAATGGAGCCGATCTCCTGGCGGGCCTGGTAGAGCGGGATGCCGAAGGTACCGAGGGCGGCGGCAAAGTTGATGGCGAGGTCTTCGGCTTCTTTTAGCCCTCCTCCGATTTGACCGACCTGAGACGCGACGATTCCAAAGACCTCGATGACGTCGTTAGAGGTCACTCCAGCGAGCTCGATTGACCGCTCTCGTATGGAATCGATACGTTTGCCTACCTCACCGGTAAGTGAAACGATCTTCTCGTACGGGTCGGTTATTTCGGTGTTGCCTCTGAATACCCTATTGGTCGAAGCCAGCGTTGTCTGCGTCTTAAGGATGGTTTCCCTAAGCTGGATTTCCCGACCGATGGTTTCTTTGAATAGACCGCCAAATGCGGATTGGGTTACCTTTACTGCTTCGTTGATTGCGTAAAGACTAAAAGCAATTCTTGTTAGTTTGCCTACAAGTGTTTCTGCTGCTTTTCCCGCTGTATCAAGTGTTCCTTTGATTACAGCGCCGGCGTCTCCTACGCTTTTGCTGCTTTCGCCAGCCGCCGTGCCAACAGCACGTAACTGCCCAGCGACTTCATTAAGATTACTGATTGGTCCTACAGGGAGTCTGCTAGCAACTCTGTAAAACTCTTGTATACTATTTGTTGCACTTGTTACGTCCTTCTTGAGATCTGAAAAGTTTTTGCTTACATCAGAGTAGTTTGGTATTTCAATCTTGATCTGACGAAGTTTTGACGCTTCATCTGCAAGACGCTGAACTGTTCCGAGTTTCTTCTCGGCTTCCTGAGTTTCAGCTGTAACTTTGAGCTGAAAATCAGCCACTGCACCGCCTTATTCGTTATCCGTATGTTACGGCTGCCTTTCGGCCGGGGTTAGAAGCGCCGTAAGGACGTGAACGGGTAGGCGGCGTTGTTTACCGAGCTCGGTGAGGATGAAGCGTGTGGGCTGGTCAGGCCCTTCTGCTTCGGTTGTGGAGGGTCGCCAGTCGGGGAAGGGCAAGAACTCCTGCACCTTGGTCTTGGGTGCTGCCCGTTTGGAACCGGAGAAGCCGTGGGCGACCTGGAGGACGATCTGCGTGAGGCGAGCTGTGGGTAGAGCCGCGAGGTTCGCTCGGGACTGTTCGTGATCGTCGAGTTGCCGTAGTGCCCAGCGGACGGCGTTGATGGGGGTGCGGAGGAAGCGCTCTCGGGGGAAGTCGTCCCCAAGAGGGGACATGCGGAGGCGGACGTAGATCGCATCCCAATCGGTGATCGGAGAGCGCAGGTGCTCCTCACACTGCTTCAGGATTTGCTCGGGGGTGGGCTGAATTCTGGCTCGTCCTCGGGGGGCTTTCCCTCGCTTGCGGGCTCGGGCCAGCCGTCACGCTCCCAGGCGATCATATGGAAGACCTCTTCCATGAGCTTGGTGGGCATGGATTCGGTGTCGGACTCGGTCCAGTCGGGCACCTTTTGCCAGTCCTTGGTTTTGGGCAGCTTGACCTCGGCGCGGTGCTGCATGAAGAGGGTGACGAAGGCCACCTGCTGCTCAACAGCGCCGATGCTGTTGCGCTGCATGTCTTCGAGCTCGGTGGCGTAGTCGTAGAGAACGTCTTGGTTATCGGTGCTGGCGTTGCTGAGGAGGTCGATTGCTTCTTTAGTAGAGATGCCCTTGTCTTCGGCTATACGTTTCGCGAGTTTGATGGATGCGAAGGTTGATCGTGACTGTTTACGCGAAAGAGCCTCGATTCCTTTGGCTTCACCTGGGACGAGATCGTGGTAGATGGGAAAACGGAAGGGGCCGATCTCGTGGTATTCCTCGGGGGCAAAGAGAAGTGAAGCGTACTTACTCATCACGAAGGGGGAGCGCTACCTGCCACGCACGGAATGGCGTGAGTTGGTTGACGAGCTCGGGGGGAAGTTCAACCTCCAGACTAGCGCCGTTATACGCTAAGCGTATACGATGGCTCTGGACGAGGGGTTCCAGGTAGAGGGCGCCACAGTGGAGCGTGTCGCCTTCTTCCACACAATTAACTGCAAAGACCGTGTTGAGTGGGTCTATAAGAATGTCGTGCTGCATAAGTGCAAAGAAAAAGGCCCCTTTACGGGGCCTGGGTGTTTGACGCGCTCGGGGATCAGGCGGTGCGGAAGGTGGTCGTGAGACCTTGCACGGGGCGCTTCACGCCCGATGCCGAAGCGGTGCCGTTGGCATCGACCGCTTGGGTGATGGCGCCGTCGGCGACAACCAGCCGGAAGATGGTGCCAGCAGCGAGGTCCGCGCTCGGGTTGATGGTCACCACGTTGGATGCCAGAGACACTGTCGCGGGCACCTTCACGCCGGTGGAGGCGTTCTCCAGGCTGAAGCCGGAGCCGTCGGTTTGACCCAGGGCGAGTTGGGTCAGGGCGATGGTGCCGTTGCTGGTGTAGGTGACCGTGATGTTGTCGCCCACGGCTACAGCCGATGCGTTGTTGGCCGGGCTCGTGGCAGCTTGGCGGGTGCCATTCACCAGGAAGAGCAGGCTGGACTGGACGCCGCCGCTGCTGATGGCCGAGGCGCCGGCGTCATAGCGACCGAAAACGGGGCGGGCGCGTGACATCAGGTCGAACGAGATCTCGGTGAGCCCCTCAGCGGTGAGGTTCTCCGAGTAGTTCTGGATCACCGCGTTGAAGCCGGTGAAGTCGTAGATGTAGTTGCCCGAAGCGCCGTCGGCCTGGCCCAGCTCCTTGAGGAACTCGATGTAGATCTCGTAGTCCTTGTTGTAACGGGCCTTCTGGATCAGGGAGAAGCCCTCGTTGTAACCGCCGCGGAAGACCGGGCAGTTTTGGCCGGCGGGGACTTCGGTGTCCTTGAGGAAGTAGGCGGTCACCGAGGCTTGCACGGAGGAGCCCGTGATCACGCTGTCCATCCAGCCGTCATCGCCCAGGAGGCGGAACTCCTGGTTGTTGTCGTTGATCTGGAAGCTCGTGTTGGTGATGCCCTGGAGCTCGACGTAGCTGGCGCTGGCGTCGAGGGTGGGCAGGGTGATGGCGCCCGCGGTGGAACGCGAGGCGAAGTAGCGACAGGGAGGGGTCAGATCCACGGCGCGGACGATGGTCCGGTGCGCCTTGTGGAACGACAGCCCGATGGCGTAGTCAGCCATTGTTGGGACTCCTTAAGGGATCGGGGGGTTCAGGACGGCGCCGCGGATGCGTGCCGTGAGGGACTCGAAAGTCGCCTCGGTTCGGGCCAGGTAGGTGACCGGGTCCCGGGGGAAGGCACGGGAGAGGCGACGGGCAATGTCCAGCAGAGATGCCGGCATGCGAGTGCCCTCCTTGGTGCCGTAGTTCGTGAAGCGGACGGTCCAGCTCTCGAAGGAGATGACGCCGCCGACCGAACCGGGGCTGGTGATCTCGGGAACGTCCTCGATGACGCACTCGATGCCGGTGATGGTCCAGTTGGAGGGGACCATGGAGGCGCCGGTGACGTAGACCGCGGGAACGCGGCTGGCGTCGGGGAGCGTGTAGTACCCAGGCCAGGCGGTGTATGCCTTGAGGGTGGTCCTGTCGCTCTGGTAGAGGTCGAGGATGTGGAGCTCAAGGGTGCGCCGGAGCGCGGTGACCGGTGGGCAGTGGGTGGAGATCGTCATTGCTGGGCCTCCAGAGCGGAGCGCAGCAGTTGGCCGAACTTGGCGGGGGCCTCCTCGAGAGGGGCTTTGGTCCAAGGGCGACCGGGGAAGCGAAGGCCGGTAGTGGCAGCTCCGCCCTCGTGGACTTGGCCGGCGTATTCGACGGGCCAGGTGAAGGTGATGGAGCCGTCGTCGTTGACGACTCGGGTCTGGCTGGCGCGAAGGCGACCGGTGTCCACGATGTCCCGCACTTGGGGCGGGGTGGGGTACTCCCACTTCACGGCGGAGATTTCCTCGGTGAAGCGGGTGTCGAGCCAGGTGCCGAGTTGGCGGGTCGCCTGGACGACGGCCGTGTTTAGCGCCTGGTTCAGTTCGCGGCGACGGGGGGCCATCAGATGGGTCCTCCAACGACGCGGAAGGTGCCTTCGATGGATTGGCGCAGGTCCTGCCGGTGGTAGGAATCCATGGCCAGGTCGAAGACGAGCTCGAAACGTCCTCGGTATCCGTTGATCACTGCTTCGGCTTGAGAGCCGTTGGTGATGCGGGGGTCGAGGATCGCTGGGCTGAGCAGGCGGCCTCGGCAGGAGTAGATCGTGTTGTCCATGCCGGCCTCGGCTTTCCAGGACGGTGCCTGGAGAGTGAGCGCGGCGAGGTATTCGACGATTTCAGTGGACTGGGTGGCGTTGCCAGTGGCGGGATCTGTTGTGGCCGAACCGGTGCCGACCTCGAACGCAAGCTGGGCATTACCCCAGGGGGCGTAGGAGGCGATGGTGGTTGCCGAGATCGCCATGGCTAGAGGGCGAATCCACTGAGGGCGAGGCTGTCGAGCAGCCGCTTGTACTCCTGGCCGTAGAGCGTGGCGTCGAGGCCGGAACCCGCAGGGGCACCGGCTTTTGCCTCGATCTGGAGGCCGATCTGCATCGTTCGAGTCGCTAAAAGATGCGCAGTGAGGTAACCGACAGCGTCTGTGTGAACAGCGCCGAAGACGGTGGCGGAGGCGTAGCGTCCGGCCTCGGCCAGCGCCCCTTCAACCACCGAGAGCGATTGCTCGCCGAACTCGGGGAAGCGAAGGAGGAATGCGCTGGTCGAGGGAACTGCCATCAGCCGTTACCTTCAGTGATCGCAGTGATCCGCTTGCTGATGGCATTGCGGACTTTGATGCGCTGCTCTTTAGCGGCCCACTTGTTGAGCTGTTCGATGTCGAAGGATGCTTCGACGAGCTCAAGTGCCTGGGTGATGGGCAGATCCGCGATGGTGTCTGCGTTCACCGAGGTGGTTACACCGTCCTCGGTTGTCACCTCCTCGGCTTCGATGCGCAGGGCACCGAGCTTGAGGAGGCTTTTCACCACGTCGTAGTCCTTGATCTTTTCCCAGACGGCCTCGGGGAAATTCCGAGTGACGCCAGAGGCGACTTGAATGTGGTCAGAGAGACCTGCGCCGCCTACGAACGAGAAACCGATGGTGCATTCTTTGTCCATCGGGGGATTTTCAAGTTCGGGTCGGTAAACGAGGATCATGACTAAGACGAGATGAATGGATAACCGATTCTGAAAAGGTCAAGCCTTCTCAAGGACGATGGCGCTCTTGGGGTAGTAGAGCGCGAGGCCGCCGATGCGTGCGTGAGCGGCAACGGAGAACTCCAGGGCCTGACGCAGGGGAGGCAGGAACTCCAGGGGCTGGGGGATGTGCAGTTGCAGCTTGTCGGGGCTGCGGTCGTACACCACGATGCGGTCCTTGGAGAGGGAGCCGCCCGATTTGCCGGCCTCGAGCTCGTTGATGGGCTCGATGGCGGAGATCATCGGGTTGGTGCGCAGGAAGAACTCCATCACCGTGGTGTCGGAGGTGGTGCTGCGCGGGGTGGTGGAGATGACGCGGTACACGTTGTAGGGCACCAGCATCGTGTTAGGCATCTCCTTCATGTTGGAGTTCTGCACGAGGCGAGTGGGCGCCTCGTTGAGCAGCTCCAGCATTTCGTCGGTGGTAACACCGGCGGTGTCGAACCACTTGTTGGGGACAAGTTTGTCGACTTGGTCGTTGTTGAAGAAGCCCTTCATGCCGGAGGGGGCATCGCCGAAGTAGGCGATCTCCTGCACTTTCTCCTCGTAGGCGCGGCGCACAGCGTTGGCGCGGCGCTGCTCCAGGTTCATGCCGGGCACCATGGCGGCGGCACGGGTTTCCTGGATGGTGTAGGCGAAGGATGCACCGAGGGAGCGAACCGGGTGGGTCACTTCCTTACGGAGCACGTCAGCGCGGGGCAGGTCTTGGGCCTTGTCCCCGATCACCTTCATCGAGCCTTGCTTGTCGAAGACGCGATAGGTGAAGGAGTCAGCACCATTGCCCACTTCAGAAGAAATGGGGATCAGGCTGCTGTACTTGATGTCGGCGTACTCGACCTCGAAGGTGCGAGCCAGGATGGTTTCCAGCTCGCGGGCGAGAAAGATGCCGACCTCGTCGTTACGGATTTCGGTGGTCATGGGAG
>JACCEC011222669.1_pt1 | contig 16896 bp, 16 predicted proteins | sample 7450121 | NCBI WGS metagenome assembly JACCEC01 (sample SAMN15323455, study PRJNA562643) | freshwater metagenome | isolation source: river surface water | place: USA:Blue River Watershed | collected 2017-08-18 | reverse complement strand
GGCTGGAAAGCAAGTCAATCGGCCCCCCAATTTCGATCCGGCCATCGACGATTTTGGGTGTGCGCTTATGGCCTTCCTGCCAGTCGAGCTCATGGTCCTCGCCTTGGAAAGGCACGACCATACCGGGCACAATCGGCCAAGGTTCTGGCAGTCGGGCGCGTTGCCGCTCCACCCAACCACGGTGCGCCTCGGCCCAATCAAGCGCGGCTTTGAGCGAGGCGCGGGGTGGCAGGACAAGCCGGACGCGGCCAGAACGGGGGTCGACCGACAATTTCATCCGCCGGGCTGCCGCGTGGCGGACGATGTCGAGCCCCTCGATCATGCGTCCTCACCGGGCCATTTTTCGACGATATGGTTTTCCAGTTCGCCGGCGTCGATTTCAGAAATGGTCCAACCCCGGGTCGACATGCCGCGCCGGTGAATTTCCTCCCGATCCCCACACACAAGATGGTGCCAATCCGGCAAGGGCTTGCCCTCGCGGCGCAGCACATAGGCGCAGGTGGGGGGCAGCCAATCCATCTGGTCGACCTTGGCTGGGGTCAGGCGGATGCAATCCGGCACATAGGCAAAGCGGTTGCGATAATCAGAACATTGGCCCGAGTTGCGATCGAGCAAGCGGCACGCGACATTGGTCGGGTAGATCTCGCCCGTTTCATCGTCTTCGAGCTTGTTGAGGCAGCAGCGGCCACAGCCATCGCACAGCGATTCCCATTGTGCCCGGTCGAGCGCTTCAAGCGGTAGATCTTCCCAATAGCGGCCGGCCATGGCGCGCCTATTTCACCCAACGGGCCAGTTCATTGGCGATTGCCTGATCATCCGGGCCTTGCGGCATAATCGCTATTGGCGCGCCCTCTGGCCCATAGAGCACAATCATGCGCGCATGATCGACCAGATAGGCCCCATCGGCATTTGGCTTTTGCCGCATGAAAGCAACGCCATAACGCTGGGCGACTTCATCAACCTGCGCAACGCTGCCTGTCAGGCCTACCATGCGGGGGTGGAAATTGCTGAGGAACTGCTTGAGCACAGCGGGTGTATCGCGCGCGGGATCGACCGAGATGAAAATGGGCACAACCTTGTCGGCACGGGCCTTGTCTATCGCTTCAAAGCGCCGCAAGCCGGCCCCCATCAACTGCACATCGACCGGGCAGACGTCTGGGCAGAAGGTGAAGCCGAAATAGATGAGCCGATATTTCCCGGCAAAGTCGGTATCGGTAACGGTTTTCCCATCCTGATTGACGAGAGAGAAGGCCCCGCCCATCCGCGCGCCTGCAAGCGGCGGCGGCCCGGGATCGGGCTGGCCTCCGCAGGCCGTGAGAACGGTAAGGACAAGAGCAGCGGCACAGGACTTGAATTTGTTCATGGCCCGGCTAGCCTTGCTCTGCTAGGCCGCGAGACGCAAGCGCGGAATGCGGGCATGATTGGGCGTATCGACATGAAAAAGACGATTGCGACTTGGGTGGCGGTGTTGACGTTGTGGCCGGGCGTGGCGCTCGCCCAGTTTTCAGAAAGCTATAATTTTCTGAAAGCGGTGCGAGACCGGGATGGCACTAAGGCGACTGAAATCCTGAGCAAGCCGGGCTCGGTGATCGTCGACACGCGCGATGTCTCGAACGGAGAGGCTGCCCTCCATATCGTCGTCAAGCGGCGCGACGCGACATGGCTTGCCTTCCTGCTCGCCAAGGGCGCGAAGCCCGATATCAAAGATGCCGATGGCAATACGCCGCTGATCTTGGCCACCCAGATCGGCTTTGCCGAAGGCGCGGATTTGCTGCTCAATCGCCGCGCGCAAGTCGATGCTACCAACGGGCAGGGGGAAACGCCGCTGATCTTGGCGGTACAGAAACGGGATGTGGCGATGGTCAGGCTGCTGCTCGCGGCGGGCGCCAACCCGGCCAAGACCGACCGGGCAACGGGCCTTTCAGCGCTGGATTATGCCGCCCGCGACTCTCGGGCAGGGGTCATCCTGAAATTGCTGCAAGAAGCAAAGCCGGCGCGCCCTGCCGCTGGTCCGAGATAAGCTGCCGCGTCAGGCCGTGCGCAGATACCACACGTAATCAAGGTCTGGTACCGCCCCGAAAAATCGTTCCTGCTCGGTGCGCTTGACGATGCTGAACATCTCAACGAACCTCGCGCCCAGATACTCCTTCATGATGTCGGACGCGGCAAAGCGATCAACAGCGGCGAACCAATTGGTCGGCATTGGCGGCGCGCTCGTTTCAGCTTCATAACCATTGCCGACCACAGGGGCACCCGGATCCAACTTATGCTCAATGCCGAAGCACATGCCCGCCAGCATCGCGGCCATGGCAAGATAGGGGTTGGCATCTGCCCCGCCGATCCGGTGTTCGACATGGCGGCTCGCCGCTGAGCCTGCGGTCACCCGGAAGCTGACGGTGCGGTTGTTGATCCCCCAGGTTGGCGCAACGGGCGCATAGCTGTTTGCTTTGAAGCGGCGATAGCTATTGGCGTTGGGCGCAAAGATCAGGAACGCCTCGCCAATGGTCGCCTGCATCCCGGCAATGGCATGGCGCAGCAAAGGCGTGCCCGCGGGGTCTTCGCTCGCAAAGGCGTTCTTGCCCGCGCCATCGAGCAGCGAGGCATGAAGGTGCATCCCATTACCAGCGCTCGCCTCAAAGGGCTTGGCCATGAAGGTCGCTTCCATGCCATGCTTTTGCGCAACGGCTTTCACCATCCGCTTGTGCATGATGGCCTCGTCACACGCGCGCAGCGCATCGGCTTTATGCGCCAGCGTCATTTCAAACTGGCCGGGCGCATATTCCGAAATTGCCGCTTCCAGCGGCAAGCCTTGGGCGTCGGCTGCGGCATAAAGCTCATCGAAATAGGGCCGCATCTCTTCCATCTCGGCCAAGCCATAGACTTGAATATCATGCGGGGTCGCCCCTGAGGCGGGATGGCGCGCAGGCCGGGGACGACCATCTTTGCCGCGTTTGGCATCCAGCAGATAAAATTCCAGCTCCACCGCCACATCCGGGGTCAGGCCATGGCCCGCCAGACGGTCGATCACCCGGCCCAGCACATGGCGGGGGTCAAGATCATTGGGGGTCCCGTCCAGCTCATAAAAGCCGGTGAGGAACTGTGCGGCACCCGGCCCGGCCCAAGGCGTTGGCACCAACGTGCCGGGGATCGGGCGGATATGCCGGTCGGCATCGCCATCTTCCCAGACAAGGCCGGTTTCTTCGGTGTCCTTGCCGGTAATATCGACAATCACGGCGGAGCCGGGAAGGAAGCGCCCCTCCTTATAAACCGCCAGCACCTCGTGGCGGCGCAGCCTTTTGCCACGCGGCACCCCGCACATATTGGTGAAGATGATGTCGACAGCATCGATGTCGGGATGTGCAGCAAAGAAGGCTTCAGCTTCGGCAAGCGAGGCGATCTGGTGCGAAGATGTTTTCTGGCTCATGCCCCTATTTCCAGTTCGCTAAGCGCCGCGTCAAGGTTTGTCACCAGACGGTTCACCTGATCGGCGGTGGTGGCCGGGCTGACGAGCATCATATTGTGGAAGGGGGCAAGCAACGTGCCCCGGTTGACGAGCATCAAATGGATCAGCGCTTCAAGGGGATGGTCCATTGCGGCGCGGGCCTCGCTGCCATTTTTGGGCGGCTCTGCCGCGCAGACAAACTCGATCCGCGCGCCAACCCGCGCGACATGCCAATCCAACTGATGTTGGGCGATCACGCCTTCAATCCCGGCGGCCAGCTCTCCGGCCAGCTGGTTCATATGGGCATAGGCCGTTGCCGTCATGACCTCGCCCAGCATCGCGTGCATCGCAGAGATGGTGAGCGCATTGGCCGACAGCGTGGTGCCGATGCCACTATGGCCGGGCGGCAATTGCGCGCGCGCGGCTTCCATGCGGTGCGCCACTGCGTCGCTAAACCCAAAAGCGGCGCACGGCACGCCGCCGCCGATGGATTTGCCGATGACGAACATATCGCCCAGCGGCCCAAAGGTCGCGGCATGCCCGCCATAGCCAGAGGAGATGGTGTGCGTCTCATCCCAGATCAGGGTCGTGCCGGCCCGCAAGGTTTCCTCGCGCACCAGTTCCAAAAAGCCGGGTTGAGGAAGCACCATCCCGCAATTTGTCATCACCGGTTCGGCCAGCACACAGGCGATGTCGCCCCGGCTCAGCGCTGCCTTTAGTGCGGCGGTGTCGTTGAACTCGATCGCGACCGTATGCTCTCGAACATCCCAGACTTGGCCCACAAGGCTGCGGCGGGTTTCGGGAACGCCATCGCGCAGATCGACGAACACGTCATCGACCGCGCCATGATAGCAGCCATTGAAGATCAGCACCTTGTCGCGGCCCGTTGCCGCACGCGCCCAGCGGATCACAGCGCGGTTCGCTTCGGAAGCGGTGGTCGTCAGCTGCCAATGGGGCAGCTTGAACCGCTGGGCGAGCATTGCGCCCACTGCCGCTGTCTTGTCGCTGGGCAACATGTAAGAGAGGCCTTGTCCCGCTTGTTCTGCGAGCGCGCGCGCAAGGGGCGCAGGGGAATGGCCGAACATCGACGCCGTGTCGCCCAAGCAGAAATCGTCAAGCGTCTGGCCGTCAATTGTCGTGAGTTCTGCCCCTTGGGCCTTCGCGGCGGTCAGCGGGAAAGGAGACGGCCAGTCGCGCATCCAGTGGAACGGCACGCCCTGATGCCAGCCATGCGCGCGATCCTGCGCGGCGCGAGCAGAAGCGGGGTTGGCGCTAAGGAAACGTTCTTCCTCTGCCGCGCGGACCTGCGCCAGACGGTGTCGATCGATCATGGTCTTCCCGTTCCTTCCCGTGCCTTACAACCGGTCGCGCAGCGCGTACCAAAGCAACCCCAAGGTCGCCAAGGGGCGGCGCATCCATTTGCCGCCGGGAAAGGCGGCCGAAGGCAGGCCTGCCATGACATCAAACCGTTCCGCCGTTCCGGCGATCGCGTCGGCGACAAGTTCGCCTGCCAGCGTCGTCACCAGCGCGCCATGGCCCGAAAAACCATGCGCGAAGAAGAGGCTATTCTTGCGGCCGATATGGGGGAGGCGGTTCCGGCTGACGGCAACCGCCCCACCCCAGACATGGTCAATGGCCGCGTCCGCCAATTCCGGGAAAACACCTTTCATATGCCGCCGCACAAAGCTGGCGATGTCGCGGGGCGGCCGTTCTACATATTTCTCGCCCCCGCCAAAGATCAGGCGGTTGTCGGCGGACAGGCGGAAATAGTTGAGGACGAAGCGGCTGTCGGCGACGGCCGCGTCGCTTGGCAACAGCGCACGCGCCTCAGGCAGCGGGGCCGTTGCGATATTATAGTTCATAATGGGGATGGTGTGGCGGCCAAGCCGGGGGTCGAGATCCCCTATCCAGCTATCGGTGGCGAGCAGGCCGAAGCGTGCGCGAACACGGCCATTTGAAAGCGTGGCGGTGACCCCGTTTTCGTTGGAAAGGGTGCGCACATGGCTGGCTTCAAACAGCGTTGCGCCCGCTGCTTCGGCTGCCTTTGCCAGCCCGAGAACATAGTTGAGCGGGTGGAAATGACCGCCTTGAGGATCGTAAATGCCGCCAGAATAAGCGGGTGAGCGGATATGGCGGCCCATCTCGTCGGGCCGGACAATCTCCGTCTGGTGACCATAATGGGTCGCCAACCACTCGGCCTCTTGTGCCATCTCGGCAAAATGCGCCGGGTTTATCGCGGCTTCGAGATGGCCGGGTTTCAAGTCACACGATATCTTGTGGCGGGCGATGCGATCCCACACCCGGTCGCGCGCGCCATAAGCGACGTCGAAAATGGCTTTGCCCCGGTCTTTTCCAAAAGCGGCTGCAATCTCGCGCATCGACCATCTGAGGCCAGGGATCAGCTGCCCGCCATTGCGGCCAGATGCTCCAAAGCCGATCGTTTCGGCCTCTAGCAAAATGGTGTCGAACCCTTTTTCCGCGCAGGCCAGCGCCGCAGCCACGCCGGTAAAGCCGCCGCCAATGATAAGGACATCGCAATTGATCTCCCCCTTATGGGAGGGGCGTTTCGGCGTGACATGGGCCGTCGCCGCATAATAGCTGTCGGCGAGCGGGTCTTTCATCTTAGACGCGCAGCAACAAATGTTCGCGTTCCCAGCTGCTGATCACCGACTGGTAGTTGAACAGCTCACATTCCTTGATGGCGTAGAACACCTCGAAGAAATCCTCCCCCAAAAGCTGCTTCACGGGCTTGCAATGGGAAAAGCGATCGAGCGCGCCTTCGAGCGTGCGGGGCAAAGTGCGGGCGCGGTTATAGGCGTTGCCGCTGATGCTCTTGGGCGGCTGCATCCGTTCGACCATGCCGATATAGCCGCAGATGAGTGACGCAGCGATGGCAAGATAAGGGTTGCTGTCCGCCCCCGGTAGACGGTTTTCGATGCGCCGGTTTTTGGCATCCGATACCGGCACGCGCAGTCCGCACGATCGGTTGTCGCTGCCCCATTGGACGTTGATCGGCGCGTCACTATCGGGCCGCATCCGGCGGAAGCTGTTGACGTTCGGCGCGAACAGCGGCGTCACTTGGGGCAAGAGCCGCGCCAGCCCGGCAATATAGCTGCGGAACAAGGCGCTATCCTTGCCAGAAGCGGTGCTGAAGATATTGCGCCCGTTTTCCATATCGAGGACAGACTGGTGGATGTGCATCGCGCTGCCGGGCTGGTCGCTCATCGGTTTTGCGAGGAAAGTCGCATAAACGCCGTGCTGGAGGGCCACTTGGCGCACCAGCCGTTTGAACAGCAGCACCTCGTCTGCCAGCCGCAGCGGATCGCCGTGGAGGAAGTTGACCTCCAATTGCGCGGCGCCCGATTCATGGATCATGGTGTCCAGATTGATCCCGGCCTTGCAACACCATTCATAAATATCTTCGATGATGTCTTCAAATTCGTTGAGTGCTTCGAGCCCATAAGGCTGGCTGGCCGTTTCGGGCCTGCCCGACCGACCCGTGGGAGGGACGAGCGGAAAATCGGGATCGACATTTTGCGAGACGAGGTAGAATTCCACCTCGGGCGCGATCACCGGCTTCCAGCCGCGCTCTTCGTAAAGGCGCAGCACTTTTTTGAGGATCATGCGCGGGGCGATCTCCACCGGCTGCCCATCCTTGGTGAAGGTATCGGCAATTACATAGGCCGTGGGGGTCGCAAAGCCCGGCGCTTCGCGAATTGTCTCTGGGTCGGGCACCATCACCTGATCCGGATCATAAGCCGGAACGATATGGCCGATATCGTCGGGATATTCGCCGTTGATCGTGACGGTGAAGATGCTGCCGGGAATGCGGAGGGTGCCATCCTTGACGCCGGAGAGGAATTTGGCGGCAGGCAGCACTTTGCCGCGCTGCACGCCATTCATATCCGGGACAATGCATTCGACCTCGCTGACGCCATGTTCGGCAATCCAGGACGCGAGTTTGGTCGACATGATGTGATATGCGCGGGGCGCACCCTCCTTAGGTGGTGGTTAAATCAGAATTCTTTGCTGATCGACAGCACGCCAGTGGCTTTGCCCAAGCTATCGCCGCCCGTGCGCGCGGTGTCGATATATTTAGCGCCAACGACAAAGCCATATCCGACATCAAGATCGGCACCCAGCGACCAATCCTTCTTCTTGTCGCCAAAAGCGCCGTCTTCAATCCCGAAAGAGCCGTTGATCGACAGCTTTTCGGTCAGCGGATGGCTGGCACCGATTGCGACATAGACATTGTCTTGATTGTCGAGATTGCCCTGGCTGGGGGCATAGGCGAAGGTCATCGTGACATCGCCTGCGCCAAGGCCCGTGCCAACGCTGCCGATAAACTCGATATAATTGTCTCCAGAGGCGCCCGGATAGACATAATAAACTGCAGACGCGTTGAGCGAAACCGCCCCCACATCGCGCGCGATCCCCGCCGTCAGATCAATCTCGATATCATCGCCGCCATTATCAGAGATATTGGAACCCCAAGCGGTCAGATACAGGCCGGATTCATGATTGAGGGAAATCTGAGGTTGGATCGCCGGATCCTTCCCGCTCAAAGACAGCCCACGGAAGCGATAGTCCGACACAGCGGCGAGCGAAAAGCTAATATCAAGCGGCTTGGCGGCTTCGTCTTGTGCATAAGCAGGGGCTGCGGCAAGCGCCGGCAGAGCAAGAGCGGCAAGCGCAAGCGTACGGAGGGACTTCTTCATGGTCTTTCCTTATCATTTCTCAATAACACGCCTCATGGTGGCAACATTGCTGATAAAATCTATGGGGACGACGTAATTTGGGAACACTGTGGCAAATTTGCCAATAATCAGCGGCTCAGCGCCATAGAAAAAGGGCGACGCCAGCGGCGCCGCCCTTGATCTTTTTGTCAGTTAAGCGAAGCTTACTTGACTTCGACCTGTGCACCAGCGCCAACGAGCTGGGCTTGGATCTTCGAAGCTTCGTCCTTGCTGACGCCTTCCTTGATCGCCTTCGGTGCCGACTCAACCAGCGCCTTGGCTTCGGTCAGGCCCAGGCCGGTGATGGCGCGGACTTCCTTGATGACAGCGATCTTGTTGCCGCCGTCGCCGGTCAGGATAACGTCGAATTCGGACTGCTCTTCAGCAGCCGGGGCAGCAGCGCCACCCGCAGCCGGTGCCGCAACCGCGACAGCAGCAGCCGCCGAAACGCCCCACTTTTCTTCGAGAAGCTTGGCGAGTTCTGCCGCTTCCAGAACGGTAAGAGCCGAAAGGTCATCAACGATTTTGTTCAAATCAGCCATTTTAAGTCTCCAATGTGCGAGGGCGCGCCCCGCATGAGTTTTAGTTGAGTGTCAAAATTAGGCGGCCTTGGCGCCATAAGCGCCAAAGACACGCGCCAGCTGTGCAGCCGGTGCGCCAACAACCTGTGCCACCTTGGTCGCGGGTGCCTGTACAAGGCCCACGAGCTTGGCGCGCAGTTCATCGAGCGACGGCAGCGATGCCAGAGCCTTCACACCATTTGCGTCCAGAACTTGGTTGCCCATCGCGCCGCCAACGATTTCGAGCTTGTCGTTCGTTTTGGCGAATTCCACGATGATCTTGGCTGCCGCGACCGGATCGATCGAGGTGCCAAGCGCCGTCGGGCCGGTCAGCAGGTCGCTGATGCCAGCATAAGGCGTGTCCTGGGAAGCAAGCTTGGCGAGACGGTTCTTAGCGACCTTGTAGCTGGCCCCGCCCTCACGCATCTTCGAACGCAGATCAGTCGACTGGGCGACCGTCAGCCCGAGATTGCGGGTGATAACCACCACCCCAACCTCGTTGAAGACACTTTTGAGTTCGGCGACAGCATCGGCCTTTTGAGCACGATCCATGCCATTCTCCTTCAACATTCGGCTTGCGGCCCATCCGCAAACCGGGTGATCCCGCACCGCTTTGGGCGGCACGACACCAATTGTCCGTGGGGAATGGCAGCCTCAGATAGGAGACCGTAAATTTCCATGTCCCCGTCTAGGCAGGCAATTAAGAAGGGCAAAATCCCTTCACCTGCTGTCTCGGACGGTTGGGCCAACCTTTTGTGGGATGGCCCAGTCTTGTGCGGGACGCCCGAAAGCGCCCCGACACAAAATTCAAAATCAGGCGACGCCGATTTCAGCGACGTCGAGGCGAATGCCCGGGCCCATTGAAGAGCTGATCGCGGCCTTGCGCAGATACTTGCCCTTGGCACCCGACGGCTTTGCCTTCACGACCGCATCAACCAGCGCGTCAAAATTTGCACGCAGATCATCTGCCGAGAAGCTGGCCTTGCCGATGCCCGAATGGATGATACCGGCTTTTTCGACCCGATATTCGACCTGGCCACCCTTGGCGTCCTTGACGGCCTGACCGACGTTCTGCGTCACGGTGCCGAGCTTCGGGTTCGGCATCATGCCCTTCGGGCCAAGGATCTTGGCGACGCGGCCCACCATGCCCATCATGTCGGGCGTCGCGATGCAGCGGTCAAAATCGATATTGCCGTTGGTAATGGCTTCGATCAGGTCTTCCGCACCCACCACGTCAGCGCCAGCGGCGCGGGCTTCTTCAGCCTTCGCATCCTTTGCGAACACGGCGACGCGCACGGTCTTGCCGGTGCCCTTGGGCAGCGAGACAACGCCACGGACCATCTGGTCAGCGTGACGCGGGTCAACGCCGAGGTTCAGCGCGACTTCAATCGTCTCGTCAAACTTGGCGGTCGCATGCTCCTTGATGAGCGCGATGGCTTCGCTGACGCCATAAAGCTTGTCGCGATCAATCGCGGTTGCAAGCTTCTTTGCTTTCTTGCTCTGGAACGCCATGGATTAACCCTCCACCACTTCGAGGCCCATCGAGCGGGCAGAGCCTTCGATGATGCGCGTTGCCGCTTCGATGTTGTTCGCGTTGAGATCCTTCATCTTGGTCTCAGCGATTTCAGCCAGCTTCGACCTAGCGATGGTGCCGATGATGCTCTTGCCGGGTTCTTTCGACCCCTTGTCGAGCTTAGCGGCCTTCTTGATGAGGAAGGTGGCCGGCGGCGTCTTGGTGACGAACGAGAAGCTGCGATCTGCGTAAACCGTGATGACGGTCGGGATCGGCATATTCTTTTCCAGATCGCCAGTCGCCGCGTTGAACGCCTTGCAGAATTCCATGATGTTCACACCGCGCTGACCCAGAGCCGGGCCGATCGGTGGTGACGGATTGGCGGCGCCCGCAGGCACCTGGAGCTTGATATAGCCCTCAATCTTCTTAGCCATTGTTACTCACTCTCTTTCAAGTTTAGCGGTGCAAACGGGGTGGCCCCCTCCCGCAACGTTAACGCCCGAAGGCGTTACTTCATGCGTTCGACCTGTTCAAACTCCAGTTCAACCGGGGTCGGACGCCCAAAGATGGATACGGAAACCTTCACGCGGCCCTTGTCGAAGTCCAGTTCTTCAACCAGCCCGTTAAAGCTGGCGAACGGCCCTTCGAGAACCTTAACCTGATCGCCGATTTCATAATCGACGCGCACCTGCTGCTTGGGCGCGGCGGCGGCTTCTTCCTTGGTGTTCAGGATGCGGGCCGCTTCGGCTTCGGTAATTGGCTGCGGCTTGCCGCTTGAGCCAAGGAAACCGGTGACCTTGGGCTGGTTCTTGATGAGGTGGTACACATCATCATTCATCTTCAGCTTGGCAAGGACATAGCCGGGGAAGAACTTGCGTTCAGACTGCACCTTCTTGCCGCGGCGGATTTCCGTCACGGTTTCGGTGGGCACCTCAACGGCATCGACCAACGCTTCTAGGCCAAGGCGCTCAGCGTCAGCGAGGATCGCGTCGCGAACCTTATTCTCAAAGCCCGAATAGGCGTGGATGATATACCAGCGAGACATGCCTGTTCTTTTCTATGCGTCAGGAAGCGAGCGACAGCAGCGACTTCACGATCCAGCTGAACAGCGAATCGACACCCAGGAAGAATACGCCGAGAATCGAGGTCATGATGATCACCATGACCACGGTCATCCCCGTTTCACGGCTTGTCGGCCAAGAAACTTTCGCTGTCTCGGCCCGGACTTGCCGGATAAATTCGCCTGGGCTGGTCTTTGCCATAAACCCGTTTTCCATCCTAAAATCATGTTTTCCGGCAACAGGTCCGCCGCCGGGAAACCGGCAAGATCGAAAACCCTGTTGTCGGGATCGGTCGCCCTTAGGCCGCTTTGCCCGGAAACGCAAGCGTTGCATGGCCTTTTCAAGGGGTAAAGCCCAGCGCCGTCAGCCCATGCGATTCGGGCATCTGGCAGGAGTGGAGGGACTCGAACCCACGGCCCTCGGTTTTGGAGACCGATGCTCTACCAACTGAGCTACACTCCTATGGCCAGGCGGGGCGCATAGCGAAGCCGCATCCCAGGCGCAAGCGCCTCTGGCTGGAACTTATGCAACAGCCTTGTCCGCCGCCCGGCGTTCCCAGCCAGCATGAAGCTGCTCTGACGCAACAGGCGCGCCGAACCAACTGCCCTGCATCTGCCGACAGCCAAGCGTCCGGGCCGCCATGAATTGCCGTTCATTATCAATTCCTTTGGCAACAACCGCGATGCCAAGATGATCCGCGAGCGTGAGCACCGCCCGCAGCATCGCGATGCTTTCCCGGCTTTCATCGCTGGCGTTGCGCATCAGCGCAGGGTGAAGCCGGACAGTGCCGAAGCGTGTTCGGGCAAAATGACCAAGGGCGGCTCCTCCCGGCCCAAAATCGCTCAGCGACAAATGGACGCCAAGGGCACCGATCTGATCAAGGGCGATCAAACCTTGGTCGCCCGATCGCAGCAAGCATTCTTCGGTTACATCGATGGTCAGCCGCTGCGCCGGCAGCCCACTCAACGCGAGCGCTTGCCGGATCGTCTTGGCCAAGCCCGAATCGATCAGTTGTTCGGTGGTCACCCGGATGGTCACCGCCGTTGCGGTTTCCCAAGACGCGGCTTCGAGGCAGGCGGTCCGCAGCAGCCAATCCCCCAGCGGAACGATCAACCGCGTGTCTTGGGCAACGGGCATGAACCGCGCCGGGGCGACATCGCCAAGGCTGGCGCTGGTCCACCGCAAATCTGCCTCCAGCGCGATAAGCGCATCGCGCGAGGCATCAAAGATCGGGTGGTAGACGACTGAAAACTCCCCGGTTCCTAACGCATTTTGAAAAGCGATTTCGATCAGGCGGCGCTCTTCGGCTTCGGCGAGGAAGCGCGGCTCGTAGCTATGGTAGCTGCCGCCGCCCTGCTCTTTGGATTGGTAGAGTGCAAGGTCGGCGGAACGCAGCAGCATATCCGCCGTTCGACCGTCGCGGGGCGAAAAGGCGGCGCCCACGCTTGCTCCAATCAAAAGCTGATGCCGGTTGATCTCGTAAGGGGCAGAGAGGCTCTCCACAATGCGCTGGGCAAGCGCCGCAACCTTGGCGGGGTCCCGCGCGTCAGGTATCACGGCTGCGAACTCATCGCCGCCAAGGCGGCAAAATACCTCGCCATGGCCAATCAGTGTGCGGAGCCGGGCGGCCACGTGCGTCAACAACTGGTCACCGATGGGATGGCCAAAGGTGTCATTGACCGACTTGAAGCGATCAAGATCGATCAGCAGCAGGGCGCTGCGGCTGCGTCGGCGGCTGGCGTCAACGATCGACTGATCGAGTATTTCCAAAAGATGGACCCGGTTGGGCAGGCCAGTCAGCGCGTCGAATTTTGCCAGTCGGTTGATCCGATCAACCGCGCGGTGCGCTTCGGTGACGTCGCAGCCAATGCCGCGAAAGCCAGTAAAGCTGCCCATAGTATCGTAACAGGGAAGCGCCGACAATTCCCACCAGCGGGTTTCGCCTGCACGTTCGAAAGGCAATAAAAGGCCGCTAAACTTCTCTCGCTTGCGCAGCTTTTCTGCAAGATCTTGGATGGCATCCGCCACTTGCCCGCTGTCCCAGGCGGATCCCGCCAGCACAGGCAACAAGGCACAGCCTTCAAGGGCATCGATGGGGCGGTCCAGCGCCTCCGCCAAGCGGGGAGAGACATTTTTGAGGCTGCGGGCAGCATCGATTTCCCACATCCAGTTGCCTACGCCGTCCTCTCCCTCGCGCAGAACAAGCCCCAGCATGTCCTGCGTGGTCTGTAAGGCAGCTTGGTCGAGCAGATGGGCATATTGCTGCCGGGCATGGCTGAACGCGCTTGCACATAAAGTCAGCGTCGCGCCCCCGGCCAGCGCGGCGGTAAGCCATAAGCCGCTCATGCCCAGCGCACAGACGAGGCCGCTGCCAGCCGGCAGCATGAGAGCCAGCATTGAAAGCGGCGCTGCGACAAGCTGGCTGCCCATCGCGGCCATCCACATGATCAAAACAAGCGCAAGGCCGAGCATGCTGCTCGCCGGAATGGCCATGCCAAAGCCGAAAGCCGCCGCCGCCCAGAGCAGCCCCGCCCCCATGGCGAGCGCCGCTTCCCCCAAGGGGTGCGGGTGCAGCGCTATGCCTGCCGGGCGTAAATGAGGGATGTTGGAAACAAGCGCGACGGCGCTGGCAGCGATGGCCCAGCTGCCAAAGGGGCCGTTCGTAAGATCGGCGGGCAGCAGCAAGGACACCGCCCAAATAGCACAGGCCGAAAAAAGCAGCCGCGGCAAGGCGGCGCGTCGCATCAGCGCGGCCCGCGCCTGACGCACGTGAAGGTCAAAAAGCGTACCCTCATCGCGCAAGCCCAGAAATTGGGCTCGACGAGAGGAGCCGGCGGCGGCGAAGGGGAGGTTTAAAATCTGCACCCTGCGGACATAGCCCAGCAAGGGTTAGCGAACGGTAACCAGCTTCTCGCGGGTTACGTCACGCCGCCAGCGCGTAGGGTTGAATCTCGCCCGACAGATACAGCCGGCGCGCCTTGGCACGGCTGAGCTTGCCCGAGCTGGTGCGAGGCAGCGAGCGCGGCGGCACCAGTTCCACCACGCAGTTCATGCCCGTTATCGAGCGCACTTTTTCGCGGATCGCGTCGCGCAGCTTGCGGCGCTCATCCTCGTCGATCGTCCGGCAATGGACAAGCACAGCAGGCGATTCTTCCCCGCCCGGCGTGGTGACGGAAAAGGCAGCAATATCGCCTTGTTTAAAGCCGGGCAGCTGTTCGACGGCCCATTCAATATCCTGCGGCCAATGGTTTTTGCCGTTGATGATGATCATGTCTTTGGCGCGGCCAACGACATAAAGATACCCATCCGACATATAGCCCATGTCGCCGGTGTTGAGCCATCCGTTCTGCAAACAGGCGTCGGTTGATTCCGGATCACGATAATAGCTGTGCATCAGCGATGGACCGGCCGTCCACACCTGCCCAATTTGCCGTTCCGGCAGCGGGCTGCCATCATCAGCGCGGATTTCAACCTGCATGTCGCGGCACGGTTTGCCGCAATTGACGATCGCGCGGAACCGCTGTGGGCGATCCCCCGGCCATTCTTCGCCAGACAGTTCAGATTCTTCCACCAATTCAACGCGGATGCCTTCACCCGGCGGCATGATGGTCACCGCAAGCGTCGCCTCCGCGAGGCCATAGCTGGGTAAAAAGGCCTTAGCGTTGAACCCGGCTTCGTGGAACGCGTCGACAAAGGACTGCATTACATCCGGGCGGATCATGTCGGCACCATTGCCCGCGATCCGCCACCCCGACAGCGCAAAACGCTCTGCCACATGGGTCTGGCTCGAGATACGGCGGGCGCAAATGTCATAGCCAAAAGTTGGCGAATAGCTGATCGAGGTGAAGCCCGCCTGCGTATTGCGTGTCACCATATCCAGCCAAGCCAGTGGACGACGGGCAAAATCCTCTGTTTTCAAATAATCGGCAGATACTTGGTTCGCGACAAGCGAGAGGAAGCAGCCGACCAGCCCCATGTCGTGATACCAAGGGAGCCAGGACACGCAGCGGTCTGTTTCGATCAATTCCATGCCATGGCTGTGCGCGGCCAGATTGTTGAGCAGCGCATGGTGGGTCACGGCCACGCCGTGGGGGAAGCGGGTCGAGCCGCTCGAATATTGAAGATACGCGATATCGTCGGTTTTGGCTTGTGGCAGCGCGACTTCGGGGGCTTGGCGCGCGCCAAAGGCTTCCCAGTTGATCGGTTCAGCACCCACCGCATGGGCAGCAGCCGGCGCCATCGTTTCAAGGCTTTCCGGATAGATCAGGAACTTCGGCTCGGCGCTTTGCATCTGCACCGACAATTGGTCGACATAAGAATCGCGCCCGCCAAAGGATGTGGGCAAGGGCAAGGGCACCGGCCAGGCGCCGGCATAGACCGTGCCGAAAAAGAGAGCTGCGAATTCAGGCGATGTCTCTGCGATCAGGGCGATGCGGTCTCCGGGTTGAACCCCGGCTGCGATCAAGCGGTATGCCATTGCGAGCGCATCGTCGCGCAATTCCGCAAAGGGATAGGCGCGGGCCAACATGCCGCGCGGATCGTGGAAATTCAGACCGCGCTTACCACGCGCGGCATAGTCCAACGCCTCGCTCAAGGTCGCGAAATCCGAAAAGCGACGGGGAAGGTCGTCGCATGTGGCAGTGGCCGTGGTCGCTGCGGGCCGGTCCAGACGATCCTGCACGGAGCATCCCCCATTTCTGGTGCCGGACAGGCCGGGCACAGGTTTCAATCCAAGGCGAACGCGCATGAAAAGCATGCTGAACGCCAATTAACGTTCCCATTCCCTCCTGACTATGGCACAAATTGGGCCGGATGTTCGGATAATGCCTATAAAGCCTCGCCCTGCCTTGAATGCCGCGTCTTTGCGTGAGTTGGCTCTGGCGTATGTCAGCCGCTACGCAACCTCGCGGGCGCGCCTTTTGGTCTATTTGATGCGCAAACTTCGCGAACGCGGCTGGGATGACGACCAATCGCCCGCAACGGCAGCCGAGCAAATGGCCGATGCAATGGTGCGGCTCCATTTTGTGGATGATCGTGCTTTTGCGGGGATGAAAGCAGATGGCCTTGCCCGACGTGGTTACGGCCCGCGGCGGGTGCGTCAGGCCTTAGATGCGTCAGGCATCGGGACAGAAGATGCGCACGACGCGCTGCAGGCCGCGCGCGAAAGCGCAGAACAGGCGGCGCTGGCCTTTGCCCGTCGCCGGCGCATCGGCCCTTATGCCAGTAGCCCCCCAGATCCCCGTCAGCGCGAAAAGGCAATGGGGGCAATGCTGCGGGCGGGACATGATTACGCATTGGCACGGCGAATTCTTGATTTGCCGTTGGAATCTGTTCACAATGGTGTCGAACATTCCGAGGGGTGAGGGGTAGGCGTGCTGCGCCGCGCTGAGCCTTTACGGAATGGCAGGGGGTAAAAGCCGTCAAGGGGTTCAGGGCCGGGCATGATCAGGAATGGACGCGGATCGCAGAAAGCTGGCCGTTAGCATGTCACAGGACGCAACGGATAATGCAGCAGCGGAAGATCAAGCCGGCCAGCTTATTGAGGGGCAGGTCAAATGGTTTGATGCCACGCGCGGCTTTGGCT
>JACCEC010739549.1_pt1 | contig 16899 bp, 13 predicted proteins | sample 7450121 | NCBI WGS metagenome assembly JACCEC01 (sample SAMN15323455, study PRJNA562643) | freshwater metagenome | isolation source: river surface water | place: USA:Blue River Watershed | collected 2017-08-18 | reverse complement strand
GGAATTGTACAGCCTGGAAATACAGTTTTTATAAAAAGTGTAACCAATAATGTAGATACTACATTAGGAAAGGCAAAAGTTTTATCTTTACTTTCTGATGGAAAATTATTTGTAATTGATGTAACATTATACACTATTATAACAGTAAGTGCAAATATTCAAAATACTCTACAAATTGGTGATTTTATTATAAGCAACCAAGGTGCCCAAGGAATTATTGAAAGTGTTTCTCCTGGATCAACAACCAGTACAATTACTCTCAGACAGGTAACTGGAACATTTTATTCTGGAAATGTAATTAAGAATAGCAGAAATACAAATACCTATAGCATTACCACAGTAAAAAATAATAAGATTGAAGATGCAAGTAAAGTAACTTCAACTTCATTTAATTTTAGTGCAAATTTTGTTTTAGAGCAGGTTAGTCTGTCTGGAACAAGTTTTAAAGTATTAGGAAATGCATTGACTGGAGGTTCAACCAATTTCCAAAATGAAGTAAATCCACCAATGAAATTGTTGATTGGTGATACTATTGCAACAGCCGTATCTAAATCTGCAGAATCTTTAACATTAGATAATACAGTTTCTGATGGAACTTTCTATAATGTTAAAAAATTAGTACCAAAATTAAAGAATTTAAATCCAACTCATTATCTAAAAATTCTAGATACTGCAATTAAAACAACTTCAGATTTTACTTACTACAAAACTGTAACAGAAACGAAATTAGTTGATGTTGGAGGAGTATTTACCATTTCTCCAACAGAAGATGTAACATTGGTCACAAATGATATACTAGTAACTAATGGGTCTGGGGTAGTACCTCATACTGCAACACTAATTAGTTCTTCTAGCATGAGAATTGAAGTTGCAAGTATTCTTCAAGGCACAGAAGTATTCATTACATATAAAAAACGTGTTAATAGCCCTAGCTTAAGAACAAAAACTGCAAGAAAATATAAATTTTTACAAGTATCAAATACTTTAACTGATTCTGCGGTATATGGAACTCGTTTAGTTGATAATGAAATTTCATTAAAATTTCCAGATGTATATAAAATTCATGCAATTCATGAAGCTATCAGACCAGATATTCAATCAACAGAATTTGTAGATCATATTTTAGTTAATGATTCTAGTGATATTAATCCTGGGGATATTATAACTAAAGATGATATTTCTGCACGAGTAGTTTCTAAAGATGGATTAAAACTATACGTTAAGTATTTCTCTGAGAATAAAAAATTCACTGCAGGAACTAATTTAGCTATTCAGTTTGTTGTTGCAACTAATAGATTAATTACAGGAAGATATATTACGTCTTCAGTGTATGGAAAATATAGAGATATCACTAGCAGTTTCTATCTTGTCAAAAATGATTCTGGTGAAGCATATAATGTATCAAAATTAGTAAGAAATTCAAATAGTCCAACTCCTATTAATAAATTTGTTGTAGTTTATGACTATTTTGAGCATTTTAATAGTACAAATGATTTCTATACAGTAAATTCATATAATACTCAAGAAGTTAATTATGAAAATATTACTTTAACTTCAGATGGATATCCTTACACAGATATTATTGATTTTAGACATGAAGTATTGTCTGGATCTACATCAGGAGGAACATTAGAATCACCTTATATTGAGACTGTTTCATCACTAGACTATTATTCAATTCCAAGAATTGTAACCTCATTCTCATATCCTGGAGATATTGTTAGCCTAGATTACGATTGTTATCTTGGTAGAATTGATAAACTTTATATTGATGAAAATGGACAGCTAACAGTAATTAGAGGTGCAGATTCATTAACTCCAAAAGAGCCAAATGAAATTTCTGATAATTTACTAATTGCATCAATTAGTATTCCTCCATATATGAAGGATATCTATGATGTTAAGGTGAAATTTGAAACTAATCCTAGATATACAATGAAAGATATTTCAATGTTAGAATCTAGAATTAGAACCATTGAAGAAACCACATCATTAAATTTACTAGAAGTAAATACAAATACTCTTAATATTACAGATGCTGATGGTAATAATAGATTTAAAAATGGTTTTGTAGCAGATAATTTTAAATCCTTAAATTTCGCTGATTTAAACAATCCAAGCTACTCAGCTTCTATTGATATTGAAAAGGGTGAAATGAGACCATACCCATACATTAATAATGTAAATTTAGATTATGATGAAAATCTTTCAAATACATTAAAAGTAGGAACTACTGTAACTTTACCATATTCAGAAACATTATACGCTATTCAAGATTATGCAAGTAGAGTTGAAAATCTACAGCCATTTGAAAGTGTAAATTGGACGGGTGAAATTATTATTTCTCCTGATAGAGACGTTTGGTTTGATACCATTAGAACCCAAGGCGAAGCTCAACTACTAGATCTAGAGACTCCATTTAGAGGATTGTTAGATGCAAGTGGTGGCGTTGGTGATGTTTGGGGCGAGTGGGAAACTAACCAAATCAACCAGAATGGCTGGGGCCGCTGGGGCTGGTGGGGCTGGTGGTGGAACTGGTGGGGTTGGGGCGGTGGTCCTACCATCACAGAAACTCAAACCAGAGATGGAAGAAGAAATACATTTACTCCAACAAATCAAGATATTCAGCTAGGTGATACATTCAATGGAATGACAAACATAAGGTTTGCCAGATCTAGACTGATTGATTTTATTGCAGAGAAAATGAAGCCAGATACATTCTTCTATTTCTTTGCGGATGGAGTTGCAGCAGATGCTATCATTTATCCAAAAGATATGTCTGGACTAATTGATAGATCTGGTACATTTGTAGTCGGAGAAACAGTTAGAATTTATCCAACAGAAGGTTTTACAGTTGATAGTCCCTTTATAACTGGAGAAGTTATTGCCTCCCCATTTGGTGTTTATGGTGCAACTTCAACTTATTTAAGCATTGGAGTAACAAATACTCCAGATGGAAGTCAATTGAATCCTATTAATTTAGGTGCTGATATTACTATTGTTGGTCAAAATTCAAATGCTACTGGAAGACTACAATTAACTACTCCAAGACTTAAATCAGACTCATTTGGAGCTGTTAGAGCATTTGTTACATTACCTCCATCTACATATGAAACAGGTGAGATTAAATTCGCATTAAATGATACTCTTCAAACTGAAATTGGAGGTATTTCAAATTCTAGTGCAGAAACTACTTACTCTACCGAGGGAACTCAAGTAGAACTTACCAGTAATGTTCTTTCTGTTTCAAGTGCAGAAATCACTAGTACTCCACTTCCAACCCAAACTAGAACATTAGCTGCAGCAAATCCTTGGTGGAATCCACCAAATAGAGATCCTATTGCACAATCATTCTTTGTTGAAGAAGAAGGTGGAATATTTGTTTCTTCTATTGAAGTATTCTTCCAGACTAAAGATAATACAGTTCCAGTATCAATTGAACTTAGAACGATGGAAAATGGTACTGTTACTGAAACAGTAATTCCATATAGTGTAGTAACTCTTCCTGCAAGCGAAGTTAACGTATCTTCAGATTCTAGAGTAGGAACTAAATTTACTTTCCCAAGCCCAGTATATCTAAAACAAGAAACAAATTATGCATTTATTGTAAGAACTACTTCAAAGAATTATAAGATTTGGGTTTCTAGACTAGCAGAGCAAGATATTGCAACTGGAGTGTTCATTGATAAACAACCATTCATTGGCTCTCTATTTAAATCTCAGAACATGGTTACATGGACTGAAGATCAATTTGAAGATATTAAATTTAAAATTTATAGAGCAAAATTTGATACTAATGTAACTAAAAAATGCGTATTGGTAAATACACCAATTCCAGAAATTAACCTACGTTCTAATCCACTTTCTTTTGTTGAAAATAGCAGTACAATTACTGTATTCCATCCAAACCATGGTATGCATGGAACATTTAATTTTGTAAAATTATCTGGTGCTATTTCACTTGTACCTGAAACAACTCTAGTTTCTGCTATTTCCTCAGGAACTCAAGTAGAATCATTTGAAATCGGAAGTACAAATGATTCTACAGAATGGACTAAAATTAATAACACAACTGTCTCTGCTTCTAACCCAGGTTATATTATCATAGATAATGAAATTATTAGATATAATTTAATTAATGGAAATCTAATAACTATCCCTGCTGGTGGAAGAGGACAATTTGGAACTACTGCTGCACCTCATGCTTCTGGAGCGACAGTATACTGTTACAATTTAAATGGTGTTCCATTAAACAGAATCAATACAGTACATCAAATTACAGAAGTTATTGATTTAGATAGCTATAAAATTTCTGTTCCACAAAGAGCAAATAGTACATTAATTTGTGGCGGAAATAATATTGCAGCGAGTAGAAACATTCCATTTGAACAACTTTATTCTAATGTAAATATGATTGTTCCTTCTTCTTGTGATGCAAATATGACATTTGATAGTACAAGAAGTAATAGCATTTACGGTTTAAATACTTCTTTTGCAAGAATTACAAACGAATCTATCCAAAATCGTAGTACTAAGGAACTTACTGAGTCTAGAGCTGTATTATCTTCAATTAATAAGGGAACTTATTTTCCAAATGCAAGTGGAAGTTTTGCATTGACTGTTAATCTATCTACTACATCTGATAACGTAAGTCCAATCATTGATATTACTGGTTCTTCTATCACGACTATTTCAAATAGAATTAAGAAAAAAGTAACACCTACTGGAGATATTGATATACTAGAAGAATTAACTCCATTGTCTGGAAGAAATGCTTCATATATTTGTAAGAAAGTCACTCTAACAAATACATCAACTTCAATTAAGGTTCTATTTGATGGCATTAGAAGACAAGGTATTTCTGGTGATTATCCAGAGATAAAAGTATATGCAAAGATAAACTCTGATGGAAATCTTGGTTCATTTAATAATATGAATTATATTGAAATTCCATCAATTTCATATCCAGTATCAACTAGTCCAACTGAATATAAAGCATTTGATTTTGAAATTAAGAATCTTCCTGAATTTAAAGAATTTTCAGTTAAAATTGTTATGTTAAGTTCTGACCAATCAAATGTTCCAATTATTAAAAACTTCAGAGCAATTGCACTTGCAGTATAAGTATGAGTAAATTAAATGTAGATGGGCATCCAAATCTTTATAGAGATTTAAAAAGTGGTGCTATTATTAATGATAACTCAATTGAATATCAAAACTACATGGAAGTGTATAAAAGGAAACAGCAGCAAAATGAAAGACTAGATAAACTAGAAACAGAGATATCTGAAATTAAAAATTTACTCCATAAATTACTAGATCGACATGAATGAATTGCCTCTGACTAAAGCATTTTCTTTACAGAAAATTTTAAATGATATTGATAGTCTGGATGAAGAAAATGCTAAAAAAATAGCAAAAGACTTTGCCAGGTTATATTTTACAACACAACAAACCTGGATTAATTTTACTAATTGGAAAACAAAATAAAAAAACGGTCTCCTTATAAATACTAGGGAGACTTATTATTATATAAATAAATTTAAATGGCATCTGCTCATAACTTATACATTGATCAAGGTGCAGATTTTAATGCACAGATTCAAATCTTTGATGATAATAATGCGCCATGGGATTTGACTGGTTATACTGGCCAAGCTAAGATTAAAAAATCATACTATAGTACATCATCTATTGATTTTACTGTTTCATTTTCAAATGATAGAACTAGTGGAAATATTATCTTAGAGCTGTCTTCCCAACAAACATCACAAATGGAACAGGGCAGATACTTATATGATGTTGTTATTACTAATTCTTCATCAAAGAAAACTAGAGTATTAGAAGGAATAGTTACTATCAATCCAGGAGTAACAAAATGATTACCAGAGTAACAGTACCTAATCAATCACATTCAAAGGTAACTGTTTCCAATCAGCCACAAGTAATAACAGTAGCTGCAAATGCAGCTCAAAGATTATCATCTTTAAGTGATGTAGTAGGAACTCCACAAAATGGTTCATTATTGCAATATGATGCGGATTCTGATAGTTGGGTAGTTTCTAATATAATTGAAAGACCTGGGTTAATTATTAATTGCGGTAATTACTAAACCAATTAGGAAAGTTAAAAATGGCAACAATTATCAAAATTAAAAGATCCTCGGGAACTTCTACACCAAACCTCGGTCAAGGTGAGTTAGGTTATTCCTGGGGATCGTCTACTTATTCAGATAACCAAGGCGCTACAGTAACATCATATGGTAAATTGTTCCTTGGTACTGGAACAGAAACTGGTGGTGTTGCCGCTAATATTGAAGTTATCGGAGGTAAATATTTTACTGATCTTCTTGATCATGGGCATGGAAATCTTACTGCTAACTCAGCTGTAGTAGTAGATTCTCAAAGTAAGATTGACATTTGGAATGTTGATAATCTCAGGTTAGATGGAAATACTATTTCATCTACAAATACCGATGGAGACATTAATTTAGATCCAAATGGATCTGGAGAAATAGTAATTCCAGATGATACATATTTAACTTTTGGCACTAGCAAAGATGCAAAAATTAAATATGATGAAACTACCGATGATAGAGTAGAAGTAAGTGGAGCAGATTGGAATTTTTCATCTGGCGTAGCAATTAGTATTAGTGATACTACTGCATCCACCAGCACTTCATCTGGAGCGTTGGTCGTATCTGGTGGTGTTGGAATTGGTGGCGATTTATATATTGGGGGGTCAATCAGTGTAGGTAATTTAGCTACCCCTTCTAATTTCACAGTATCTGGAGATTTAACTGTACAAGGTGGTGATATAAATTTAGTAGATGCGGCTACTAATTTTAATCTAAAAGATAATACTCCAAGTGCATTAAATATTAAAGAAGGATCTAATAGTTATTTTAGAATTGATACTACTGATGGGTCAGAACTAATTGTTCTAGGTACATCTGATGTAGATATTGACAATGATTTAAATGTAGATGGCGGTAATATTACTACCAATCAGACTACATTTAATCTATTAGACACTAATGCAACTACTGTAAATTTTGCAGGAGATGCAGCTAACATTAATGTTGGTACATCTTCAACTATTGTAGACTTTGGTTCATTAAGAATTCAAGGAACTACAATTTATGGAGAAGAAGGAACTCAAACAATTACTTTAGATCCATATCCAGCAGGTGGAGATGCTGGTGGTGATGTTGTAGTAAGAGGTAACTTTAAAGTAACTGGAACTACAACTACAGTCAATTCAACTGTAATGACAGTTAACGATCCTATCTTTACACTAGGAGATAGCATCAGCGAGAAAACAGTAACATCATCTGCAACTAGTGGATCTACAACTTTAACTTTAGATAATACAACTGGATTAAATGTAGGAGATATTGTTTCTGGTAACGCAAATATTGTAACGGGAACTACAATCGCTTCCGTTGATAGTGCAACACAAATTACAATTGATACTGCAACCACTGGTGGTATTGCTTCAGGAACTGATCTAATTTTCACTCAGGGAGCAGATGATAATTTAGACCGTGGTATTGAATTTAAATACTATAATAATGGTATTAAAACTGGATTCTTTGGTTATGATGAATCTGGAATAAGTGAAGACGTAGTTAATTACTACTTTACATATATTCCAAACGCAACAAATACCAATAATGTATTCTCTGGTACTGTAGGAAGTGCATACTTCAAGACAGTAAAATTAGATGATGGTATTACAAATGGTATTCCATTCTTTGATGCTTATAAGAGAATTACTACTACTGCAGCAGCAGGAACAAATGATGTTTCTACATCAAATCAAATTTTAACCGTAAATGGTTCTGGTGTTCCAGTATGGACAACAACCCTTGATGGTGGAACTTATTAAAACTTAGGAGAAATTTATGAACCAAGATGAAGTGAATAATTTATTGTCTGTAATGCAGAAAAAAATTTCTGAATTGACAACTCAAAACATAATGCTAGAAGCTAAAATCATTTATTTAAATAATGTTATAACTTCTATGCAAAAACAATCTACTGAGTCTGATTTTGATGAATCAGAATATGTAGAAAATTCCTCAAAATCTAAAAGGTAACAAATAATGGCAAAACCAAGTAGCAGAGTACAATTAAAAGAATATTGTCTTAGAAAACTTGGGAAACCAGTTATTGAGATCAACGTAGATGATGATCAAATTGAAGATCTAATTGATGATACCATTCAATTATATAATGAAAGAGCATATGGTGGAATGGAGAGGATGTATTTAAAATACAAACTTACTCAAGAAGATATTGATAATGGAAAGAAAAGAAATTTTACTACTACAATAACTGATACAAATGATTCTGATTTATCCAGAACTTTAAATTTTGATGAAGGCAGAGGTTACTTGACTGTACCTGATCACGTCATTGGCGTTCAAGGTATTTTTAAAGTATCTAATGCTTTTGTCAATAATATGTTTGGTTTCAGATATCAATTTTTCTTAAATGATTTTTATAATTTTTATTCATATGATATCATGAATTATTATATGGTCTTGACCTATCTTGAGACCTTAGATTTCATGTTAGAAGGAAATAAAGATATTAGATTTAACAAAGTTCAAAATAGACTTTATATTGATTTAGATTGGGGAATGCAAAGCGTCGATGATTTTATTGTTATCGACTGTTATAGAGCATTAGATCCAAATACATTTACAAAATTGTATAATGAAATGTGGGTTAAAAAATATTTAACTGCACTAATCAAAAAACAGTGGGGACAAAATTTAATTAAATTTGATGGCATTCAAATGCCTGGCGGAGTAACGTTTAATGGTCGTCAATTATATGATGATGCAGAAGGAGAGATAGAAAAATTATATGCCGAATTACTAAGTACATATGAATTACCTCCATTAGATATGGTTGGATAATATGAAAAATGTTTACTTTTCTCACGGAACAAATTCAGAACAAAGACTTTATGAAGATTTAATTATAGAGTCTTTGAAAATCTATGGACATGATGTTTATTATCTTCCTAGAGAAATAGTAAACAAGGATAGTCTATACACAGAAGATATACTATCAAAATTTGATGAAAATTATTTAATAGAAATGTACCTTGCTGATATTCAAGGATTTGGTGGAGATGGATCTTTACTCACCAAATTTGGTGTCAGAATTACAGAAGAAGCTACATTTATTATTTCAAAAAGACGATGGGAAGATTTAATTTCTTCTTCAAATAATTTAATTTCTACACAAAGACCTAATGAAGGAGATGTAATTTATTTCCCATTAACTAATCAATTATTCCAAATTAAGTTTGTAGAACAAAATAAACCATTCAGGCAACTAAATCAAATTACAACATATCAATTAGTATGTGAACTAATGGAATATGCAGATGAAAGATTTGAAACTGGAATTGATGAAATTGATAATATTAGAAGAGATGAAGGATTCTCTATTACATTTAAATTAACTGATGGTATTAAACAAATTAATGTATTAACAGGAGGAAGTGGATATACTTCTAGAGGAACGACTGTAAATATAGTTGATATTGATATCGCTACTGTTCCTGGAAGTGTTGGGGCACAAGCATCTGCTGTAGTATCTAACGGAGTTATTACTAATATAAATATTATTCAACCAGGATCTGGATACTCTATTGCACCAGCTATTAATATTACTGGAAGTGGAACTGGAGCTACTGCAGCATCAGTGCTTGCACCAAAAGGAACTTATACTATGAATGAAACTGTTACTGGATCAATAAGTGGAGCTACTGGAAAAGTGATAAGATATGATGTAACAAACAAAGAACTAGAATTAGTAGATATTGTTGGAACTTTTAAAGATAATGAAACTTTAATAGGTTCATCTAGCAATGCAGAATGGGTAATTAATACCTTCAGTTCTATTGAAAATCAAAATGATGATTTTAACGAAAATAAATGGTTTGAAGATGAGGGAGATAGACTAGTAAATTGGTCAGAAAGAAATCCATTTGGTGAATATGCAAACATGGGAGAATTCTAATGCTAGGTAAACATTTTTATAACGAATCTATACGAAGAACTATTATTGGATTTGGTACATTATTCAATAATATTGAACTTAGACGAAAGGACAAGAATGATGCTACAGTACAAACTGTAAAAGTTCCTTTTGCATATGGACCAAAGGAGAAATTTTTAGCTAGAGTAGAAGCAGAACCAGATCTAGATAAAAGAAGACCTACCCAAATTCAATTACCAAGAATTTCATTTGAATTAAATAATATTTCATATGATGCAAGTAGAAAATTAGGTCCAGTCCAAATTTGTAGAACACCAAAAAGTGGAGATACTGATAAAACATTTTCACATTACATGCCAGTTCCATATAATTTAGATTTTGAACTAGCAATTATAAGTAAAACTAATGAAGATGCGGTACAAATTTTAGAACAAATTCTTCCATATTTTCAGCCAGTATTTAATATTTCTATTAAAATGCTGGAAGAGACTAATGAGTATAAAGATATTCCTATAGTTTTAAATAGTGTTTCTATTCAAGATGATTACGAAGGAAATTTTGTAACTAGAAGAACAATTATTTACCTACTAACATTTACAGTAAAGTCTTATATCTACGGACCTGTAACTACATCTGATGTAATCAAGAAAGTTAATGTTGATATTGGTACAGCTATAAATTCTAATAGATATATTAGATACAGTGCAACACCAAAAGCACTTGAAGATATTAATGATGATGGTCAAATAGACGCTGCAGATGATTTACTTGTAGAAGCAGATGATGACTTTGGATTTAATGAAATTTGGACAACCGCAGAATAAGTATGTCAACATTTGATGAACTAGATAAAACATTTAATATTACTCCAATAGAGGAAGAAGTAACAGAAGTTGAAGTAATTTCTTCAACCGAATCTTCATTATCTACTGATAAAAAGTCTGATTTGGACGCAGATTATGAACACAGCAGAAAACAAATTTATGATCTAATTGAAACTGGGCAACAAGCAATAAAAGGAATAATGGATGTAGCAACTCAAACAGATCATCCAAGAGCTTATGAAGTTGCTTTTCAAGGTATTAAAAATGTATCAGAACTTGCAGACAAATTAGTAGACCTACAGAAAAAACTAAAAGAAATAGAAGAAGATAAAGTGCAAAAAGGACCTTCTACTGTCAATAATTCTGTTTTCTTTGGTTCTACTGCAGAACTTCAAAAGTTTTTAAAACAAACAAAACTAAATAATAAAGAAGAATAGTATCAAATTAGCTACATGTCTGTATTAAAAATAGTACAAAAATTATCTCATTTAGATATTGGAAATGCTAGCGTAGAAAGTACGGCTGCATATGAAGTAAAAACTGGTGTTTATTGGGTATGTGCAGTTGGAAGTCATGCTCATGTACATTTTTCTGGTGGTACTTCACTAACCTCCACTCATGATGATATTTCAATTCCATTGGAATCTGGAGTGTTACTAAAAGTTCATTCTCCAAAAAGATGCAAAATTAATGCAGCAACTAAAGGAGCTAATACTGTTCTGACAGTACCTCTTGGTGGAACTCCTGCACATGCATTCCAAGTTGGAGATTATATTGGATTAACTGGAAGTGGAAATGCAAATTGGACAAATACCACTACTGGTGTTTGGAATGTTCAAGTTACTGCTGTTACAAATAACACCATTACTGTTAATTTAGACTCTTCTACATTTGCAGATTTTGATACAAACTCTCCATTAAATTGCTGCCTAGTAACAAAATATGCTTCTATTGGTCATGGTAGTGGTTCATTAACAGTTACTGAGGTTCAAGTGGCAGGTGGGTGATGGCAACTAAGAGAATTCCTACTGAAAAAGAGATCGCTAAAAAGCATAATGTGTCTGTTGATTATGTAATCAGACAGGCAGAAATTGGCTCTACTGTAGAAAGAGAGCATACAACAAACCATAAAGAAGCTTACGGAATTGCTCTTCAGCATATTGCAGAATTTCCAAATTATTACCAGCATTTACTAAAAATGGAAAAACAGTTAAAAACTCAATGGAAAAACGGCAAAAAAGCTGTTAAGGAAGAAAAAGAAGAAGTTAGATATTGTCAATTGTGCCAAAAGCCAGAAATTAAATCTGAGTGCTCATATGGTCCTAGTGCATGGGAAATGAATACTAGATTATTAAAGATGCAAGAAGATCATAAAGAAATTGCTTCTGGTAAAGTCAAAGACCATGAAGGATATATGGCAAATCTTGAACTAGATCAAATGGAAAGATCTATTCAAATGCTTCGTAAAATTATTCGCAAATCTGACCAGCAATTGCCAGCTTGGGTGCAATCTAAAATTACAAGAGCAGCAGATTTTATTGATACTGCGGCAGAATATTTGTCTTCAGATGAAGAATTAGATGAAGGTCTAATTAGAAAATTAATTGATAAAGCAAAAGGCAGAAAAGAAGTAGGACGTACTGCAAGTGGTGGAAGAATTTATCAATCAACCAGACCAACTAAATCAAAAGTAGTATATGGAGGTGGTAAATCAACTTCAACAAATAAAGTTAAAACAGTTTCTGTTTCTAAACCATCTTCCAATGACGATGATCCATGGTTAAAACATGCTGGTCTTGAAAAGAAGCATCACTACAGACAATTAAGAGGTGAAGAAAAAACTTACAGACAATTTATAGAAGAAGCAAATAATGTAAGTTTTGAAATTGGATCTGGGCATAATGTTGCCAAAAGACAAGCAAAAATTAGAAATCTTGCAAAAGGAACTACTAACCCTGGAGAGAAAGAAGCAGCACAAAAAAAATTAAAAGGTCCAAGTCTTCCAATGAAAGAAGGTTCTGCATGGACTCGTAAAGAGGGGCAAAATAAAAGTGGTGGATTAAATGAAAAAGGGCGCAAATCTTATGAAAAAGAAAATCCTGGAAGTGACCTAAAAGCTCCTTCAAAAAAGGTAGGTAATCCTAGAAGAGCATCGTTTTGTGCAAGGATGCAAGGCATGAAAGATAAGTTAACATCTTCAAAGACTGCAAACGATCCTAATTCAAGAATTAATAAGTCACTTAAAGCCTGGAATTGTTAATTTAAATAGAATATTATGAGTGAAAGATCTAGTTATAAAGGTAATCCTAATCTAAAACCTTCTAATGTTCAGATTGAATTTACATCTGAACAATTAGAAGAATATTTAAGATGTCAAGAGGATCCAATATATTTTGCAAAAAAATATATTAAAATTGTTTCTCTGGATGAAGGTCTTGTGCCGTTTGAAATGTGGGATTTCCAGGAAAAATTAATTGACAATTTTCATAGAAATAGATTTAACATTGCAAAGCTACCAAGACAAACAGGTAAGTCCACTACTGTGGTTTCTTACCTTCTTCACTATGCTCTTTTTAATGCAAACGTAAAAATAGCAATTCTTGCAAATAAAGCGGAGACATCCAGGGAACTTTTATCTAGACTGCAGTTATCATACGAAAACTTGCCTAAATGGCTACAGCAGGGCGTGGGTTCTTGGAACCGTGGATCACTGGAGCTAGAAAACGGATCTAAGATCATTGCAGCTTCTACCTCATCATCTGCTGTCCGAGGAAACTCTTTCAACATCATCTTCCTGGACGAATTTGCGTTCATTCCAAATCATATTGCAGAGCAATTCTTCTCGTCTGTATATCCTACTATTTCTTCTGGTAAATCCACTAAAGTTATCATTATTTCCACTCCAAATGGAATGAATATGTTCTACAAGCTTTGGCATGATGCTGAGCGTAAAAAGAACAGTTATATTCCTCTTGAAGTTAATTGGTGGGATGTTCCAGGAAGAGATCAAAAGTGGAAAGAAGAAACCATTGCAAATACTTCTGAACGACAGTTTGAACAAGAATTTGAATGTAGTTTCTTAGGATCTGTTGATACCTTAATTAATCCAAATAAACTTCGTACAATGGTGTATGAAGACCCACTAAAGAAAAGTGCTGGATTAGATATCTATGAAGATCCTATTGATGGACATGATTATGTAATGACAGTTGATGTTGCCAGAGGAGTTAGTAATGATTACTCTGCATTTACTGTTGTTGATGTTACTACTATTCCATATAAATTAGTAGCGAAATATAAAAATAATCAAATAAAACCAATTCTGTTTCCAAATATTATTGAAACTGTAGGAAGAAATTATAACAATGCAAATATCTTAGTTGAAGTAAATGATATTGGTGGACAGGTTGCAGATATCCTTCAATTTGATTTAGAGTATGATAATCTTCTCATGTGTGCAATGAAAGGTAGATCTGGTCAAATTGTAGGAACTGGATTTTCTAATAAAGCACAACTTGGGGTGAAAATGACTAAGGCAGTTAAAAAATATGGGTGTGCCAACTTAAAAGCATTGATTGAAGATGATAAATTATTAATTCCAGATTATGATATCATCAGTGAGTTAACAACGTTTATTCAAAGAAATCAATCATTTGAAGCAGAAGAAGGATCTAATGATGACCTTGCAATGTGTTTAGTTATTTTTTCTTGGTTATCTACCCAACCATACTTCAGAGAATTAACTTCTAATGACGTTAGAAAAAGAATCTTTGAAGATCAACGAGAAGCTATCGAACAAGATATGGCTCCATTCGGGTTTGTTATGGATGGATTAACAGATCCTGAAACTGAATTTGTGGACGTTAAAGGAGACTATTGGATGGTTGCAGATAATTCAAGATATTATGGAGATACCGTAGATACTCCAACTAGAGGAGGAGGATGGAATACTGATGAATATGGTGATAGATCTTATATGTGGGAATATCAATAGTTAAAATATAAAGATAAATAAATAGTTTTGAGAAAAAAATCTCATAGAGGTAATAAACATGTCGTTTGCTTCACCTGGAGTAACTATAAAAGAGGTTGATTTAACAGCAACCATTAATGTATCTGATCAAAATGTAGCACTTGTTGTAATTGCTGCAGAAACTGGTCCTGTTGATACAGTAACATACATTTCTAGTGAGAAAGAATTAGTAGAAACATTTGGAAAGCCAAATGACTATAACTATGAATCATGGTATGCAGCACAAACTATCATTCAATATGGTGGTATTGCTGCAGTAATTAGACCAACAAGTTCTTCAATTCAGCTAAAGAGCGCATATAATGCAGCAAGTTCTTTAACTGATTTTATCATCAAGAATCAATTTGATTACGAAAATTATACTGGAACTGCATTTTATTTTGCGGGAAGAAATGCAGGTTCTAAGTTTAACTCACTCAAAGTAGTAGCTGTAGACCACGGCGTAGATCAGGTATTAACCTATACTGGAACTGATCCTGCTGTAGTAGCTGGCGATGCAATCAGAATCGTAGATGGTTCAACACTAGTTGGTACTGGTTGGGTATATAAAATTGATACCACAGATAACAAACTTTTTATCGTATTAGCAGACAATACTAAAAAGCTTCCAACAACTGGTCTTTCAACATATAGTATCACTGACAATTCTGGCACTCCTGTAGAAATTTTAGCTGCTGGTGCTATTACTGCAGTTGATAATTCTTACTATGATAATCTTGAGTATGCACCTGGACTAAAGTGGAGAGACATTGCTCCTCAGCCAGGAACTTCATCAAGTGTTGCTGCTAAGGGTGGCAAATTTGATGAGATGCAGATTGTAGTAATTGACGAAGAAGGAATCATTACTGGTACTCCTAATACTGTTCTTGAAAAGTACACCTATGTATCTAAGGCAAAGGATGCTTCAAACCTAGACGGTACAGTATCTTATTTCCATAGCACAGTTACTTCAAAATCTTCATATGTATATCCAGGAGCTGGAACTGGAGTAGATTTTATTGGAACCACAAATAGAGTAACTCTAGAAGGTGGTGGGTTTGGAGGATCCGATGCAACTATCGGTCTTCAAAACAGTGCAAATAAAATTTATCCTCTAATTGCAGTATCTGGTTCTTCTGTAGTAGGATTTTCACTAGGCAACGGAACTGATTATGATTTCGTAAACGATCTAACAGATATTGAAAGTGCAGTTACTAATGGATATGAACTAGTAAGAGATTCAGAAACTTTCAATGATGTTGATTTCCTAGTCCCTGGAAAAATCAGCACTGCAAGAGCACTAAAGCTTATTGATATTGCAGAATCAAGAAAGGATTGCATGGCTGTCATTTCTCCAAGAAGAAGTGATGTAATTAACGGAAATAGCAGCACTCAAAAAACAGAAGCTATCATTGATTTCTTCAACGGAATTTCAAGTAGCTCCTATGTAATTTTTGATTCTGGATATAAGTACATCTATGACAAGTTCAATGATACTTATAGATATGTTCCATGTGCTGCAGATGTAGCTGGTCTATGTATTAATACAACTATTAATTCAGAAACTTGGTTCTCTCCTGCTGGATACAACAGAGGAAACCTAAAGAATGCTACTAAGCTTGCATATTCTCCTAAGCAATCTGAAAGAGACAGACTATATTCTGCAAGAATTAATCCTATCGTTTCTTTCCCTGGTCAAGGAATTGTTCTCTTCGGAGACAAGACTGGACTTTCTTCTCCTAGTGCTTTCAATAGAATCAATGTTCGTAGACTATTCATCGAACTTGAGAAGAATATTGCAAGATTCTCTAAGTATCAACTATTTGAAATTAATGATGAGATTACAAGAAGCTCATTCAAATCAGCTGTTGAGCCATATCTCAGAAACGTTCAAGGTAGAAGAGGAATTTATGATTTCCTTGTAGTATGTGATGAGTCCAATAACACTGCAGATATTATTGATGCCAATGAATTTTATGCTGAAATTTATATCAAACCAGCCAGAAGCATTAACTTTATCACTATCACATTTACTGCTACT
>JACCEC011883426.1_pt1 | contig 16901 bp, 11 predicted proteins | sample 7450121 | NCBI WGS metagenome assembly JACCEC01 (sample SAMN15323455, study PRJNA562643) | freshwater metagenome | isolation source: river surface water | place: USA:Blue River Watershed | collected 2017-08-18 | reverse complement strand
GGGGGGGTTTGGGGGGTTTTTGGGGGGGGGGGGTTCTGTGGTGGTGGGGAGACTTTGGGGGGGGGGGGGGGGGGGTGGGCTATGGCGGTCCGGTGGATTGGCGGACGGGTCGGATTGCGAAATCGTTTCATGTGAGTGGGTGGGATGGATTTCCGTTGGGGGATTGGTTGTCGGAGTTGTGCGGGGTTGCGGTGGCGGTGGATAACGACGCGAATGTCGCCTGTTTGGGTGAGGCGGTGTTTGGGGCTGGGCGCGGTGTCGACTCGGTTGCGTGGGTGCACATGGGGAGCGGGGTAGGGGGCGGGTTGGTCCGGGGAGGGCGCATTTTTCATGGGCAAGTTCCGGGTGAGATGGAGATTGGCCACCTTCGGTTGGACGTTTCGGGACGGATTGTTGAGGACGTTTGCTCGGGGTGGGCCTTGGATTGCCGTGTTCGTGAGGAGGCGGCGTTGAGGCCGGACGGCATTCTTGCGTCGGGGGTCTTGGAGCGCGGGGTGCGTGGTGGTGAGGCTGGTTGTTTGGCGGGGGCGATTTCGGCAGGGTGCGAACGTGCGAGGGCGATTGTGGAGGAAGCGATGTGTGGGTTGGCGTTTGCGCTGTCCCACGTGGTGCACTTGGTTCACCCGGAGCTGATTGTGGTTGGGGGAGGGGTGAGTCAGATGGGCGAAATCGTGTTGGAGCCGTTGCGCAGGAAATTGCCGGGATTTTTGATGGAACCGTTTCGTCCGGGGCCGCGCGTGGTGGGGGTCGGCTTGGGGACGGAGTCTGTGACTTTTGGCGGACTTGCTTTGGCGGCGATGCGAGGGAGAATCAGGGAATGACGTCGTTGGTTTCTTGGATTGGCGAGTATTTGGATGCGCAAAAGCGGGCGGTTGAGTCAGTGCCTGTGGAGGCGGTTGCGCGGGTGGTGGACTTATTGAAAACGGCCCATGGGTCTGGGGCCTCGATTTTTGTTTGCGGAAATGGGGGGAACGCAGCGAACTGCTCGCACTTCACGACGGATTTGGGAAAAAACGCCTCGATGGCGATGTCAAAACCGTTCCGAGTTCTGTCGTTAAACGAGAACACGGCGTGGATGACGGCCATTGGAAATGATTTTCATTATGACGAAGTTTATTTGCGTCAGCTAATGAACTACGGGAAAGCGGGGGACGTGTTGATGGTGTCGAGTGTGAGCGGGAGTTCTCCCAACTTGGTGCGTGCGGTGGAGTGGGCGGTGTTGGCGGGGCTGCGGACGGTGGCGATTGTGGGGGGGAAGAGGGGCCGGTTGGCGGAGATTGCTTCCGAGGTTTTGGTGGTGGAGGACACGCATTATGGGCGGGTCGAGGACGTCCAGATGCATATTTTACATATGCTTTGTTACGCTTTCGTTGAAATCCCTGAGCTGCGTGCGTGAAATTGTGTCCATGCGGGGTTGCCGGCCACCCGCGCAGCCCTAAGCTTTATTGTCTGCTGTAACCCTCATCTGATTTTATGCCCGAAAACGACCCTGATTATCCGCAGCGCGGAGGTGGAAGCGGTGAACCTCCGGTGAACTGGAGGGCGATTTTGCTTCTGCTGATTTCTGCGTGCCTCGTTGGCGGGGCCATTATTTGGCGGAGTCCGGCGCAATCTCAGGAAAATCTTACTTACAGTGAGTTTAAGAAGAAGGTTTCGGCGGGGTTGATTGTTAAGACGAAGCCGTTGGAGTTGGTTTCGGATCCGACAGGGACGATGGAGTATTTGGCGGGGTCTTATCGCAAGACGGAGGATGCGGCTCCGATGCGATTTAAAACGCAGGTGAACCTGAGTTTCGAGCGGGATTTGTCGAAGTACCTGCAGGATCAGGGCATCGATGTGGATGTGCGCACGGAATCTTCCGTGATGACTTCGACGATTGTGGGATTATTGCCCGCGATTTTGGTCTTCACGGTTTTGTTCATTCTGTTTCGGCAACAGATTCGGATGGCGGGTCGGGGGGCGATGAGTTTTGGGAAATCGAAGGCGCGGATGCTGTCGCGTGAGCGGAACAAGGTGACGTTCAAGGATGTGGCGGGCGTGGAGGAGGCAAAGGAGGAGGTGCAGGAGATTGTGGAGTTCCTGCGTGATCCGAAGAAGTTTCAGAAGCTGGGTGGACGGATTCCCAAGGGCATTTTGATGGTGGGATCTCCAGGGACTGGGAAGACATTGTTGGCTCGTGCGATTGCGGGGGAAGCGGATGTGCCCTTCTTTTCGATTTCGGGTTCAGACTTCGTGGAAATGTTTGTTGGGGTGGGGGCTAGCCGAGTGCGGGACATGTTTGAGCAGGGGAAACGGAGTGCGCCTTGCTTGATTTTTATCGATGAAATCGACGCGGTGGGGCGTCATCGCGGGCACGGTCATGGGGGAGGTCACGATGAGCGTGAGCAGACCTTGAATGCGTTGTTGGTTGAGATGGACGGTTTCGATACGCAAGAGGGGGTCATCATTATTGCGGCGACGAATCGGCCGGACGTTTTGGATCCGGCGTTGTTGCGACCGGGGCGATTTGACCGTCAGATCACGGTGGCATTACCGGACGTCAATGGGCGGGAGGAGATTCTTCGGGTGCACGCGAAGAAGGTGAAGTTGGCGGACGGGGTGGAGTTGGCGGTGATTGCGCGGGGGACACCTGGGTATTCTGGGGCGGAGTTGGCGAATGTGATGAATGAGGCGGCGTTGCTCGCTGCGCGGCGCGGGTTGAAGGCGATTACGAATGCGGAGTTGGAGGAGGCGCGTGACAAGGTGCGTTGGGGCAAGGAGCGGCGTTCATTGGCGATGAGTGCGAAGGAGAAGGAGAACACGGCGTATCACGAGGCTGGTCATGCGTTGCTCTCGCTCCTGACAAAGGATTCCGACCCGCTGCACAAGGTCACAATCATTCCGCGCGGGCCTTCGCTGGGTTCGACCATGTACCTGCCCAAGGAGGACAAGTACACGTTGCGCAAGAACGAGTTGCTGGATCGGTTGGTGATGATTATGGGCGGTCGGGTGGCGGAAGAGATTGTGTTTGGTGATGTGACCAACGGTGCTCGCGGGGACATCAATCAAGCGACCAACATTGCCCGCCGGATGGTTTGTGAGTGGGGGATGAGCGATAAGATGGGGATGGTTGAGTACGGAGAGCACGACGAACACGTGTTCCTTGCCCGTGACATGGGACGCAGCGGGCGGAACTATTCCGAGGCGACGGCTCAGTCGATTGACGCGGAAGTGCGGCGGTTGTGTGACGACGCGTATGCGCGTGCGACCGATTTGCTGGTGAAGAATCGCGAGAAACTGGAACTGATTGCGAAGGCGTTGCTCGAGTACGAGACGCTATCGGCTGACCAAGTCCGGGAGTTGATTGACACGGGTAACATTTCGAACCCTCCAACCCCGCCCCGTCCGCCGAGTGAGCCACCGCCGTTGAAGGTCCGAACGGAGTCCTCCGCTTCGGAGCCGGTTGGTGAACTGCCTCCTGGTCTCTCTGGTGCTCCTGCGTAGACGTTGAACCGGCTCACGCGCCCGCTTCATCACACGGGGCGCGGGGATGAATCAAACGGGAATGTCTGACGGAAACCGTGAATCCGGCCTTGGAGCGTCCTCTGCTGAGGACGAGGCGGTTCCTTCAGGCATGAGGGACGGTGGCACAGAGAGCAATCGGGGTGCGATGGAGGAGATCGGTAAAATCTCCTTAGAGGTTTTGGCACTGTTACCGGTGACGGCGACGCGTGTGCTTCACTTGTGGTCTGGGCGCGGTGCGCTTGCTTTGAAAGCTCGGCTCCGGAACCCGACCATCGAGTTTACTTGTGCCGATTGGGATGAGGAGCCGACGGAAAGTTCGACCCGTTTTGCGACTGAGGTTTATCGGGCTGATCCCGAGTTGCTTGTGTCGGAAAAATCGGCGGAATGGTCGGGGCGGTACGACGCCGTGATTATGGATTTTGGATGGGAGAGGGCGAGGCGTCCCGAGGCATTGATGCGGGCTGCGGCTGGAGTGGTGGCGGAGGGGGGTGTTTTGATTGTTCGTCAGGCGAATGGTTCGAACTGGTGGGTGGTGGCTGATTTGCTGTCGGGCTCATGGGGTGAGGCGGGATCGGCCTCCCGAGGGCCATATTTCAGTTCGGCGTGTGTTCGCTCATGGATCGAGGGGAGCGGTCTTCAGGTGATGGGGGTGCTGGGAAAGAAGGGGCGACCGGAGGTTCCCGAGTTTGCGCGATCGGTGGGAGTTGCGGCTACGTCGCCGGATTTGTTGCTGGAGGAACGGGTCTGGCGCGGGGTAAAGGCCCGAGAAACTGAGCGGATGCATGTTGCGTTCTTTTCAGGAGGGGCGCGGGGGTGTGAGGACCGCATTCGCGCGTGGGTTGGCGCGTTGTCCACGGTGGCGGGAGTTTCGGTTTCGGTGTTTGAGGGACGCATGCAGTTGCCCAAGGTGGCGCCGGGCGTTAGAAAAGTGCTCGTATTCCACCGGTTCTTTCCTGGGACTGAAGCGGAGTGCGTGCGGGTGCGTCAGGAGGTCCGGAAGCAGGGCTGGTCGATGGTGTTTCTTTTGGATGAACAACCGGACGAATTGCCGGACGTGTTTCGGAAAGAGGGTGCGTCTGTGTCGTTGGAGATGGTGAAGTTCTGTGATGGGGTGATTTGTGCGGGGGCGGTGTTAACGGGTCTTTTGGGTGACACTTCAGCTGAGGTGAAGGTCTTTGAGGACGGTCTAATGGAGTTGCCGGTTATGGTGTCGCGTGATGCGTCAAAACCGTTCATCTACCTGACGGGGCTGGGCGAGACGGGCGCGGGGCATCCTTGGGTGGAGGAGATTGAGCGGGTGTTGTTGAGAAACCCGGGTGCGACGCTGTTGATGGATGAGTGCCGAGCGGTGTTTGATGCGGTGAAGGTGGCCAACAAGCGGTTCGTGGAGCGGGAGAGTGGAGCCTCTGGCGAATCCTTTATCCATTGTTCGATTGCGGTTTTGGGTGGCGAGCCGGGGGACGGGGGGCGCGGGTTGGGGCGCCCATTCCTGAGAGCGGCCTCGTATGGGATGGCGTGTGTTGCGGCGGGCTCGGGTTACGAGGGGATGGTGAAGCACGGGGTGACGGGGGCGCTGGTTGGCAGCGCGAGCGGCTTTGGCGAGGCACTTGAAATTTTGATTCGCGAACCGGTTCGCTGTGTGGCGATGGCGCGGGCGGCGCGCGCGTGGGTGAGCGAGAATCGGATGTTGTCCCGAACGATGTCGGATCAGGTGGCTTGGCTGAGACGCATCGCTGCCCGAGCTGAGGTTGCTGGTGAAGCGGGTTCGACGGTTGGTTCGGCGTGATTGGTGGGCGAAAGTGCCGTTGCCTCGTTATTTGAGGGGGAGGTGAGCGGTTAACCCTTTCGCTAAATGCTCTGCCGCAGGGAGGTGGAGCGGAAGTGCGAGCGCCGGAACAAGTCCGCCCACGATGAGAAGCCCCGTGATGAAGGCGAGGGGCCAGCGTTCTCTGGGAAGGGCGTCGGGCACCTCGTGAACGTGTTTTGGGAGTGCACCGAGGAATAAGGTTTGGAAAACCCGCAGGATGTGAATCGCGTTCAGGGCCGTCGCGAGTGGCAGGAGAAGTCCGAGCAACGGGTGGGCTTCGAGGGCACCGTGGAAGAGGAGATCTTCCGCACAGAAATCGAGGGTTCCTGGGAGGCCCACGAGGGCGAGTCCGCAGATGAGAAAGCACGCAGCGAGTCTTGGTATTTTTGAGGCCAGTCCGAGGGGGGATTGTGGGTCGCGAGCCTCGGCAACGCGGGTTTCGACGGAACGCAAGACGGTGAGCAATGCGGTGGATGCGAAGGACACGACAGTCCAGTGGAGGAGCGCTCCTGCGCCACCCTCTGGAGTTGCGGTGGCAATGCCAGCGAGAATGAAGGAGGACTGGCTGAGGCAGACGAAACCGACGATCCGGCGCGGGCTGCGGTCGGCGAAGGCGCGGACACTTGCGAGAAGTGCGGTAATCAGAGCTGCGTCGCCGATGAGGCGAACCGCTTGTGCGCCGGATTCATTGAACCCACTGAGGCTTGCTTTGCAGACCAGCACGGCCCCGAGGTGTCCATTGAACCACAGATTGGCTGCCGCAAGGTTTGTGTTTTGAAATGGTTTGGACGCAAGCGGGAGGAAGGGAAAAAGGCCTTTGCGGAACATGACCGCTGCGAGGAGGAGAAAAACGCCCAGTGTAGAAAGCTCGGGAACAACGCCATCGGCGTCCGGGTGCATGGTCAGCGAGGCAGCGGCCACGCTGATGCTGCTGAGGAGAAAACCGGTGAGGAAGGTCCGACGATGTTCGAGTGGACCGAACATGCCGGCAAGGAAGGGGAGTCCGGTTCCCCACCATCCGATTACGAACACCAGCGGGTGCGCTGCTGCTGTTGCCGTGAGGGTCGAGAGAGAAAGCAGCAGGAGGCCTGCGTTAGAGGCGCCTCGGGACTCTTGGCTAGGGCTCGTTAACAGGGTCAAGAAAGTGATGATGGCGAATACCGTCATCGTGACGGCATTGAGGGCATCGACTTTTAGCCACGGGATTAAGGGATCCGCGAACGCATGTGCAGGCGCGTTGATGCAGGAGGTTGCGGCGAATCCGAGGCACAGCGCGCAGACCAAGGATGCGGCTGCGGCTGCGGATCGAGAGGGCGCGCCCGACTCGAGATTTTTTGAAACGATGGCCCCCGTGAGGAGCGCGAGGAGTCCGCTGGAAACCCAAGGAACAGTGGCGGGATTCATGAAAAGGGAGGCTAGAGTTTGGGCCGGCCACCGGGTTCGATGGCGGCGAGGGTGCGGGCGAACCAAGTTACGGGAGTGAGGATGAACCGGTCCACGATGGCATCATAGAATCCGCGGCCGAGGGCGACGCGGTAGAGCCAGATTTGGACGGAGCGTGGCAGGATGGATTCGTAATGTTCGCCGGTGGGTGAGCGCTGCCCGCCTGCCGCCGCATGGATCCGGTGATGGTCGCGCAGCATCGAAGGCGTTCGCAGTAACTGGAGGGTCCGCAGCAGTGCGTGGCTGCAAAGGTGGAACATGGCGAACTGAGTCCATCCGAGGCCGATTTCGACAAAAATGAGTCCCACCTGTGTTTGTGCCGCATAGGCGAGGGACGTTTTCGCATCTGCACAGGTTCGATGAACGAGGGTGCTGAGTAAGGCGGTGGTCGCTCCGATGAAGATGACGAGGCCGGCAGCGGTCGAGGAGGAGACGATGAGAGGCTGGACGCGGAGCAGGAGATAGGCGCCTGCGTGGATGGAGATGGCTCCGTAAAAAATGGCGCTTGAGGGGGTTGGGCCTTCCATGGCGCGGGCGAGCCATCCGCAGAAAGGACCCTGTGCGGATTTTCCGCTGGCGGCGAAAATCAGCAGGATGGTCATGGCCACTGCGACTGGACCGTCGATGCGCGCGGTGAAGCTCGGCCATGTACCGGAAATCATACCGTTCCAATCCGAAGCACCGAAGGTGTGGTGGGATAGGAAAACGGCGATGAGCAGGCCTAGATCGGCGATGCGGTAGGTTCCGAAGACGCGCAGAGCGTTCTTTGCTGGGTCGCGGCGATACTGGAAAAAGCCGATGAGTAGGACGGAGGTGATACCGACGATTTCCCAACCGGCGATGAGGAGGTCGAGGGAGTTTGCGGTGAAGAGCAGTAGGCTACCGAAGGTGAAGAGATGGAGCAGGAGGAAGAACCGGAAGAAACCAGGGTCACGGTGGAGATAACGGGCAGAGAATGCTCCGACGGTTCCGGACAGCATCGTGGTGAGAAGGACGAGGGGCATGGCGAGCTTGTCGATGCGGAAGCTCAGCGGGAATCCGTAGTGACCGATGGAGAACCAGTGGCCGGGCTGTGCGGTCAGCACACCGGAATCACCTGAAAGTAATCGCCATAGTAAAGTGAGGCAGAGGATGTTGATGGAAATACAGGTGGCGCTCGTGACCCGAGTGATGAAGCGTTCCGTCAGTTGCAATCCGAGAAACCACAGCGTCCCGAAAAGGAGGACGACGCATCCCGGAACTGAGAGGAGGGCGAGGATCAGATGGGAGGAGTCCGGATTCATGCGGCGGGGTTCTGGCGAGAAGGTTGAATCTGGACGGGGCGCAGGTGTTCGGCGCGCCCTTGGAAGTAGGTGTGCGAGTTCGGGAACTGCGAAAGTTCGCCAAACTCATCATCCTGAAAGGGTTCAAATGTGCCGTTTCGGAAGACGTGCAACTGTCCGCTCTCGGGATCCATGGTGGCCATTCGAATCCATTGATTGAAAAGGAACTGGCTTAGCTCGGGGTTGGAACGGATTGTCGCGAGCACGCGTTCAGGGGTTGATTCAACCACAAACAAAATGCGGACAGGTTCATGGATTTCAATGGTTTGCACGGGTAGTCCGGTTCTGAGGTCGCCTTGGTATCCGTTCATGACTCCGACCAAGCCACTGATGTTGTGGGGAAGCTTTGTACCGCTTCCATACCGCTCGTTGTCGACCGTTGAAAAGTAGTACTCGAGGCTGATTCCCCCACACACGGGAATGACCGCGCCAAGAACCCGCGCGAGTCCCTGATTGGTGGGGTCGAGTGTGGCGTCGTAGGTGATGAGAAACGCGCGACGGTCGAGGAACAGACCGCGCGTAAACTCGCGCCGTCCGACGATCGCGACGGCGTTGGTGCAGTGTCCGTACTCGGGTCTGGGTTCACCGATGTGCTCGGAGCGCTCCTGAACATGGCGTAACGCACTTCGACTGGTGCGCTTGTTCGCGGCCACGGGAAAGCGTCGGCAGCGTTCCAGCGCATTCTGTTGTCGTGCGACGTTGATGGTCTTTTTGACTTGGTTGAAGTCTTCGTGATGCGTTTCTGGGAGGAGCTCTGAGTCAAAAAACTCCACCTCTTCGCTGCAGGTGTCGTGGTAACCGCCGAGAAACCATGTGTCTGCGGGGACATGAATCCCGCGGCTTTCAAGTTCTGAACGGACTTCCGAACGGTTTGCGATCAGCGCGAAAAGGCGGGCATTGGGCGCGCCGGTCCTGCCTCCACAAGCACCACAGCAGTAGGCGGATTCGTAGGGATTATTCAAGCTGGTGGAGCCGTGTCCGAGCACGACAACGAGACGTGCATGATTTTTGTGAAGCCCCGCGGGACCTAGCACTGCCGCAATCCGATCGGCTTGCTCTGAAGTGGAAAAGCCGTCGAGCAGGCCGGTGGTGGCGTCGCGAGATTCCTGATTCTGACGCATGAAGGTCAGTTCCGTTTTTGGTGTTGGGAGGAAAAGACGGTTGAGAGCAGCGCTGAATCGCGAATAGGCGTGGGGAGTTAGCACGCGGAGCAGGAGTGGGAAGATGCTGAAGAAGCCCAGGCACGCCGTGCTGAACCAACCGCGGATGAGGGTTTTGGATGAAATGGAGCCATTTCTGGCGAAGAGCGCCCATGCGCGCCGGAGGCGTGTTCGGAATCCGAGTGTCGATAATTCGGTGTCGACCGCTTTCTCTCGAACTTGGTGAGCGGGTTTGACGACGACGGGGCAGAGCGAAACGCCTGCCGCGTCGTCAATGCCGGCGTAATCGATGGCCATCCCGAAAAATCCGGCCGCGCCGATGGTGTCGACGGAAGAATCGATTTCTTCGATGGCGCGACGGAACGATTCCTCTCGTTCGTCGATACAGCACATCAATTGTGCGGATGGACGCCGGGTAATTTGCGGGGTGGAGATGCCCTTTCGGTGAGCGCCGAGTGGGTTGAGGATTAACCGTTCGTGATGTCGCTCGTAGGCCAGATGGAGGATGCGCCGGCGTTCAAGTTCATCGAACGCAGTGATTTCGCGCGCGAGAGCGTCGAAGGCGGGTTGTGGGAGGGCGCGAAGGTTCTCGGAGGTGATGCCAAGGATTTGTGCGGTGTCGTAGAGACGCGCAACGGGCGCGAGAGGATGGTGAAGAGGGTTGTTTTTGAGTGGGTTTCGCCACGCGCTGGAGCTTCCGCAGATGTTTCCGAGGGCGACGACGGTGTACGTTAAACGAAGGGCGATGAACTCGAGGATTGAGCAACGAACGCGATCGTGTGGCGCGAGCGAGGGTTCATTTTCCAGCATATGCACCATGCCGGCCCAGCCGGGAAGCGCGAGAAGTTCTGCGGTGAGGAAGTCATCCCATTCGGCATTGGGGACTCCGAGGCGATCCAACATTTCCAGGCAAACCTCGTGTGCCTTCAGGCTAAGGCGAGACTGTCGCTCAAACTCGCGTTTCATGCCGTCCAGGTGGCGAGGAAAGAGGGCGGGGCTCTGGCTCATGATGCTACGCGAGCATTCGAGCAGTCCTTTGTCCCGATCTGGCATCGGCCAATAGGCAATGCCTTGGTCCAAATAAGCGCCTGTCAGACGGATAAGCGGCGGGTGGACGACATCGTCCAGAACAATGCCATGGGATTCTGCGACGCTCTCAGCGGGGCGCCTCGGAAGCGCCGGTGCCGGTTTTGGGGTCGATGGCAGGCGTTCGGAGCAAGCGTGCCAGAGTGCGCTGGGCGAGTCGTTTTGGAAGGCTGACAGGATGTGGGCGGGAAGGTCAGCGCGGAACTGCTGGTTGAGGCGGCATTCGTCGAGGAGCCATTGGATGTTTAGACCGTTGACGCGGCTGACGCCTTGAACGAGGAGCGCTTGGCGGAGGGAGCGTCGGGTGAGGTCGGGCAAGATTTGCAGGTCGGGCTCGGCGGTAAGAACCAAATGGATGTCCGAGGCTGTGATCCGTCCGTTTTCTATTTGCGTGCGATACGTTTCTTCGGGGAGGAAAGGCTCAGCGCGGTGGATGGAAGCTGCTTTCGTGACGGCAGTTTCGAAGGGGATGTCTTGGAAGGCGTGGAGGGTGTTGTGGTGGACGAATACTCCGATGGGGCCCTGGGTGGGGAGGAGATGCGCGGCGTGGTGAACTGCTTGGTGCAGACGACTGGCTCGCTGGCTCTGGCCGTCGTGCGGGGGTTCATGGGGTGGCTCCATTCACTTTGAAGTATGAGGGGCCTGCGGAGCGGGGGTATCCCCCGCGCACGGGATTTGGAACACCGATGAGGGGGGAGCCTGCCAAAGGGGGGATTTTTAGCCTTCTGGCGGGATACGCGGGGGACCGGCGATTCGGCTCAATGAAGGGAGCAACAACGCATCTGGGCCACATGAGCAATCCATCGCTAGAAATCACTGAGGGGGAATCGGTTCCTGTAGGAAGTCTTTCGGGAATGGTTCGGTATTTGAGGCATGATTTGCCGTCGGGATTTCTTGTTTTCCTGATTGCGCTGCCGTTGTGCTTGGGAATTTCTGTCGCGAGTGGTTGCCCGGCTGTGGCGGGAATTTTAACGGCGGTGATTGGCGGGCTGTTGACGCCGTTTTTCAGCAACTCAGAGCTGACCATCAAGGGGCCGGCTGCGGGGATGATTGCGATTGTGTTGGGGGCTGTGACGGCGTTTACCCCTGAGGCTGGGGGTGGGGCGGATGCTGGAGCGGTGGAAGGGTATCGGAAGATGTTGGGTGTGGCGGTGGTTGCGGGTGGGGTTCAGGTTTTGCTGGGGGCATTTCGGCTCGGAGTGTTGGGAGAGTTTTTCCCGTTAGCAGCTGTGCACGGGATGCTTGCGGCGATTGGGGTGATTATTATTTCGAAGCAGGCGCATGTGGTTTTGCTGGGGGTTCCGATGAAGGGCGAACCCTTTCACTTGCTCGCTGCGATTCCAGAGAGCTTTCGAAGGATGGATCATACGGCGGGCATGATTGGTTTGGTCGGGGTTGCGATTTTGTTCGTGCGTCCGTGGTTGAAGTGGAAGGTGGTGCAGAGGGTGCCGGGGCCTATTTGGGTGCTCCTTTTTGGGGTTCCTACCGCGATGGCGTTGGGTGTTCCAGAGCGTCAATTGGTTCACCTGCCGAGCCAGATTGCAGGGGCACTTACGCTGCCTGACTTTTCGGGAGTGTTCACGGGCGAGGGGATGAAGTGGGTGCTGATGTTCGCGATGGTGGGGAGTTTGGAGTCGTTGCTGAGCGCGAAGGCGATTGACCTGCTGGATCCGTGGAAACGGCGGACGGACCTGAACAAGGATCTTCTGGCGGTGGGGATTGCGAACACCGCAGGGGCGTTGGTTGGTGCGCTACCGATGATTAGCGAGATTGTGCGCTCGTCGGCGAATCGCTCAAACGGGGCGCGGACGCGGTGGGCCAACTTTTTTCACGGGCTGTGTTTGTTGGTGATGGTCGCAGTGGTGCCGGGGCTATTGAACCACATCCCGTTATCCGCTCTGGCGGCGATGCTCGTGTTCACTGGGTTCAACTTAGCGTCGCCGAAGGAGTTTTTTCACATGTACCACACGGGGCGCGGGGAGTTTGTCGTGTTTTTAACGACGTTGGTGGTGACGCTGGCGACGGACCTTTTGGTGGGGATTGGCGCCGGTGTGTTGATGCAGTGGGTCGTGTTGCCGGGCGCGTTGGCGGGTAATCCGTTTCGGGCGCGGTGCGAGGTGAGTCCGCAGGGGGCGGACGGCCTTCGTCGGGTGGTTGTGCGCGGGGCGTTGATGTTTAGCAACTGGATGTCGTTTTCACGGCAACTCGGGGCGGGGGATGGCGGGTTGGTGTTGGATGTCAGCGGAGTCGAGGTGTTGGATCACTCGGTGATGAAACGTTTGGCGGAGTTGCAGGAGAGTTGGGCCGATGCGGGGCGTGTTTTCCGGTTGGAGGGAGTGAATCAGCTGCACGCGGTTTCGAGCGATCCCTTGGCGGAACGCCGGGCTCGGAAGTGAGGCGATTTCTTCTGAGGAGTGGACGGAGCTTGGCATCGCGCTTTCCGATTGAAGGGCTGGATTGATTGCTATGGGATTCTCACTCCGAAGGTAAACTTAACGTTATGAAATCCATCCTCTCAGTTTCTGTTTCAGCTGCGTTTGCGGCTGTGGTTCTCACGTGTTCATCGGTTGTTCAGGCTGCGCCTGCTTATGAGTTTGCGCCGGGCTTCATCAAGCCCCCTGCCGGCAAGGAAACGATTGGAAATGGACACGGTGAAATCCAAGTGGATTCCAAGGGCAACATTTATGTGAGCGTCGAAGGACAACCGGAAGGCGGGCTTCAGGTTTATTCTTCGAAAGGTGAGTACGTGAAGAATCTCAAGTTGCCTGCGTCTCTCCACGGGTTCTCCATTCGGAAGACGGCAGATGGCGAGTTTATTTACGGGGCGGTGTTGGGACAGGAGAAGGTGATTAAAGCGACTTTGGAAGGGGAGATTGTGCTCGAGATTCCGAAGACGGCGTTTCCTCCGGACAAGGCGGATGCGGTTTCTCTCACCAAAAAGGACGGGACGCGGGTGAGCGGGGTGAGCCCGGTGGACGACGGAAAAAACTGGAAGATTTCTGATGGGAAGGGCGGTCAGATTACGGTGGCGAAGGATGAAGTTGGGAAGGACGTGGAGGTGACGTTGAAGGATGGGAGCAAGGTGAAAGCGTCTGACATCAAGCGTGAGGCGGATTCGGTGACGGTGGTTGCTGGTGGCAAGGACCGAAAGATTGCGCTTTCGGAGATTGCGAACGGGAAAGACGGTAAGCCAGCGATCACGGAAAAATCGTCGTTGTCGCGGTCATCGTTGAAGCTGACGAATGCGGATTGTGCGCCGAACGGCGACATCGTGGTGGTTGATGGGTACGGCGCGAACTGGATCTTTGTTTTTGATAAGGCGGGTAAACTCAAATCGACCTTTGGCGGGAACGTTGAGCCGTACAAATTGGCGAACACACACAAGGTGCATGTGGATACGCGGTTCTCACCGGCGAAACTTTTCCTTTGCGATCGTGGAAATAATCGGATTGCGCACACCGAACTGGATGGGTCTGGTTTCAAGGTGATTGCGACGGATATGCGTCGTCCTTCATCTGCTTCTTTCCATGGTGATTACGTGGCGATTGCTGAGATTGCCGGGCGGGTGTCCGTTTGGGACAAGGAAGGGAAGATGGTGGCGGAGTTGGGGGTGAATAATACGCCGGGGCAGTCGAATACTCCGGGAGTGGAGCCCAAGGATTGGCGCGATAACGTGGTGACGTCACCGCACGGGATTACGTTCGATGCAACAGGGAACATTTTAGAGACCGAGTGGAACAAGTTCGGTCGCGTGTTGCGCTGGAACCGCAAGTGAGTGTTGGTCTTTCGATTGCCTTGGGCTGCGCGAGGTTGCGTCGCGCGGTCTTGGGTTCGGTTTTCGGGGGAGCCTTACTGGCTCCCCTGATGCTTTTCGCGCACACGAATGACGTGGTGCTGATGCGGATTGTTCCGGAGGGACGCGGCGAGGCGGGGAAGGTTTGGATGGAGGTCACGATTGATGCGTCGGCGCATCCGGTGTTGCGGCACGTGGAGAATCCTGTGCGGATGGTTGCGGAGAGTGTGTTTGTGGTGGATGGGCGGGGGCGCACGGCGCCGCTGTCTGCTTCGGCTCTGCAGCAGAGCACGTTGGAGGTTCGCACGGGCAGCGATGTTCCATCGTCGTGTCCGGTGCCGATGATTCCGGAACCGGGGGAACCGCCGTCGGAGTGGATGACGGCGCGGTGGCGCCTGTCGGAGGTGGAGTTGCCGGCGCGATTGACGGTTTCAAAGGAGAGCAAGTTGAACGTGCTGCTTTGGGTTGCGGGTGAGGGGGATATGGAGGCGGCGCCTGGGTGGGGTTGGATTTCTGGGGATGTTTCGAGCGGGGCGCTTCCATTTCCTGAGAGTCGTTTTCGGATGACTCCAGCGATTGGGATTTCTGTGGCGATTGCCTTGATGGGACTGGGTTTGAACGGGTTTGTGTTGGTGAGGCGCAAGTCGTTGTTTGGCCGAGTTCCCACGCAGGAATAGGCGGCGTTGGTGTGACATTTTGCCACTCGTAGGGATAAGTGGACTTTCATTTACCGTTTTGACGCGGTTCTTAAAGTGGTGTTTGGTTGTCTTGTTTCAAACCCAATCCCCCATGAAAAATATCAAATCACTTGGAATCATCATTCTTCTGCCAATCAGCAATCTCCTTCCGGCGTCTGGCTATGCGCAGGGGGTGGCTGCGGCGGCTGCGTTGAACACGACGTGTCCCATCAGCGGGAAGCCTGCGAATCCCAGCATCACCACGGAGTATGAGGGTGTGCGCTATGCGTTTGCGGAGGAGGCGTGCAGGCAGAAGTTTTTGAAAGACCGTGAGGCGAGCCTTTACCAAAAGCTCGGAGGGAAAGCGGCGATTGATGCAGCGGTTGAGTTGTTTTACACGAAGGTGCTGGTGGACAATCGGATAAAGCACTTTTTTGACGACGTGAACATGAATAAGCAGCGGCGTCGACAGAAGGAGTTTTTGTCTGCTGCGTTCGGCGGACCGGTTCCCTACACGGGGAAAGACATGCGGAAAGCGCACGCAAATCTTTCGGGGTTGAATGAGACGCATTTCAATGCGGTGGCGGAGAATCTGCAGAAAACGTTGGAGGAGTTGAAGATTTCGAAGGAGTTGATTGGGCAGGTGATGACGATTGCGGCGAGCACAAAGGACGATGTGCTGAACAAGCCGAAGAAGTAGGGCTCTGAATTGTTGGTGCGGATGCCGAGCACGGGGATGGGACGCGGGTCTCATCCCGGTGCTCGTTTTGCGTTTGGCGGAAACATTGAGTCACTCAATGCAGTGAACGTTTTTTTCAACTCTTCGCGATTTGGGAAACGGTTTAGGTTGAAACGCATGCGGTACGAAATGTTGCTGGTTATCGGTTGGATGCGAATGGCTCGGTGGGGAGCTTGTCTGACCTTGTGTTTGGCTTGGGTGCTTTCTGGCGTTTGTGCGGGCGCAGAGGGACCCCCGGGAGCGGAGGTTCCTGCGGTGTTGCGTGACTGGAAGGGCTGGGTTTTGGGAGGCAGACCGTCGGGGCTGGCGCCGTACAATGATGCCTCGCGGGTTGACCCAATTTGGTGGGAGGGCTGTTCACTGAAGGCTGAGGCCGCGCAGGCGGTGTTTGAGTTGAAGGTGCGCGTGTTTGGAGACGCATGGTTGCGATTGCCGGGAGGGATGGCGCACTGGCCCGAGGCGGTAACGGTGGATGGTACGAAAGCACCCATTCTCGAGCACGACGGTTGGCCGTGCATTCGCCTGTTGTTCAGGCCACAACCGACGGGTACCGCTGGATCGAGCGCGAGTGTCTCGTCGGCAGAGGGAGGGGGTGTCCTGTATCGCGTGGACGGTGTGATTCGGTATGGGAGTATGCCTCAACGGTTGGCGGTTTCGGGGGACGTTGGGTTGCTTGACCTTGTGGTGGGGGGGCAGCGGGTGGAGGTTCCGGTTCGGGAGGGGGCAGATCAGGTGTGGTTGCGACGCACGGCGGTGGAGAAAACGGTGGGGACGGATTCGCTGTCGGTGCAGGTGGCTCGATTGGTGGAGGATGGGCAGCCCGTGTGGTTGCGCACACAGGTGGATTTGAGTGTGGGCGGACGAAGCCGCGAGGAGGTGTTGGGGACTCTGTTGCCTGAGGGGTGGAAACTGTCGCGACTGGAGAGTCGGCTTCCCGTGGCTGTGGATCCGGCGGGGCGTCTCAAGGTTCAAGCGCGTGCGGGGAAGTGGACGGTGGTGGCCGACGCGTTTCGCGTGGATGACGTGAAGGAGTTGCGGTTTGCGAAAGAGGTCAAGCCGTTGGCTGCGAGGGAGGTGATGGGGATGAAGGGTAAACCCGATTTTCGGGTGGTTGAGTTTGAAGGAGGGGAGCCGGTTGATCCGTCTCAGGTGAAGTATCCGGACGCATGGAAAGGCGTCTCGCTGTTTCAATGGAATACGTCTGAGCCGCTTGGACTGGTTCAGCGGCTGCGGGGCGAGGTCGCTGGGCAGGGGAGCGGACTGACGATTCAGCGATCACTCTGGTTGGATGACGACGGAAAGGCGTTCACTTTTCGGGACCGGCTGACGGGCGGGGTTCGCGGGGGTTGGAGGCTCGATGCGGCTGAGGG
>JACCEC013080562.1_pt1 | contig 16907 bp, 18 predicted proteins | sample 7450121 | NCBI WGS metagenome assembly JACCEC01 (sample SAMN15323455, study PRJNA562643) | freshwater metagenome | isolation source: river surface water | place: USA:Blue River Watershed | collected 2017-08-18 | reverse complement strand
TGAGTGTTGGATCCGTTCTAAGTCTTAGTACTGTTGATTAGAATTATTAGTAATGAGTATAATATTATTCTAGACTTGGATGAGTTTCAGATTTATTTTTATTTGTAAATATTTTTTGACGAGGCTGGACCGATTATAAGTTTTTTTTAAAAATATATGAGTGTTGGATCCGTTCTAAGTCTTAGTACTGTTGATTAGAATAATATTAGTATTGTATATAATATTATTCTAGACTTGGATGAGTTTCAGATTTTATTTCATTTGTAAATATTTTTTGACGAGGCCGGACTGATTATAAGTTTTTTTTAAAAAAATATGAGTGTTGAATCCGTTCTAAGTCTTAGTACTGTTGACTAAGATTATTAGTATTGTATATAATATAATTCTAGACTTGGATAAGTTTCAGATTTATTTCATTTGTAAATATTTTTTGACGAGGTCGGACCGATTATAAGTTTTTTTAAAAAAAATATGAGTGTTGGATCCGTTCTAAGTCTTAGTACTGTTGATTAGAATTTAATCAAAGTGTACTCTACTCCATTTTTTATCTTTGGAAGAATATATTTTCATTTGTGTTGGTCCATAGGAATCATGGATACCATCATCCTCATCAAAGTCGTATCCACTGTATTTTTTTATGTTTATTGTTGGCATAACATATGATTTTTTAGTTTTTATGTTTGGATTTATTGTATTGAAAATTATTTCTTCACTCTTGTGTTGTATGATAAAATCATTAGTTCTTTCTATATCTTCATTTTCGAACTGAATTCGATCCATTTGATATGTTTTAATATGATTTATCAATTCTTTAAACACAACATTAACCATTTTTGGTCTATGATTATCATGTATATCATTTATATTTACAATATAATTAATAATTCTATTAATATTGTTATCTGATAAGATTTTATCTATATATTGTTTTTGGTTCATGATAGTTTTTATATACACTAAAATTTAAATTTGAATAAAAATAATATATAAAATGGATTCAGTAAAATTATTCTTCGAAAATACTAATCTAAATTATGTTAACTTTATTTCACAAAATGGATTATATAATTGGGACAATCAAAAAATTAATATCAATATTGTAAAATTAAAAGGATACGAAAATGATAGATTTATTACCTATGAAACTCTAGATAATTTAATTTACTTATTTAATAAATCCATAAAAAATGAATATTTTATTACTTTGAACACACTATTTTCATATTACTATAGAGAACTAATTAATATTCGAATTTTGAACTGTCCCAGGATTATTAATAATGTACACTATATTGATTATTACGATATCGATAAGATGTTTAAATCATTACATTGTAACAACTCCAAACTATTTTATAAATATCATATCCATACAAAATCTGGAATCGATAATATCTTAGATCATGTTTTTAAAGATGAGCTAGATAAGTTAACCAAAACAATGTTATTATAAATAAGGATGTATATAATAAATTAACCAAAGATAATAGAAAAATGCATAATATAAATAACAAATTACATAATGAAATAAAATTGTTAAAACAACAGCTAGAGCAAAAAGTAGATTTACAAATAGATTTTGATATGTGTTGTAGATATGTGATAGATTTTGAATAAACCAAATTTGATTATTTTTTTTAATTATATAGTAATAATGACGGAATATAACCCAAACGGATCTTCAATGTCTACTAATTCATTAGTAGATTTTCTAAGAAATCCGATTACTGGAGACATTCAAGAGGTCCCAGGAATTAGTAAAAATAATGCACAAATATTATCCTACGGTGATAATGAATATACTCAAATAAAAAATACATTCCAACTTATTGGAGTATGTCTAACTTTAAAACATACTAAAGATGGTGAATTGATTAATTGCAAAGATCACTGTAACCTAATCAAAAAGTATCTAACAAACAAAGGGATTAAATCTAATAAAGACACAATTACATTAGCATTGGTAGAGAAATTAAATACTATGTTTCCAGGATTGTATAATTATGATTAATAACACATATTAACATATTTTTTTTTTGCAAAATGAAATTTGAATTTTATTTATTGAAGATATAAGTAGGTCAAGATGTGCGACTATGTTTTTGATAGCGGTGATAATGAAGGCGAGACGTGCAATAAAACCATTTTCAAACTAACTAGATGTAAGACACATAAGATTAAGGAAGAGAAAAAAACATATCCAAAGTGTATTTATCTATTCACTAAGGGTGAGAAGAGAGATACACTTTGTAATAAAAATGTATTGGAAGAAGGAGAAGAATTATGCAAACCTCATAAGAATGCTAAATTGAAAAAGATCGAATTAACTAAAACCGAAGATTATAAAAAATGCGAATGTATCGTATTATCTGGTCCTAATAAGGGTAATGAATGTGGAAAAACAATTAAAGATAATAATATTAGATGTGCAGCACACATGAAGGTTAAAGGCGACGCGAGTAAAGTTAATGAATGCAAATTCAAAATCACCCGTGGACAAAGAAAAGGTGAAGATTGTGGTAAGAGATGCATTGGAGATGATACATTATGCAACTCTCATAAAAAATCAAATGAATTAACCACAACCAACTTAAAGAAAGCTAATATTAATGAATTTAAATGTTCTTATATGTACAAACGAGGTGCCAAAAAAGGACAAGCATGTGATGCTAGTTGTTATGATGATAACATTTTATGTAAGACTCATTTAAAAACTAGCAACTCTAGTGAAATCGAAAGTGTAATTTCAAAATCGTCAACTAAATCATCTACCAAGGTAGCTAGACCTGCTAAATTAGATGATGAGGATGAAGAAAAGAGTGAACATACTGAAAAATGTATTTACAAAATTACTAGAGGATCTAGAGCCGGAGAATCCTGCGGATTAAAATCATCCAGTAATAGTAATTATTGTTCTAAACACAAGGAACCAAGTGTTAAATCAACTACCAAATCTAATTTATTAGAAGAGGATGAAGAAAAGGTTGTAACTAAAGTTCTTAAGGATATTAAACAAAATTTACCAGAATCGTTAGGACCTTGCAAGTTCAGAAACGATGGTAAAAAATGTACCAAGATAGCTAATATTAATAGTGATTACTGTAAGATTCATAAGTCTTTCGGTGAGAAGGGTGAAGAGGAAGAAGATGACTTATTAAAGATGATCGGAAATGAATTAGATAACTCTGACGAAGAGGATATCGATGATGAATAATCAATAATAGTAACTATTATTATATTTTTTTTTGATCAAAAAAAATATAATAATAGTTACTATTATTGATCTAGAAGTCGTCATTGAGAATATGAGTGTTCTCTTGAACTGTTTTTTTATTTGATCCATGTTTTTTGTATTCAGTAACACGTTCTTCGAAGAAGTTAGCTTTTACCTCTAATGAGATACTTTCCATAAATAGAAATGGATTCTTGTTTTTAAAGTATGGTTCTATGTTTAATGTGCCTAATAAATGGTCTGCTACATATTCAATATATTCACACATAAGTTGACCATTCATCCCGATTAATCTACAGTTGAATGATTCTGTGATAAACTCTTTTTCTAATTCTACAGCTTCTTTAATAATAGATACAACTTGTTCATCAGAACACTCTAATTTATATTCTGGATGATTTCTTAAAAGATTAAATAACTCACATGCAAAGTCTCTATGTAGTCCTTCATCTCGACTAATGAATTTATTGGAGTGGATTAATCCTTTTAAAATATTTCTTTCCTTAATCCAAAAGATTGTACAGAAGCTACCAGAGAAGAAAATACCTTCTAATGCAGCAAATGCTACTAATCTTGTAGCAAAGCTTGCTTCTTTATCATCGATCCATTTTTTAGCCCACATTCCTTTTTTTTTAATTGCTGGAATATTTTTTAATCCATTGGTTAATTTTTCTAGTTCGACTGTATCCTTAATATAAGTGTTTAACAACAATTCGTACATCTGACTATGGATGTCTTCTATCGTTTTTTGGGAATTATAAAATAGCTCTGTTTCTTTATATAAATCCAGTGGTAATGATTCGATATCACTAGAAAATCTTTCTTCTAAATTTATGTTTACGATTTTATCACTTTGACTAAAGAAAGATAATACATTTGAAAATAGGTATCGCTCATCATCGTTCAATTTATTATCCCAATCGTTTTTGTCATTTGATAAATCAATTTCTTCTGGAATCCAGAAGGATCCAATTGCTTGGCGATATAACTTATATAAGCTATTACATGTAATAGGAAAAATATTTTTCATCTTTTTGTTGTTAAACACTTCATTTTCAACATTGGGGGTCATATTTATTTTTTCCTACTTATACAATATATATACAAATTCAAATTTAAAAAAAATAATATTTATAAATTATATCGTGATTAAACTATTAACTAGATCTGACATTATATTGTATAAATTTGTGTTGAAATTATTTTTAATATGCTCTGTTAATTTGGTTTTATAAATGATAGTTTTATCATTTATAATTTTGACTAATAAATTGATTTCAGTTTTTAATCTTTCCAATTCTATGTTATTTTTGATTATGTTGATTTTATTATCTAATGTATCTTCACTATAAGTGAAGAAAATAGAGATCGCTAACATATTAATAATATCTGTTAAATCGTTTATATCCGCAACATAATTATTATCATCTTCATAATAATCAACCATAAGGTTGCTAGAAATGAGATCCATAATTGTGTTCAAATAAATATTATTTATATTGATTGTAAATTTAACATTGCTCATCATATTTTCAATTTCATTAAGTAATATTTCAGATTTAGTTATTAATGTGTTGGAGTCTAACATAATATTTGGAAGCATTTTTATATTTAATAATTTTAAATCAAATTTCATAATTTAACTATTCTATAATAGTATGAAAGTCCAACCGATTCAGAGTATCTTTCTATCTTAACCACATCGTTGACTTTGGCACCAATCCAAATACACATAGGATCGTTTAGCTTTATTATAGAAAGTTTATTCTTAATAGTGTATAGTTCCTTATTTAAAAGTTGGTCTTCTTCATCTTTACTTAGAATAGAATGTTTTGGACATAAAATATGTTTAGGAAACACAATTTTAAATAATGCATATTTAAAATTAACCAAACTAAATTCGTATAATTCATTTAGTGTCTTTAAAACAGCATTACTAATTTGTGCATGGGTGATCAATATAATCTCACCTTCATACTTTTTAAAATTCTTCATAATTTTTTTCATTTCGTTAAGCTTTATTAGCTCGGCCTCATTATATACTAAAATTATTTTATGGGTGTCTTCAGTTGTATCAATACTTATATAATTATAGTTGGTAATAAACTTTTCAAACTCAGTGTATGACTTTGGAGATTCAGAACATTCTAAATTTCTATATGTAATATATTCATGTAAATTTAGATATATTGTGTATAAAAGTTTGTTTTGGCTCATTGTGTCAACTTTATATATTTATATATCTATTTTTATTCAAATTTAATTAATTTCATATATTAATCCTTCAAAATTATTAATTATATCCTTACCATCTATTAAAATTTTACTGATTTCAATATTAGATAAATTTGAATTTTTTAAAGATTTAAACATAATTTTTTTAGCATCCTCTGGTATATCTATTATGTATGTTAGTTTATCTGTTGTTAGTTTAATTTCCTTGACTAATATAGTACCAAATTCATCCGTAACTATTATAGAATCCTCACCTGTTTTAGCTTTAGCCGAAAACTCGATCTTTTTTGTCTTATTATAATTATATAGTGTTTTTGATAAATTACTTAAGTTATCACAATTTTTCTTATCGCTGTAACATTCATAATATTTGATACTTAAAAATATTGTTAGGAATAATAATACTATCAATACACCTAAAGCCAGTTCAAAAGAATATGTTTTAGGCTTCTCACCATCTCGAGAAATATTTTTGGAAGACATTATATTATATTAATTATATTAAATTTGAGACATCAAATTTATAATCTCCTCCCCATAAAAGTCTACCATTCATAACAGATGCGAGATTATCTGGTCTTTCTATAAGAAGAGGTCTAATATCAGTTCCATTCAGTTTTAATTCTTCCAAAACAATATCTCTACCAGATAGATCATTTGAGTAACTGAACACAATAGTTTTAGTTTCAAATGGTACATATGGTAATGAATATTCAACAATTGATACATTTGCAATAGTAGTATCTAATAGAATCATTCTGTTTCCTGTTGAATCTAAAGCAGACACTGAAAATAATTCATCTCCTTTAACTCCACGTATTTTTAAATCTAATTTTTTCATTGGTTTTTCTATTGGATTTTCTATTGGCTTTGCTAACTCATTAATTGTATCTACTACAATATTACCTGCATTTGTAACAACTTCTACTATCTTTTTCTTTATTATACTTTTTATTAAATAATATAATCCAACAAATACTAAAAATATTATCATTGCTATGATAAATTTTCTATATGGAATTTGCGTTGCATTGCTTTGTGTTGTAGCATTTCGATTAGCACTCGCGGATGAATATTTTTTGCTAGACATCTTTGTTTATATATAAAAAAAATATATAAATCTATAATTTTGTTAGGTCAAATACATACTCACCACCCAAAATAAGTTTACCATCTGTAATCTCTTTTAGTTTTTCTTGATCAACTAAAGTGTTTTTAATATTTTTACCATCTAAAGTGAAATCATCCATTATAATCTCCTTTCCTGTTCCATTGTTTAAAAAGTATAATCTTAGTTTCTTAGTATCAGATGGTATAGTAGCCATGTATGTACTATTATAATTATTTAATGTCGTTTCTTGTAAGAATACGTCATCCTCTGTATCACCCAAAAGTTTAAATTTTTCATCTCCACGCAAACCCTTAAGATTTAATTCAACCTGTTTAATATCAGAGTCTACTATTTTATTTGTATCTTCAGTTTTTCCAGAAGAATCTGTTTTAGTTGAATTATATACCATATATCCAAATACGAAAAATAATAAAACTAAACATCCTATAATAATGTAATGTATAGTATTATTAGGTTGTTTATGTGGTCTAGAATTTGTTAGTCCTCTTTTAGAGTCCCTATGTTTTCTGTGGGACATGTTTATATAATTAATTATATATTTATTAATGTAACTATATGTCTGGACTGCAAACTCAATAATGCTTCAAATATTATCAACATTCCAGCATAATCTTTATATCCATACTCTATAAGTTTATATGCAAGACCATATGCATAAACTGTTTTTAAGTATCCTTTCCATGTATTAGTATTGAATAATTTATATGAAAACATAATTACTATGGCAAGTAATAGATATAAAATTGTATTGTTAATAATTGGAGATGTAATGATATAAAATCCAAGAATTGTTCTGATCATAATACAAAATAAATGTGTCCATTTTGTATGATTTTTAACTAATGTATTATTATCACGTAATCTAGGTACAATATCTAAACTCATTTTATATTATTGATTATATTAATTCTTTCATTAAAATTTTTATTATCGCATGATTTTATAATCGATATAACATCATCTATCTTTTCTATAATAGAACTGTCCAAATAATCATCTCCATCTCTATCAACTCTATTATTATAAAGTTTGATCAATTTATATGGAATGATACCGAATACAGCTTTATCTTCAGACTCTAATTTCAAAGACTCTATCTTTATACTTTCCTTCTTAGACCCAATATCGATAAGTTCAATCGTTTTAGTTTGAAAGAATGAATTTATAAAGATGTATTCCATTACTGTATTTATAACATAATAATTAGAATCTTGACCTAAATCGTATAGGTCGAGCTCCTTGTTATAAATATTATTGTATTTATTTTCAATATAATCTGAAATCTTGCATAATAGTTCCATTCGTCTAATGATGTCTTCATCCATATCCTCTGTTATTTCAATTCTATCATAATAAACAATAATATATCCCAACTGTAATGGTATATCAGTAAAAGAGCATTTGGAATGAAGAGATTTGTTATATTTATCGTTATAATCTAAATCATCAATATTACATAATCTGAATATCGCTTCAGTAAAAATTGCAATATCACATATTTTAATAATATCTAAGCCCAATTTGGGTTGAGGTAAATAATAATCTGGAATAAGACCAGTTGGTATTCTTGAATACGGGCACTTGAATTCAAAAAGAACTATTAAAGAGAATCTATTTAAGTCTTCAACATCTATTAGTTTATTTAATTTAGATTTATGAACGACCGCAACTCCATCGGGAGAGTATGCAACGTTTCCATGTTTCTTATGTGGTATAGAACCAAATTCATTAATTTTGCAGTTTAATAATGAATTAATTTTATTTTGTAATACACTTTCAAATAGACGTCCCCAATAAATAGCAATGTTATTATTAAATATTTTAGTATTGCTATGAAATCCGATTAAATCCTTAGTTGATTGATATGGGTTTAGATTTAAAATTGTAGCAATCTCACTACCACCAATTTTATATTTTTTATTATCTAGCCATTCTTTAGTTCCTTGACTTGGTAAATTTTTATTTTCTTCTATAAACGCGTTTAAATTTATATTATTCATTTTATCAATAAGTACATGTTCTAAAAAATTTGTATCAATCATTTATTATTATAGCTTCGTGTCTTTAGTTTAATATTGTTGATCAATTTTAATTTATATTAATATTAATTAAAAGACAATAATGAGCGATTTCCACTCAGAAGAATTAAAAAAATTATCTGATAAGAAATATCTTATCAAAGATAATTTTTTGGGAGAAGGCGCCTTTGCAAAAGTGTATGAATGCAAAAATAAAAAACAAAGTCTTGTAGTCAAAATATATTCTAAAGACGATAAGAAATATGCAGTACACGAATTAAACTTATTCAACAAACTTAAAAAACATAAAAAAGAGTTCACGAAAGATTATTTCAATAAATCCAATATAATTGATTTACTTGACTATTATGTTTCAAATGATTATATATATGCTATATTTGAAAGAGCTACTATGAGTTTAGAAGATTTCATTATTTCATTCAATAAACAGTTTAACTCGCGACCTCCTATCTTTCTTATTGTAAAAATTATTAAAGAAATTTTAATCGGACTAATCGAACTAAATAGATGTAATATAATTCATTCAGATCTAAAATTAGATAATGTATTTCTAAACTTCAAGACAAACGAAAATGAATTTTTCAATTTGTTCAAACAAAAAAAAATGGATCACGGAAAGATACTAGAGAGTTTTAGTATTAAGTTGATTGATCTTAACAAATCCACATTCATCAATCAAATAATTAAACCACTATCTATTCAAACAATAGAATATCAGGCACCAGAAATTGTATTCGGAAATAATAATTACAATGAAAGTTTAGATATTTGGAGTATTGGTATAATTCTTTGGAACCTAATAACTGGTTTTGAATTGATCGATATTAATAATACTAGAGTTGAATATTATCCATTTTATAAGAATTATGAGAAGAATGATGATGATGATTCTTCTATGGAAGATGAAGAGTCTGTAAGTGAATCTACAAGTGAATATTTTGATTCAAATGATCCTTCAACAATATACCAAAATACTATATATTTAAACAAGCTACATAGTATTATTGGTGAATGTGATAAATCCCTAATAGTTGGTGGAGATATTGACAAATATTATAAAAGCAATAAACTCATTGGTCACAGTTTTATTTCTTATTCTCCATGCATTCATAACATAATATTAAACGAGAAAGATAATTTCAAATTTACAGAGACTGACATTGAAATAAAATTAAAATACTTGTCCGATCTACTTGAAAAAAATATTCTCATCTATGACTTCAAAAAGAGACTCACTCCATTTGATTTGTATAAAATATTAGATGTATAAATTATTTCTTGCTATCATTAATGTTGTTCACTAATTTATCAAAAATAAGTATATCATGAATTAATTGGGATGATCTCAAGCTTAGCTCTTTCTCTTTTTCCTCAATTGTCAATCTGTTCAAATCAGATTCCAATGTATCTTTTCCACCAATCTGTCTATTCATATTACTATTTCCATAGATCCAATTAGATTTATAATAGTTTCGAACTCTTGTATCCTTTAAACATTTTCTTTTTTTGCATCCATCCATCTTACAAGGTAATATATTATTGGCTTTGGGATCATTCATAGAATATATATTACCAATATTACCTGATACAATATTTCCGTTAATGTCTATGATGTGGGTGTCGTTGACAGAATCGTATTTGATATTATTATGTTTTAGCAACAAATATGCATTATCCTCATCAATATGTTCTAATACTATTTTAGTTTTAGTGTCTTTATTGTTGTATTGTTCTATAATATCCATAATAGAATGTTTATAATGCGTAATCATGGAATTGCACATATTATAAATATCTATCTGTGAACTAATTTTATTTTGTATAGTAGTAAAATCATTTGAATTGTTTATATGCCGCTTTAATTCCTCAATATCTTTTTTTAATGAAGTCATTTTAATTTAATGATTATATCTATTATACCCTTATATTAAATTTAAGGAAAAAATGAATGTGGTTAAATCTTACGGGATTGCTTGTTGCAGACACAAAAAAAATCAAGACTATGAAATTCTATTTATCAAGAAGAGACTAACATACAGTTTTATTGAATTCATTAATGGTAAGTATAACATAAGAAATCTACAATATCTACTAGATGGAATGACTATTAACGAAAAGGTTGTTATCCTAACCTTCAACTTCAAAATAATATGGTACCATGGAAACATGACATTAAAGAATAATAAGAGATACATAAATGCGAAAAAGAAATTTACCGAACTGTACAAATACGACTTCGGTAAAAATCTTAAACACATGATCGAGATTTCGAAAAATGAAAATCTTATTTGGGAGATACCTAAAGGAAGATGCAAAAAAAATGAGTCGCCGATAAATGCGGCCATAAGAGAGTTTGAGGAGGAGACAAATATAAGTAAAATTAAATATAAAGTCCTTTATGATAAGGCACCCATTATTTATTCATTCTATGATAGTGGAATAAACTATGTATATTATTACTATATTGGTATTATGTTAGATAATATTTATGAACCCAAGGTTGATTATTTTTCTCAAAATATGGTATTTGAGGTTGAGGATATACAATTCATTAATTCTAATAAGATTCAGGCATACAACAATAATAAGAGTTTTTTGGAACTAATCAAAAAAATAATTAAAATAGTTAAAAATTATACTTTTTAGTTTCCGTGAAGGGCAGCTAGAAGAGTTTGGTCTACACCAGCCTTTTTAGCATTGGCAAAGTTATCTACAATCGTGTTACCCTGAAGAGCGGCCTTATCGTTATCACCACGGTCCGATACGGACCACTCGCTAGGCACCCATTGTGGAGCAAGCGAACGCGTTTCAACTAGACGCTCCTTGGTGAATCCGTTACCGTCCGAACGTTCATATACTTGAGGGAATTTGTTTGGCGCAAATCCAGATGTTGCAGGCTTCATCGAAGTAGTAACCGTAGCTGGCCACGTCATTTTACCATCCTTGTTTTTATCAGCAAATACTTTTTGAGCGAGCGATACACCTGTAGTTTCATCAAGTTCACTCCAGGCAGCTGCTACGGTACCAGTAGCACTAAATGTCCAACGAGTAGTAAATGCAAACCATAGAAAGAATACTACAGCCAATACACCAGCAACTAAAGCAATAATTTGTACTCCACTTGGAGCTCCACCTAATATTCCACCTTCCATATTTTTATTTGTTCTTATGAAGTTATATTATAATTATATTTGATTGAACATAATAACTCAAAAAAATAAAATAATTAATATTTAATTAGTTTCTAGTTTCTGTATTTTCTGTATTTTCTATCTTTTCAGTATTTAATATTTTATTATTCATCCATATGGTATAGATTATTAAAGCAATTATAATTATTTTAAGAATTATATTTACTATAACCCAGACGTCGAATCCAGATGCATTTTTTTCATCCGGAGATGAATTATTATTTCGTTTAAATAATGATCGTCGACTACTCATTTTAGTTTATATAATTATATTTATTTATTTATCTATCTGATATTGTTTTTTTGCATTTTCATTTTTCATATTATTAAAATATGATATAGAATATACACAGGAACTACATCTGCACGTTTTGGTAATACTAGGTTTATTAGTAAATACCGTAGTAAAGAATAGAAATATTATTAATATTGCAAGGCACTGGTTTATAGTCGGGCTGCGCATAGTTTTTTAAATTTGATTTTATCCTTAATATATAAAAGGCGAATATGGTTTTTGATAACGAAATCAAATATATTCAGTTTTATATCAATGGAAATAAACAAAATGAAAAATTATCTGTAGTTGAAATCAATAATAAAAATTTATTCAAAGACAATGAACCTGTTAATAATGGTGTATATGATATCCATATGGGTACTACAGATAATAAATTAAGATGTCACACATGCTATCATTCTAAAAAAGATTGCGTAGGCCACTTTGGTCATATCGAATCGCCATATCCATTCGTTAATCCTCTCTTTCGTAGAGAAGTTATTAAATGGGTTCGAGCGGTTTGTGCTCATTGTGGACTACCCGTGTTAGGTACTAAAATTGAACTCAACACAGGTAAATCAAATTATTTAAACGAATATGTTAAAAAAGTAAAATTATCAAATAAAAAGATTAAGTGTCACTACTGCTCTAAAGATCATAAGATCTTAGAGAAGGATGCTAAAAATAGTTTTAGATTCCTTTACAAAGATGATAATGACACTGAAACACGTGTTTACAATAATGATATCGAAAACATAGTTATGAAGATTACTGATGAAACTGTTGTTAAGATGGGACGGTCCATTGAAGCGCATCCCAACAGATTGTTGTTACGCATTCTAGCAGTACCACCTGTTGCATTGCGACCTGACATTAAAAAAATGAATAGCAACCAATCTAACATTAATGATCTCACAGCAATCATCAAAAATATTATTATATTTATTTCTAAACTTCCCAAAATCATGGATCATAAATCGATTGAGGATAATATTAAACAATTAGATCTAATTGAAATGCATTACTTTTCATTGATTAAGGATTTACCTGCCGGGTCGACAATGCTCCAATCTACTAGTAGCAAGTTGCAACTAGTATCGTTGATGAGCAGACACACAGGTAAGACTGGTAGAATTCGTGGAAACATTATGGGAAAACGAGTTACCAATATGGCACGTAGTGTTATTACTGGTGATAACTATATTCATATTGATGAAGTTGGTATTCCAATTATTATTGCTAAGAATATTCAGATTCCAGAAATAGTACAGGATTACAATAAAGAGAAGTTATTAATTTATTTTAATAATAAATCAGACCATTATCCCGGATGTACCAAAATAGTTAAGAAGTCAAACGGTAGAGAATATGATATTAATTATATTGGTAAGAACAATAATATTATTTTAGAAAATGGAGATACCATTTATCGAGATCTTATTGACGGTGATATCGTTGCACTTAATCGTGCTCCATCATTACTGTTCAGTTCTATTAGCGCACTACGTGTTCGCATTCTATATGATGGTAACAGTATCAGACTGTCTCCTAATATTGTAGACAGTCTATTCGGAGGAGACTTCGATGGAGATGCCATGAACGTTATTTTCGTATTAGGTATCAAGGCTAGAAATGAATGTAAGGTATTAACGGATGTTAAACGTTGGTTCATTTCATACAAAGATGGAACACCAGCCGTAGGTATTTATCATGACGGATTAAATGGTATTTCTGAATTTACCAGAGATAATGTTATGATCTCAAAGTTAGATGCAATGCAATTTCTATCAACCATAGATGATATCACAGATATCGATTACGATAAACTAAAAGAAGTTAATAATAGCAGAGATGTTATTTCTCTATTATTACCCAAATTTAATTATACAAAGTATGCATCCCACTATAATCCAAACTTAAAAGACATTATCGACTACAAAGAAAATGAAATCAAGATTGAGATCGTACATGGACAAGTCATCTCAGGAAGATTTGATAAAAAAATCGTGGGACAGAACGTGGATGATAGCATCTTCCACCACATCCACCACGAATATGGTGCCAAGAAAACTTTAAATCTTATCAGAGACATTCAGCAAGTGACAACTTCGTATCAGATGCATGAAGGATTTACAGTTCATTACGATGATATTGTAATCGATAAATCAGCAATCACTCTTATTAACGATAAGATTAATGATATTTTAAAACAGGCTGAAACTATTACTGAAAAGTTAAAGAACGGACATTATGTCCCACCAATCAATATGACATTGAAAAATTATTATGAACAGATGTTAATTTCAGTTCTAAATCTTGGAGATGACTTCTTGAGACCAGTCCTGATGAATATTGATGTAGAGAATAATAATCTATACAAATTAATTTCGACAGGAACAAAAGGTAAATACTTAAATCTGATGCAAATCAGTTCATCTATTGGACCCACTAGTATTGGTGGAGATCTAATGGCACAGAACTTTGCATACGGAAGAACATTACCATATTTTGAAAGATTCAATTCAAACCCGCAGAGTCGTGGTTTCGTAATCGATTCATACAGTGATGGTGTACGTAACGTATCGTACATATTCCAGTCCATGGAAGCCAGATACAGCATTATTAATAAAGCATTATCAACAGCCAAAACTGGATACCAAAATAGAAAGAGTATTAAGAATTTAGAAAGTCTAGTTGTAGACAATTTAAGAAAAACTGCTAAATTTAACCGTATCGTACAAATATTGTATGGGGAAGATGGTATTGATATCAGATTTGTTGAGAACGTTAAGTTCAACAAAATCTTAGACTCAAATAAAGAGTTTGAAGATACTTACAAGTGTGATATCAAAAAATTAAATAAGATATTCCAAAACAAGGAGATTGAAATTATGCTAGAGAAGGAGTACAAAGATATTCTTGAAAGCAGAGATATGTATAGAAATATATTTATGTCTGTTGAACAAGCAAATTCAAAATCTAGATTGATTACAAACAGCATTAAGTTGCCAATCAATATTAACAAAATTGTTGATGACGTGGTTTATGATCACAGACTCAACAAAGAAAATTTTATTATTGACCCAATCAAATCACTTGATAAGGTAAATGAATTATACAATGAATTGTTGTACTGCCACTACAATGAAATTCAATTACATAAAAAGGTTAGTATTCCAAACTTTATTCAAAAATCATTCACATTACTATTCATTTCGATCAAGTTGTGTCTGTCTATGAGTAATATTGTGAAACATAATCTTTCTCTAGCAATGCTAGAAAATATTAAACTGAGAGCATTAGAGAAATATAAAAATGCTCTTATCGAACCAGGACTAATGGTTGGTATTATTTCGGCACAGTCCATCTCGGAACCGTCGACACAATATATTTTAGATAGTCAGCATCGTTCAGGTACTTCAGGAACAAGCGTAGACTTCTTAGTTAGATCAAAAGAAATTTATGGAGCTAAGCCAACTGAAAAGATGGAAGATCCTAATCTATTGATCACAATCAAAGATAAATATGCAACTGATCAGTTGAGTATTCAAAGAATAGCTAATCATATCGAGATGCTTAAGTTTAAAATCTTTATTCAAGATAAATGTAGCCTATTCTTCGAAAAATATAAACATATCGTACATCCTGATTACATTCATGAAAACGATATGATCAAATTATTCGAAAAGCATAACCCAAATCTAAAGGTACCTAATGATCTTATCAATTTCTGTATTAGAGTACCAATTAATAAAGAAAAACTAATCGAAAAAAATATTGCATTAGAAGAAATCTGTTTCAAGTTACAAGAAACATATCCATTCCTATTTATTGTTAACACATCGGAAAATGCCGACACAATCATCTTGCGTCTGTATATTCGTAGCATGTTCTTCAAAAAGTCTAAAGAGACACAGATTAATCAAATAGTTAAATTCATCAAAATTAAACTTAATGAAACTGTTATCAGAGGAATCAACGGTATCATATCGACCAATACTGAAAACAACATAGCCAGAAGTTATATCGACGAAACTGGAACAATCAAAAATAAAATATTACCAATTATTACAACATCTGGAACCAATCTAGACACAATCTTTGAAAATGATTTCATTGATCCATATAATACATTTTCTAATAGTATCATTGAGATCCAGGAAACTCTTGGTATCGAAGCTGCTAGAACAATGATCATTAATGAAATTAGAAATATGATCCCTACGGTCAATATTAGACATTACATGATGTATGCAGACGAAATGACTTCAACTGGAGTAGTAACGGCTATTGAAAAATCCGGTATCGATAAACGTAACCCAAACGATGTTTTATTATCAATGAGCAATAGTCATCCAGTTCAAATAGCCGAAATGGGTGCCATAAACAACATTAAAACGAATGTTAACCAATCTCTCAGTGCATCTCTGATGGTTGGTCATGTACCAAAATTCGGATCTTTATACAATAAAGCCATCTATAACGAAACCTTCATTTCGAATAATAATTAAAAATAATTAAAAATAATTAAATTTGATTATTTTTTTTTTTAATTTATATAAAACATGAAAATCTGCTTACATTGTTCAAAGTATGCAAGTTTTAATTATAAAAATGAAATAAAAGAATTGTATTGTTTAAAACATAAATTAGATGGTATGGTTGATATTAAACATAATAAATGTATTCATGATGAATGTGATAAAAGATCTAGTTTTAATAATGAAAACGAAAAATTACCATTATATTGTTTTACACATAAATTAAAAGATATGATAAATATAATTACTAAAAAATGTAT
>JACCEC010737663.1_pt1 | contig 16915 bp, 15 predicted proteins | sample 7450121 | NCBI WGS metagenome assembly JACCEC01 (sample SAMN15323455, study PRJNA562643) | freshwater metagenome | isolation source: river surface water | place: USA:Blue River Watershed | collected 2017-08-18 | reverse complement strand
GCGCGGCTTCTGTTGACTTCCAAGTTTCTTCTGGACGTATGCCAATGGCGGGCCAAGGCGTGCAGGCAATGCGTAAAGCTCCGGTTTACAACGAAGAAGAGATCGCAGCCCTTGCTGCGTATGTTGCAAGTTTGGCTCCAGGACCAGCAATCCCTACAGATGAAGAATTGGATACCTCAACTGCAAGTTTGTCTGAAGGCAATGAACTCTTCGCAGTTAACTGCGCTCAGTGCCACAACTTCGCAGGTGAAGGTGGAGCGCTAACTCAAGGAAAATACGCGCCAAACTTGATGGTAGCAACCGACCGTCAAGTTATTGAAGCAATGTTGACCGGTCCACAAAATATGCCGGTATTCAAAACACTTTCTGCAGATCAGAAAAAAGCAATTCTTAAGTACGTGCAATATTTACGCACCGCATCTAACCCAGGTGGTGCAGACCTTGGTCGAATCGGTCCAGTTACTGAAGGTCTTTTCATGTGGACTGCAGGTTTTGGCCTTCTGATTGCGTTCGCGATCTGGATTGGAGTTAAAGCAAAATGAGTGAACTTGTTCCAAATCAAAGTCGCCCGGCTCCAGCCCCAATTGAGCATGCACATCGTCGCGCTGATCATGATCCTAGAATTGCAAAACGTGTCGAACGCCAAGTTGCAACAATGTTTGGAGCCAGCGCACTTCTAGCAATTCTCTTCGTAGTTGCGTATGTCGCGATTGATCCATCAGTTTTAATTGGACTTCCAGTAGTGGGAACCACCTCTGCTCTGAATATTGCGATGGGCCTGACAATGGGCGGCTCCATTCTTTTAATTGGAACAGGTGCAATCCATTGGGCAAAGAAATTAATGCCCGATGTTGAAGTAGTTGAAGAAAGACATGAATTTAAAAGCAGCGATGAAGACAAAGCTGCGCTTGCCGAAACATTTGCAATTGGTGCTGATGAATCTGGTTTTGTGAAGCGGCCACTTATTCGTCGCACACTCCTTGGTGCGATGGCACTTTTCCCAATTCCGCTTGTTGTGATGCTTCGCGATTTGGGTCCAGATTCAATTGAAAATCGTTTCCATACGATGTGGCGTTCAGGTATGCGCCTTTTGCAAGATGTCACTTATGAACCTATTAAAGCTGCGGATATTCCGATTGGAAACCTAATCAATGCGGTTCCAGAAGGAATGCATGAGCTTGAAGAAGAAGATGGAAATCTAAACGAACGTGCAAAATCTGTAATTATTGTGGTTCGCATTTCCCCAGACAAACTTGTTTCACAACAAGGTGGCACACCTGATGCGCCATGGGATTACAACGGCGTGGTTGCTTACTCAAAAGTTTGCACTCACGTTGGTTGCCCAATTTCACTCTACGAACAACGCACACATCACTTGTTGTGCCCTTGCCACCAATCAACATTCGATCTTGCTGATTCAGGTCGAGTTGTATTTGGACCTGCTGCTCGTCGCATGCCACAACTCGGCATCACAGTGGACAGTGAGGGTTACTTGGTAGCCCGTGGCGATTTTGCTGAACCCGTCGGACCTAGTTTCTGGGAGCGCTCATGAGTAACAAAGAAAACGGCCTACTCAAGTGGGCCGATGAAAGATTTGGTGGAGCTAAGGCTCTGAAAGTTGCGATGAATAAAGTGTTTCCAGATCACTGGTCATTCATGCTCGGTGAAATTGCACTTTACTCATTCATCATTTTGCTGCTAAGCGGCGTTTATCTAACTTTGTATTTCGTTCCGTCAATGACAGAAGTCGTTTACAACGGCTCGTACTTGCCGCTAAAGGGTGTAAAGATGACAGAAGCTTATGCATCTGCACTAAACATCTCTTTCGATGTTCGTGGCGGATTGTTGATGCGCCAAATTCATCACTGGGCAGCGCTCTTCTTCGTTGGTGCAATGTCAGTTCACATGCTTCGCATTTTCTTCACCGGAGCTTTCCGCAAACCTCGCGAAGTTAACTGGGTAATCGGAACAATTCTTTTGCTACTTGGCATTGTTGAAGGTTTCGCTGGCTACTCACTTCCAGACGATTTGCTTTCTGGAACTGGCTTGCGAATCACCGAAGGCATCATCTTGGCAACCCCAGTTGTTGGCACTTGGGCGTCATCACTTCTTTTCGGCGGCGAATTCCCTGGAACCGACTTCATCCCAAGACTATTCACAATCCACGTGCTATTAATTCCTGGAATTATTCTTGCGTTGATTACTGCACATATGTTGCTAGTGGTCTTCCACAAGCACACACAATTCCCAGGACCTGGTCGCACGAATAAGAACGTCGTTGGTTATCCACTGTTTCCGGTTTACATTGCAAAAGCTGGTGGTTTCTTCTTCATCGTTTTTGGTGTCATCACCGTTATCGCAACTTTGGCGACCATTAACCCAATCTGGATGTTTGGACCATACGTACCAAACGCGGTAGGTGCAGGATCTCAACCTGACTGGTACATGGGATTCCTCGATGGTGCAGTTCGCATCATGCCAGGCTTTGAAATCAATCTCTTTAACAACACATTGATTATGAACCTCATTGTTCCGGCCATGATTTTGCCAGGTTTAATGGTGACTCCAATGTTGCTCTATCCATGGATTGAAGCTTGGGCAAGTGGCGACAAGGGCGAACACCATCTACTAGATCGTCCACGCAATGCACCAACTCGCACAGCTCTTGGAGTTATGGCGTTGACCTTCTACGGAATCTTGTGGATCTCTGGTGGTAATGACTTGATTGCAATTACTTTTGGTTTGTCAATCAATGCCATTACTTGGACTTTGCGGTTTGCGCTGTTCATTGTTCCAGCACTAGCTTTCTGGGCAACTAAGAGAATCTGTCTTTCACTTCAACGTCGAGATCGTGAAAAATTGCTACACGGCCGAGAAACCGGTCAAATCTTGCGATTGCCACACGGTGAATTCATTGAAATCCATGCTCCAATTAACGAGGTTGAAAAGGCAAAGATTCTTTCAAAGGTTGACATTGCTCCTCTACCTCTACCGCAAAGCCACGATGCCCAAGGCGTTGCCCAGCGACGCCTTGGAATCAAGCGCTTGCAAGCGAAGGTTTCAAAGTTCTTCTATGGTGACAACGTTCCAAAACCAACCGCGGCTGAAATCGCAGAGGCAGAGGCGCACATGGGCCATATTGAGAGCGAACCTAAAGCGGAAATCTCTCAGCACTAAGACAAAATCAAACAAAGAGCGGCTAGGTCCTAATGGATTTGGCCGCTCTTCGTTTACATTCCGCCAATGGCAAAAAGCATTCTCCTTAGATCTCAACTGCGTGGAATTGAAACCCCAGCCAATCGTGACCGCTCGATTGACGCTGTAAGGGCTTACGGTCTGATTGTTGTAGTAGCTGGGCATTACCTAATGGGAATTGTTCATTGGAATCGCAACGTCCCTCAACTTGGAAACTCACTATCTTCATCAATATATCTGCAAGCCATCACTTGGATTTTTCAAGTAATGCCCCTTTTCTTTATCGCGGGCGGTGCTGCCAACTTAATTTCATGGAAATCCGCCCAAAATAAACAAACTTCATACGCGGTTTGGCTTTGGAAGCGGGCGCACCGACTTCTAAGTCCTGCTCTGGTTTATTTATTTGTCATGATCACGGTGGGCGCACTTGTGTCACCAAATGTAAACAATCAGATGAGTCGACTACTACTCAACATTTCGACTCAATTGCTTTGGTTCCTCGGGGTATACATTGTGATTACAGCTATCACTCCCCTAACCGTATTTTTATTTGAAAAGTGGCGGTCGCAATCCATTGCTATTTGGCTAATCATTATTGGATTTTGCGATTATGCACACCTTGCTAACACTTCTTTTGCACCAGTCTCGCTCCTCAACTTTATCTTTGTTTGGGCAATGGTTAGCCAACTCGGTTATTCGTTTGAGAAAAATGAAATTAAGCGAAAGTATGCTATTTACGCATTCATTGGATCTTTGGCCTTCGAAATTTGGTTGGTCTACCAATTCCCATATCCAATTTCTCTTGTTGGTCTGCTAGATGAAATTAGCAATATGGCTCCCCCGACTCTTGTTCTGGCTTTACATAGCATTGTGATTTGGTCTCTTTTAAGCCTTCTAAAAGAAAACATCAACCGTCTTTGCAAGAAGGTAAGAGTCTGGAACCTTGTGGTCGGTGCGAATATGGCGGCAATGACCATCTACCTATGGCATATACCAATCATCATGTTTGTAACAGTATCTAGCCATTTCCTTGGATTCGACCGCACGACCATACTTTTAGATAGTCGACCATATCCTGGGGCTGGGTATTGGCTTGAAACAATTCCATTCCTAATTGTGTGCAGCTTCTTGGTTTATTGGTTTGTGCAAATAGCTTGGATTCTGGAGCATGTAAAACTTAAATGGTGGCAAGGAGATGCAAGCCATGTTCACAAGAGTGCATGGCGTAGCGCAATGGCGATTGTTGGCGTGTTTTTGATTGGCACCGGTTTACTAGCGGTAGCAGGCACGGGGTTGCATCTATTTCCTAATGGAACTCAAACGCTCTCTGGGGTTTCGTTTAAGAATGGACAAGCCGCCGCAATCTTTATTGCCGGAATCGCAATTGCACGTTTAGCTATCGCTTCGAAACCAAAATCCGATCTTGAATAATTAGGATTCCAAGTAAAACTATAAGTCCGCCAACTGGTTCGTGCCAATGAAGTTTTTCCTGAAGTAGAAAAACGCCCGCAACCACTGCTACAAGAGGCATCCAATAAGTAACAGTGCTTGCAATGAGTGGTCCCTTTTTCTCAACCACATAGAAATGGGATGCAAAAGCTAAACCAGATCCAAATGCCCCCAAAGCGATTACTGCAATCAAACTTGTCGGAGTTGGATTCAATGGAGCCCATTCAATTAACGCAAATGGCAACACCTGAAGGGTTCCAAAAGAAAGTTGCAGCGCAGCCCCAACAATTGGATGTAGCCCAAGTGGCATTATGAATCTACGCATATACGGAAAAGAGATTCCATAAAGTGATACTGCAGCCAGACAAAAAAGGATTCCAGAAACCGAGTTGGTAGTTGATGACTGCCAGACACCTAGCACGACGCAGACTCCGAATAGACCGACTAATAGACCAATTTGTTGATTGACCTTAGGTTTGGCTTCTCGAAAAATAAACACGGTGGCTAAAAGTCCCAATAATGGAACTGTCGCATTCATGATGCTAGCTACAATCGATGAAACAGAAGTTTCGGCGTATGCAAAGAAGAGACCAGGAAGGCTATTGTTCAAAAGGCCCATTACGAAAAAATGTCCAAAATATTTAGCAGGTTTAGGTACTTGAAGTCTAAGAAGTAAAACTAAAATCCAGAGTGTCAATGCGCCAATAGTGACTCTGCTAGCTGCAACTTGATTTGGGGTCAAACTTTGCAGTCCAACCATGATGAAATAAAAAGAAAGACCCCACATCACAGAGGTTGCAATGTAAGCCGGCAACCACTTGGAATCTGAATTCATTTGGGGCAGTTACTGAATGAAATCGCCACGTTGGTATTCAAACAACCAACCTGTAACTGCAATTAGCAAAACTGTAATTCCCAGCACCACAATCCAAGTTGCGAAGATCAAACCTAAGAAAGTTAGCCATGCACCTACTGCGACTGGCAGTGGCCACCAAGAATGCGGGCTAAAGAATCCGTACTCTGCATCTGCTTCTTCAATCTCTGCATCTAAGCGGTCTTCAGGACGTTGTCCAATTCTTTTTCCAGTGGCTAGAACGTAAAAGCCAATAATTACCGCTAGGCCGCCTGTTAAGGCAAGAACAGTGGTTCCGATAACGTCACCACTCATTGCTGAATAAATCCAAGCAATAACTGCATAGAAAACAGCGCCGCCGATGAATAAGCCGCCTTCGATTTTCATGTGCCGTTACTCGCTTTCAACTTCTGGGTGATGCAAATCAAATGCCGGGCGTTCGGATCGAATTCGTGGCAAAGTTACAAAGTTATGACGTGGTGGAGGGCATGAAGTAGCCCATTCCAAAGACGCACCCCAGCCCCATGGGTCATCTGTCTTTACCAAGGGAGCTAGACGGTATGTCTTGTACACGTTGTAGAAGAAGACCAAGGTTGATGCACCCAAAATTATTGAGCCAACCGTTGAAATCATGTTCAACTGGGTAAAGCCATCGCTCTCAAGATAATCAACGTAACGACGTGGCATACCCATTACGCCAAGCCAATGTTGGATCAAGAACGTGGTGTGGAAACCCACAAAGGCTAGCCAGAAATGTAGCTTTCCAAGTCTCTCGTCAAGCATGCGTCCGGTCCACTTTGGCCACCAGAAGTAGAAGCCTGCAAACATCGCAAACACCACAGTTCCAAATACAACATAGTGGAAGTGAGCCACAACGAAGTAGGTATCACTCACGTGGAAGTCAATTGGCGGCATGGCCAACATGACACCGGTCAAACCACCGAATAGGAATGTGGCGAGGAAGCCGATTGTCCAAAGCATTGGAGATTCAAAAGTCAAAGAACCTCCCCACATCGTTCCAATCCAGTTAAAGAACTTCACACCAGTTGGAACTGCAATGAGCATGGTCATAGTGCTAAAGAATGGAAGGTTTACCGCACCAGTTACGTACATGTGGTGAGCCCAAACCGCCATTGAAAGTCCAGCGATTGCGATTGTTGCAAAGACCAAACCTTTGTAACCGAAAATTGGTTTACGGCTAAACACTGGCAAAATTTCAGATGCGATTCCGAAGAACGGCAAAGCCAGAATGTAAACCTCAGGATGTCCAAAGAACCAGAACAAATGTTGCCAAAGAATTGCTCCGCCATTTGCTGCTTCAAAAACCACTGAACCGAATTTGCGATCAACTTCTAGAACAATAAGTGCAGCAGCCAAAACTGGGAAAGCCATCAATACAAGAACACTGGTAAGCAATGTGTTCCAAGTAAAGATACTCATGCGGAACATAGTCATACCAGGGGCGCGCATTGTGAAAATTGTGGTCACAAAATTGACCGCACCAAGAATCGTTCCAAGACCACCAATTGCAAGGCCAAGCAACCACATGTCACCGCCAGCACCTGGTGAGTTGACTGCATTTGAAAGCGGTGCGTATGCAAACCAACCAAAGCTTGCAGCTCCTCCTGGAGTTAGGAAACCCGCAACTACGGTGATGCCACCAAACAAGAACAACCAGTAGCCCAACATGTTCAAACGTGGAAACGCAACATCGGGTGCACCAATTTGCAGCGGCATGATGATGTTGGCAAAACCTACGAAAAGTGGAGTTGCAAACAAGAACAACATGATGGTTCCGTGCATGGTAAACAATTGGTTGTATTGATCGTTATTCAAAAACTGCAGACCAGGTCGTGCAAGTTCTGCACGAATAGCTAGTGCCATGACGCCAGCAAGTGCAAAGAAAACCATGGATGTAATCAGGTACATATAACCAATAGTTTTGTGGTCTGTTGAGGTAATCCACTTAACGACAGTTCGTCCTACGCGCTGTTCACGCGGTGCACGAGTTTCATATGCATTGGTCGGGCGATCAGAGAGAATTGTCATTTAGTTACTCCTGCTGCATCGGTGGTTCGGCCGGATTCGAGCGCTCCAATTTGACCCGCATCGCGAAGACTTTGAATATGTGCTTCGTATTCAGCACGGGAAACAACTTTCACATCAAAAAGCATTCGCGAATGATCTGCCCCGCAGAGTTCGGTACATTTTCCAGCAAAAGTTCCAAGTTTGTTTGGGGTTAATTCAAATTTATTTACCCGGCCTGGGATTACGTCCATCTTGTGATAGAAAGCTGGAACCCAGAACGAGTGAATTACATCTGGAGATGTAAGTTCAAAACGAACAGTTTCATCTTTAGGTAAATACATGACTGGTCGTTGTCCAGGTGTGCCGACTTCGTAAACGCCCTCTTCAAGGTAATTGAAAGTCCACGACCATCTAAATCCAACAACACCAACGGTGTGCGTAGGTCGATCGGTAAGAGCAGTTAATTCAGTTTGATCACGCCATGTGAAAACAGCTAGCACCATAATCATTACCAACGGTGCAAGGGTGTAAAGAATTTCAATAGGCATGTTGTATTTCGTTTGTTCAGGAATGCCGTCACCTTTTTTACGGCGGTAACGCAACATTGCAAAGATCAGCAATCCCCAAACCAACGCACCCACCAACCATGCGGCAAGCCAAGAGTTTGTCCAAAGTGATTCGATGATTGGACCTTCTTTGGTTGCCGGTTTAGGCATACCCATTCGAAGGAAGTCGTCTCCACTACATCCAGTTAAAACGAAAGCACTCACTGTGAGTAATCCGAGCATCCGCTTCTTCAAAATGCGATCCCATCACTTTGTGCCAAAACCTAAGGATTTTGGGCGTAATTTAAGTGGGCTCAGGGTACTCCTGCGAGCGCAAACTTGACTCTCCACCTCTGCTGTTTTCAGCCCTAGAAAATGTGACCTAACTCGCACGGTTACCTAACTACCCTTGCCCCATGTCTGATCGTCGGATTTACCTAGATTCCCAAGCGGGGCAACCCCCAAATTCAGCTATTTTGGAGATGGCCAAAGCAATGATGAGTTTGGCGTGGAATGATGGAAAATCTCGCAATTACGAGGCGGCAGTTGCACAAAGCGCCATGGAGCTCGCACTCCAAACCGTTGCAAATCGGCTCGAGGTTAATTCAAGTCAAGTAATCGCCGTTCATCGACTTGGAAATGTGTTTGACCTTCTAGCCGACCGATACCCGAATACGGCTAAAAGTGCAGTCTCACGCAAAGGAGCACTCCAGAGTTTTGGTGGTCAACTATTACCTGTCGACGGTAACGGCAGAATCACAACTTCTTCAGGTTTTGATTCTTTTTTTGCCCCTGCAGCAAATCAAGAGACTGGCGTCATTGAAAATATTGAATCCATCATCGAACAAAGTGGTGCCGTTGCAATTATCGATGCCACTGAATGGATTGGAAGGCGTAAAGAGTTGCCAGCCGGCGATTTGTTAATCGCTCGGGCATCTGCGTTTGGGGGGCCAAACTCCGTTTGTTTCATAATTTCTAGAACAAAAAAGTTAGAAGTTGAACCAAGAAGATTAGCCAGCCTGCAACCTGGCACCTTTGACTTACTTTGGGCAAGTGCTGCACTTGAACAGCTCGAAGATATAAATCTAACTGATGTAAAAACTCAAACTCTTGCGAATGAAATCCGGAAGAATTTAGCAGAGCACGAGCCAATAACAATTCATGGCGACAGTAATACTTTGCCGCACTTGATTTCTTTTGCAATTGAGAATGTTGATAGCGAAACTGCGGCTGTTGTCTTTGATAAACACGGTATTGCGGTTGGCTCTGGTAGCGCCTGTGCAATTTCTTACAGTCAATCAAGTCACGTATTGCAAGCTATGGGCGTACAAGGCGCAGGCAATATTCGACTTTCAATTCCACTAAATTTCACTGAAACGGATTTAGAAATTTTCCTTGCGAAAATACCCGCAGTGCTTAACGAATTAGCGCAAACACTTTAAATGAATTGAAACTTCGGCTGCCGCCTCTTGTCCGTAGGTACCTGCAAATCGCTTTAAAAACTTCTCTTGTGCGATGTCATATTCCTGCGTTCCAACAGTTTCGATGACATAAGTTGCAAGAAGTGAGCCAACCTGTGCTGCTCGTTCGAGTGAAACTCCCCAAGCGATACCACTCAAAAATCCAGCTCTAAATGCATCGCCAACTCCAGTTGGATCTGCTTTAACTTCTTCTGGTGGAACCGAGACCGAAATGGTTTGACCACCCCGAACTGATATCACACAACCGTTTGAACCAAGTGTTTTTACTCTGATTTGGACGCGGTTATTGATTTCTTCTGCAGTCCAACCAGTTTTTTGTTCGATCAATGCTGCTTCGTACTCATTTGTAATCAGGATGTGAGCGACATCAATCAAATCTTTAATTGCATCGCCCTCCATCCAAGCTAGCTGCTGTGAAGGATCTGCGACGAATGGAATCTTGCGATATTTACATTCATCTGTATGGCGCAACATGGCTTCAGGGTCATTCGGTCCGATTAAAACTAAATCCAATCCGCCAACTCGTTCATTAATTGGACCAAGTTCAATTTCACGAGCTTGCGACATAGCACCTGGGTAAAAAGATGCTAATTGATTTTGCTCATCGTCTGTAGTGCAAATGAATCTTGCCGTGTGCAATGTTTCAGAAACATAAACTGAAGAGGTGTCAACATTGTGTCGCTCTAACCACGAGCGGTAATCAGAAAAATCTGGACCAACTGCACCAACCAAGATTGGGTTTAATCCCAGCACACCCATCCCGAAAGAGATATTTGGCGCTACCCCACCCCGTCTAATCTCTAAGTCATCGACAAGAAAAGAAAGTGAAATTCGGTCAAGTTTTTCGGCCACTATCGAATCGGAGAACTTCCCATGAAATCGCATCAAATGATCAGTAGCAATCGAACCTGTTATCGCAATCTTCACTTCATCTCCAATTATTTTTGCTCAAACAAAAAGCGCGCCAGTTTTCTGACGCGCTACTTTGTTCAGGGGTTAGCAGAATGACTTTCCGCAGCCACAGCCACCAGTTGCAAGTGGATTCTCAATTTTGAAACCAGATTCGCTTAGTGAATCTACGTAATCAATTACAGCGCCATCGATGTATTCAGCACTGCCACGATCTACTACAACTTTTACGCCATGGAATTCTTTAACAATGTCACCTTCGAGGGAGTTGTTGTCGAAGAACAGGTCGTACTGGAAGCCTGCACAACCGCCTGGCTTAACTGCCACACGAAGCGCTAGACCTGCTTCACCTTCAGCATCGATCAGTGACTTCACTTTGGAAGCTGCTGAATCTGTCAAAACTAAGCCGGTGGTAACGGTGCTTGCTGGCATGGTTTCGATTTTGGTTGCATCCATTTTTTCTCCTCAGGTGCGTATTGGGCAAGATTAACGCAAGCGGCAGATTTAGCGATTCCAAGTACGAGCGACCCGCTGCGCCAATTCGCTCAGGACCTGAGCTGAGTCAGACATCGCTCGCTCCAGACCGGCAAATTCTGCAAGCGCAAACGCGCCATTGACTCCGATGGTTTGCCAATCTCGGCGTCCAATTTCAACTTGTCCTGCCAAAACGATGGTTGGTTTTCCCAAGTTCATCGCCATCCTTGCAACTCCAGTAACTGCCTTTCCATCAAGGCTCTGCCAATCAAATTTTCCCTCGCCGGTTATGACCAGATCCGCTTTTTCAATTGCTTGTTTCAATCCGAGGATGTTCATTACTCGGTCTATACCAGCTGACCTACTGGCACCTAGCCGAATCAAGCCAAAACCAATTCCACCGGCTGCACCAGCTCCAAGAGCCACAGCCGGGTTTTTTCCATCTTCTCTCTTGCCAAGTAATTTTGAGAAATGCGTCAATGCAGATTCAATTTCTAAAATCTGTTTGTCAGATGCGCCTTTTTGAGTTGCAAACACTTGAGCAGTACCGCGCGCTCCCAATAATGGATTATCAACATCGGTTAATATTTCAATAGTCACTTCATTCAAAAGTTCTGTAATTTCTTCTAAGTCGATTTTGGATACTTCAAGTAATTTTGAAACTCCATACTCAAGCGCATCAGTCTCAAAGCCAGACTCGTCGAAAACCTTGGCGCCAAGGGCTGCGAACATTCCTGCGCCACCATCACTAACCGAAGTTCCGCCAAGTCCGAGAATAATTTTCTTGAATCCCTTTTCAACAGCCGCCTTGATTGCCTGACCAACTCCATAGGAACTGGCAATTATCGAGGTTTGGTTTGAAGGTTCAATTAAATCGATGCCCACAATCTGTGCTACCTCTATATACGCACTTGAGTAATCAAACGCATATTCAGCTGGAATGTTTGCGCCTAATGCCCCGCGAACAATTAACGGTTCTCTTTTCAGTGAAAGAGCGGTTGAGATTGAGTCAAGGAAACCTGTCCCGCCATCCGAAACTGGGATGATTTGGATTGATGCATCTGGCGCAAACCTATGCCAACCCTCACTGATCGCAATCGCTGCTTGAGATGCGCTCAAAGTGCTGGCGAACTTGTCCGGGCAAACCACAATCTGCATTGCAAAAGGTTAAAGCATGGTTTCGTGCGAGACTTTGCCCGTGAGCACCAATTTTGTCGAACCAAGCCAAAGCCCGTTGTCGCTGCTGTTGCGCGGTAAAGATACCGACCTGCAAAGTGAACGAGGTGTGTCTTGCCCTGGCGAAATGCCAGCAGCTAGCGACCCAGAACTAGTTGAGCGAGCAAAGAAGGCGAAGGCACAACTTGGAAATCGCGTATTCATTCTCGGACATCACTATCAGCGAGATGAAGTAATCCAATTCGCTGATGTCACAGGAGACTCTTTCAAACTTGCTCAAAAGGCTGCAGATTCACCTGAATCAGAATTTATTGTTTTCTGCGGTGTGCATTTCATGGCTGAAAGCGCAGACATTCTGACATCAGAAAATCAAAAAGTGATTCTGCCTGACTTGCAAGCTGGTTGTTCAATGGCCGATATGGCTAACGCCAAGCAAGTAGATGATGCATGGTCCGAGTTTGAGAAACTAGGAATTGCAGATGACATCATTCCAATTACCTATATGAACTCAACTGCTGCAATTAAAGCCTTCACTGGTCGCAATGGGGGAACTGTTTGCACTTCTTCAAACGCAAAGCGAGCCATGTCTTGGGCATTCGCACAAAAATCAAAAATCTTCTTCTTGCCCGATCAACATTTGGGCCGAAACACTGCCGTTTTAGATTTGGGACTATCGCTCGATGATTGTGTGGTTTGGGATCAAACCAAACCACTTGGTGGGCAAACTCCTGAGTCATTGAAAGCGGCAAAAGTTATTTTATGGAAAGGCCATTGCTCAGTACATGGAAGATTTAACAAGGAAAATGTGATTGATGTTCGCAATGAGATTCCTGGAGTTAACGTTTTAGTTCATCCTGAATGCAAACATGAAGTGGTTTCAAATGCGGACTTTGTTGGTTCAACCGAAAAAATCATTCAAGTTTTGAGCGATGCACCTGCAGGATCAAAGTGGGCTATCGGAACTGAACTAAATCTAGTTCGCAGACTTGCAAATCAATTCAAAGACAAACAAATCACTTACTTAGACAAGACGGTTTGCTACTGCTCAACAATGAATCGAATAGATCTTCCACATCTGGTTTGGATTCTAGAAGCGTTAGCAGATGGAAGAATTCACAACGTAATTACAGTAGATGAGCAAGTAGCTAAAGAGGCGAAGGTTGCATTAGACCGAATGCTCGATCTACCAGCCACGACTGCCCCACTCGACTAACGCTAGTTAGGCTTTGGCTATGACGAATCCTGAATCAAAAGGTAAAGCAACCAGAAGTCGCAAAGAGGCTGAAGCGGCTCGTAAGCAAGCCTTGAAAATTCCAAAAGACAAACGTCGCGCTCGCGCTGCGATGAGAACTCGTGAAATGGATGCTCGCATCCAAACCCGTAAAGCACTCTACACATTGGATGAAAAATTCCTACCAGCAAGAGATCGTGGACCTGTCAAAAAATTTGTTCGTCAATATACGGACAGCAGATTGACCTTGGCCGAGATTTTTATGCCAATAACTTTTGTATCCGTTGTGATGACAATGGCTTTTCCAGCAAATAGCGCTAACAGCGCCACGGTAATTGGTTATTTCAATTTGTTCTTTGTCTTCCTAATGCTCGCCCTAATCGTTGACATTGGAAGCTATGCATTTCTGCTTCGACGGGCTTTAAATAAAGAATTTCAAAAATCCGAGCTCAAAGGTGCAATGTTTTACGGAATCAGCCGCAGCCTAACCTTGCGAGCCATGCGCTTGCCAAAACCGATTGTGAAGGTTGGCGGAGCGCCACGCGAAGTAAAGTTGCCCAAATCTCTTCGAGACTAACCGTTTCAAGTTAGGCTTGTAGTACAACTTAATAAAGGTTCTCGAAGTCCAGGGGAAGTCGGTCAAAATCCGACGCTGACCCGCAACCGTAGGTTTGCAACTGCAAACGAGTCGGAGCACCTGGCGAGAACAAACACCAAAATCGTCGTGGTCTACGTAGGTGGCATCAGTTGCCCTCTGTACATCCCAAATTGGTATGCAGAGGGTTTTTCTTTTGACGCATTCGTTGGCTCATCAATTGAGAGGTCAACTTGAAGAAATATTCATTACTAATTATCACTTTCCTACTCGCATTCTTGCCAGTTAGTTCCGCAAGTGCCGAAAGCGCTTGGCGTTACTGGAGCTATTGGCAACTAAACGATGGCGTTTGGGAAATGGCAATGACTGGAGCGGCTGATGTCGCAGCCGAAGACGGTCAGGTTCAAGGCTGGAGATACATAACAGCCGGCATTGAAATTGGCGCAGAATTCGCTCCGCGTACCGAAGAGACTTTTGAAACGATCTGTGCAGATGTACCTGCCAAAGATGGCATCGCACGAGTAGCACTCGTGGTCGATTTCGGAGACGCATCAGATTATTCAAACGAAGCAGACGCATCCGCGGTGCAACCGACAAAAACGGCCTGCGTAGAAGTAACGGCTGGAGATCCATCTTCACTTCTACTTAGTAGCGCGTTTGAAACTCGTGAAGAAGCCGGGATGGTTTGCGGTGTTGAAAACCTACCGTCTTCCGGTTGTGGTGAAGAAGTTGAAATCCCAGCTGTAAACATGGAAGAACCAAAGACAACTTCAGCTCCCGTCGATGAGTCAAATGGAAACTTCACAAACTATCTGCTTATTGCAATTTTGGTAGCAATTGGCGGAATCGCTTTGATTGTTAAGAATAAAAAGTCTGAGTAGTTGAAAATGGCAGCGCAAACATTCCAATTCCATGCCACCACCTGGTGGGTGTGGGCTATTTGCGCTGCCATTTCAATTTCAGTGAATGAAAATTTAATATTCGTTATCTTCCTGATTTTTCTATCCGTTTTGGTTTCAAAAAGCCTGATCACCGAACATAAGAACTGGAAGTCATACCTCGTCATGATTCGGGTTGCAGGTTTTATTTTGATTTCGAGAATTGTTTTACAAATCTTGCTTGGAGTCCCCGTTGGTAATCAGATTATTTTGCGGCTGCCAGAGTTAACGCTGCCTAATTGGATTACCGGGTTGCGAATTGGTGGGATAGTCACCCTTGAAAGTTTGTCGGCTTCATTGAACGATAGTTTGCGGTTGGCCGGACTAATCGTGGTGATTGCTACCGCTGTTTCACTAACCACCACTAGCCGAGTAATTCAACAATTACCGGTTGCTTTTCACGAAATTGGAATGGTGATCATTATTGCCTTCACATTCCTGCCTCACCTATTTGCAGATATTCAAAGAATTAAACAAGCAAGTCGATGGCGCGGACAGGACTTTGGAAAGCTAAAGACTATTTCACACAATCTAGTTAACATTAGTGAATCAGCGCTTGAAAGAAGTGTTCGATTAGCTGCCGCTTTGACAGTTCGCGGCTATGGCAATGCCACCCAAAACCAAAATTGGCGGAAGCCGATTTATTTTGGATTGTTTCTCTTAACTCTAGAAATAATGAGGCTCCTGGTCCTACAACCAAATGTATTTGATGGCTTGTTGCTTGCTGTTAGCGCTTTTTCAATTCTCATTGGGATTCGAATGGCTGGAAAAGTTGCAACACGTACAAAGTATCGGACGGAAAACTGGAATACAAAAGACTTAAGCGTGATTTCTCTTTCACTCCTAACTCTTATTGGATCTTTTGGTACTCAAATGCTTCATCTGTTATTCACAATCATTGCTTGCATTGCTCTTGCGATTTTTGTAAGTGTAAATCGAAACAAAGACTTGGTACTAGCATGATTAAACTAAAAAATATCTCGTTCAAATACGAAGGTAAACCTGTTCATGAAAATTTGAACCTTGAGTTTTCCGAAGGTCAATTAGTCTTAATTGTCGGTCCAACGGGATGCGGTAAAAGCACTCTGCTTGGAATTATCAATGGTTTAGTTCCCCATTTCACCGGCGGAATGCTCGAAGGCTTAGTCAGCATAGGCAATGTTTTTTCACATGAAGTTTCAGCCCAGGAATGGTCTCGCTTAGTCGCAACGGTCAGTCAAAATCCAGATGACACATTTGTTGCTCAAACAGTTGAGGATGAAATTGTCTTTGGCATGGAAACTCATGGCTTCACGGCGACAGCCATGCAACAGCGGCTTGAGGAAGTGATTGATTTACTTGGATTGCACTCTATAAGAAATCGTGATTTAGCAACATTGAGTGGTGGCGAAAAGCAGCGGGTCGCAATTGCATCAGCATTGACACTCGAGCCCAAAGTCTTACTTCTTGATGAGCCAACAAGTGCATTAGATCCAGTCGCTGCCGACGAAATCTTGAGCACATTACATCGATTAGTTCAAGACTTGGGCATCACTGTTCTGATTTGCGAACATCGAATCGAAAGAATTCTTCAGCATGCAGACACAGTTTTAGTTTTAAATCAATCTCACAGCCCACAACTACTTTCACCAGCAGAAAGTGTTTTTCATCTACAACATAAGCCTGCAATTACTCAACTTGCGGAGTTAGCTGGAATTTCGCAGTCCCCTTTAACAGTTCGAGAGTTGCGCAACGCCATCGAGCCTCTTCGGCAAATGCTCGCAGACAAAGTTCCACCATTGCGATTGGTACACAACTCTTCGAACGTAACTAAATTAGTTGCGAAATCATTGATAGTTGAAAAAGATCGAGCTCAAATTCTCAACAACATTGAAATGCAGTGCACTCGTGGAACCATCACGGCCTTGATGGGTAGAAATGGTTCTGGAAAAACCACACTACTTCACACATTAATGGGAGACAACACTCCAGCAAGTGGCGAAGTTTCAATATCAGGTTTAAATCCATCAAGGCTTTCCGGCAAAGAACTTCTACAAACTGT
>JACCEC010403501.1_pt1 | contig 16917 bp, 10 predicted proteins | sample 7450121 | NCBI WGS metagenome assembly JACCEC01 (sample SAMN15323455, study PRJNA562643) | freshwater metagenome | isolation source: river surface water | place: USA:Blue River Watershed | collected 2017-08-18 | reverse complement strand
CCAGCCGAGTCATAGATTCCGGAACCGCAAAGAGCGAATTGGTCTCCTCAGAACTGCAGGAGGGAAGGGCGCTGCAGGTGCCCATGATTCAAAATGGTGAAGTTGCCCAGCAGTATCTAGGGGTTGAAGGGGTAGCTAGGGCCCGCGAACACCACAAGCTGGCTATTGCCGAACTTCCAGTAGGGGCACTCAGACTCTCACGTGGCGAGCCCGCAATAACGGTTGAATTTATTTAGGCTCGTCGTCGCCTGGCTTGAGGCCCTCGTAGATTTCCTGGCAGGTTGGGCAAACTGGGAACTTCTGAGGGTCTCTCGAGGGAATCCAGACCTTGCCGCAGAGCGCAACGACAGCGCTTCCCATAACGGCGGATTCCACAATCTTGTTCTTTTGCACATAGTGCGAAAAACGTTCGTGATCGCCCTGGTCTAGAAGGACTTTCTCCTCTAATTGGGTTCCAAAATCTTGATCTGCCATAGCTTTTATCTTAGGTCTGCAGCATCGCCCAAGGTGACCTGGAAAGTCTTACGCTGACCATCCCGAAGCACCTCAACTTCAACCTGACCACCGGCCGGTTCGGCCCGCACCATAGCTGTAAGGTCGGATGCCGAAGTCACGGTTTGGCCGGCAAACTTCACGACGATGTCGCCCGGCCTAATGCCTGCGCCTTCCGCGGCTCCGCCAGCGGTGACCTTCTCTACGTATGCTCCGGTTGAGAAGGTGGAGTCCTCAACCGTGTTGTCTCGCACCATTGCCCCGAGCAAGCCGTGAGTGGCGGAGCCGGTGTCGATGATCTCCTGAGAGATGCGGAATGCCGTGTTTGAAGGGATTGCGAATCCAACGCCGATGCTGCCGCTTTCGCCATTTCCGGCGGTCGCGATGGCGACGTTGATACCAATAAGTTCACCCTTATTGTTCACCAAGGCGCCACCAGAGTTTCCTGGGTTGATGGCAGCGTCGGTCTGGATCACCTGAAGTGAAATTGGGGCATTTCCAGTGCCATTCCAAAACTGCAGTCCTGGATTCTCGCTGACCTCGGCGCTAGCGACCTGGATGGTGCGGTTCAGCGCAGAGATGATTCCCTCAGTCACGGTCGAGGACAAACCCAAAGGGGCACCTATGGCGACCACGTTCTCACCAACATTTAGCTGGTCGGAATCTGCAAAAGAAATTGGCTTGAGCCCTGCAATCTGAACCTTCACGACAGCGAGGTCGTAGACCGAGTCATACCCAATCAGCTTGGCTGGATAGACCGAGCCGTCCCAGAGCTGAACCGTAATACTTGGGTTTTCAGTTAGGCCACCAAGGGTTACCACGTGAGCATTGGTGAGGACATAACCGTCCTCGGTGAGGGCAACGCCTGAGCCCGATCCGGATCCATCTGCCGACTCAACCGCCAGAGTGACAACCGATGGGGCGGCATTGGCAGCCGCACCGGTAACCCAGTTGACCTGCTCGGTGTTGTTGACGACCACAGGAGCCGGCTGAGAGACGGAAAGATAGGAAAGCGTGAAGGCGGTCGAGCCAATCACTCCGCCTAGAAGAGCGGCAGTGAGGGCAAAAAGGGCAATACCAAGGGTGCGAATCGGACGACGCTTGCGCTTTGTGGGAACGACCACAGGAGCCGAATAGTTGCTACCAAAGCTGAATTGGCTGTCGCCAGAACGATTCCACTCAGACATAAAGATCCTTTCGAGTTGCCCAAATTCTCTTAGGCAAGACTGGGGATTCTATGAACTAAACCTGAGTAAATTCTGAACTCCCCGCCGACAATCATCCCACCAACAAGGTTCGTCGCTCTTTTTCAATCACCACTATCGCCAATTTGTTTGCGCCAAGCTCCCAGCTGGCGGCATTGAAGACCCAGGTACCGGCAGTGTGCTTGTAGTCGACCTCATATCTGACGTAGGCCCGAACGGTAAAACTGCCTGGGGCATTAAAGCTATGACTTTTTTGAAAGCCATATAGATCTGCCCCATTCGAAATATCCCAACGAGCAGAGACCGGCCGAAAGCGAATCTGCGCCCCTCGGCCAAGCAAAGTTCCCGAGACAACTTCGGTATCCGCCTGCACCAGAAGCTCGATAGGGTCACCAAACTCGACCTCTCCGCCAGGTGTCCAACTGGCAATCGGCCTAGACGCGATCGCCGTAAATCTGTCCCTCAGTTCGGTTTCGGCTTGGCTTCGCCACACACCGGAGCTGCTGCTGGCCTTTGGGATTTCATCTCCGATACAAAGTCTTGAACCGACAGCAACCCAAGCGGTGATGATTGTCATGGTTGGGACATCAATGGTTCCGTTGGCAAAGTACTTACATTCGCGCATCTTGGGGCCTTCAGCTCCTCCCCAACCACCGCTTTCCCCGCTACCAATTGACTCTTCGGCGCAGACACTGAACTCACCCGCATTTGAATTGGCGCAGTCAGGTGAACCCGAAGTTTGCCGAGCTCCCTCCAGCACTGGCGCAAGGTTTGCTGCAATGAAGACCAAAAGAGAAACCAAGTAAATGTGCATGACAGAAAGGTAGAACCAATCCAAAAATAGCTTTCTGGATTATCCACAGCCAAAAAGAAATCCCCTCAATTTACATTGAGGGGATTCTCTTAGTTGCGGAGGCAGGATTTGAACCTACGACCTCCGGGTTATGAGCCCGGCGAGCTACCGAACTGCTCCACCCCGCGGCGAAGTTCCAACATTAGCAGGAAATCTGCTAGTCCGCCAATAGCGCTAGTGCATCCTCCACTGCCTTGGCCAACCTCTCATCAGCTTCACCGAAGGCCTTCCAGTCACCAGCCGTCAGTGCGGCCTGCTTGTCCTTTATGGCCTGCGAGGCTGCCGAGAGGGCTGCTGAAAGCGCAGGGTTTGCTGCATCCACTGTTCCAGAACTGGTGGAACCGGTATCTGATGAACCAGGATCGGTTGGGGTTGAGACACCCGCATCACCGCCGAATAGCGCATCCAATGCTTCATCCAAAGTGTCTTCGAATGCGATCTGATCGCCGAAGGCAACCAAGATCTTCTGAAGTAGCGGATAGCTGGTCTCGCCAGTTGACTCGATATAGACCGGCTGAACATACAGCAGTCCGCCGCCGACCGGCAGGGTTAGTAGGTTTCCGTTGAGCACTCGAGTCGAACCCTGGCGCAACAGGTTCAATAGCGACGAGACATTGCTGTCGGCGTTGAAGTTGTTCTGCACCTGGCCAGGACCCGGAACGATGGTCTCTCGCGGAAGGTTCAAAAGCGTCAACTTGCCGTAGTCGCTGTTGACCTTGCCAGCTTGGTTGCCGGCATCGGCGTTGGCAATCAGATAACCGGTCAACACGTTTCTCGCGGTTTCACCGGTGGACTGCGGGATAAAGGTTGAGTAGAGCGAGAACTTGCTCTCGGACTCTCCCGGTGCCTGCAGCGTTAGGTAGTAAGGAGGTTGAAGCTCTCCGATTCCAGTGCCCTCCACCGGGTCGTTTGGAGTCATCCAGGCATCCTGCTGAGAGTAGAAAGCACCCGCCTCAGTCACGTGGTAGCGACCGAGAATCGAACGCTGAGCCTTGAACAAATCGGCTGGGTAGCGGACGTGTGCGATCAGTTCGGCACTCATCTCGGACCGAGACTGCACGGTGTCTGGGTAGATACCCATCCAGGCCTTGAGGATTGGGTCCTCCTCATCCCAGGCATAAAGATCGACAGAGCCGTCATAGGCATCTACGGTCGCCTTTACCGAGTTGCGGATGTAGTTGATGGTCGATGGACCGGTGCCAAAGGTGTCAGAGGCAGAGTCCAGCTTTGCGATGTTGAAGTTCTCTGCATTTGAGAATGGGTAGTTGGCACTGGTGGTGTACCCGTCGATGATCCACTTGATGCGGCCATCTACAACGGCAGGGTAGACCTCAGAGTCGAGAGTCAAGTACGGTGCCACAGCCGCAACTCGAGTTGCTGGGTCACGGTTGTAAAGAATTTGGGAATTCTCGTTGATGGCATCCGAGAGCAGAATCTGCTCGCTCTGGAACTTCAGGGCGTAGGCAATTCTGGAGATAAAGTCTCCGATTCTTGGACCACCGTCTCCCTGGAAGGTGGTGTAGGTCTCGTTCTCACCGTCTGCGCCTGCAGGGTAGTCAAACTCCAGTGGCTGCGCTCCCTCAGGAGCTCCCACGATTGAGTAGAGCGGCGAATTTGCTCCGAAGTAAACGCGTGGTTCAAATTCACCGAGCGCGCCTACCGAAGGAATGCCAGACTGCAGGAACAGAGGCTTACCGTCGGTGTCACGCTTGTTTCCGTAGGCGGCTACCAAACCAAAACCGTGGGTGTAGACAATCGTCGAGTTGTACCAGGATTGCGACTCTCCAAGACCAGCTTGGTTGAGCTCTCGAACGGCAACGACGGTGTCCTGCACCTGACCGTCAATCTCGTAGCGGTCAATGTGTAGTCGGTTTGGGAAGCTGTAGTACTGGCGGTATTGCTCGAGCTGCCTAAAGGCGTCTGATACCAACGCCGGATCCAAGATTCGAATCGAAGCCGTGGTCTTAGCGTCGTTGCGAAGCGCACCAGGTTCCGCTACCACCTTGGCGTCGTAATCAACAACCTCAACGCCATCCAGACCATAGGCCTCGCGAGTGGCATCAATGTTGTGCTGGAGGTATGGGCTCTCCAAGGTTCTTTCGTTTGGAACCACCTGGAAAGTTTGTACGATCCATGGGTAGAGACCACCGAGCACCAAGCTTGAAAGCACCATCATCGTCGTACCGATGATCGATACTCGCCACTTTCCGATTACCGCGGTAATCAGGAACAGCACCGCAACGGCTACCGAAATCATGGCCAAGATCTGAAGCCCCGGAATGATGGCATTCGCTGCGGTGTAGTTCACACCGGTGAATAGTGCACCGTTTGAGGTTGCAGTGGCGTACTGGTCAAGCCAAAGGCTGGCTCCCTGCACTACTAGGTAGAGCGCCACGATGGCGGTGAGTTGAATTCTTGCCGGCTTTGAAACACGGACATCGCGTCCAGTGATTCGAATTCCACCGTAGATCAGGTGCACAGCACCATTGATCAGTCCAGCTAGCAAGATGGCGCCGGAGATGTAGCCGACAGCAAAAGTCAAAAAAGGCAGCTGGAATACGTAAAAACCAACATCCAGTCCAAAGTGCGCATCAGTCTGGCCAAACTCCGAGCTGTTGAACCACAGCGCAATCACCTGCCACTGACGAGCGACGATCAAACCGCCAAAAACACCCAGACCAGCCGGCAGTCCCCAACGAACCAGCTTGCCAACACCCTCGAGCATCTGCTGATAGGCCTGGAATGGCGAAGCCTCTGGGAGTTTTAGGTAAACCGGACGATTGCGCCAAGCTAGACCAAGTCCCAGGGCGACAAAGACGGTCATCACCAGGAATCCGATGAAGAACGTAACCACCTGAGCAACAATCTCAGTCACAAAAACTGCCTCAAAGCCGAGTTGACGGAACCAGAGCAGGTCGGTGTACACCCCGGCTGCCGATAGCAAGGCAAGTCCTATGGCCGCGACAATTCCGATGGCAATCGACATAGGCGATGTCTTGCGCTGTGGCCTGAGGTTTGGTTGGGTCACTTTTTACTCCTGATCGGTGCAGCTAATGGGTGGTACTGGTTTGCCTGAATTGAAATCTTCGATTGCGGTCAGGGCGGACTTTAGGTCTTTCACTATTACAACCGACAAGCCGTCTGGAATCTGCCCAACTACTTCTGAACAGTTTCCCTCCGGAGCTAAGAACAAAGTTGCCCCAGCCTTCTTTGCCGATATGAGCTTAAGCTCGATGCCACCAATTGGACCGACTGAGCCGTCCGCAGTTATGGTGCCGGTGCCTGCAATGTGAGTCTTCCCAGCCAGCGAACCCTCGGTGAGCGCGTCATATATACCCAAGGCAAAGATCAGTCCACCGGAAGGGCCACCGACATCGCCAAGCTGAAGTTTGATGTCCACCGGAAAGTCATAGACGTAACCCACCATGGCACCAATCACCCAAGAGTCCTCTTTCTTCTCAGGGGTTAGCTCAAACTCCATTGGCTTGCCATCACGAATCACCTTGATGATCACGCTGTTGCCCTCGGAGAGTTGAATCTGGGCCCGAAGTTCCTCATAGGTTGCAACCGCAACTGAACCTACGGCCACCAGAAAGTCGCCGGCAACCAATTTCTTAGAAGCGGGGGTTTCTGCGATGACGGATGCCACATACAGCTGCCTGTCAAGCTCGTACCCCAACTCGGTCAGCGCGGCAGCAATAGCGTCCTGCTGCGAGACTTCCATCTGGGCGGTTGACTCAGCTCTGACCTGCTCGGTGGAAAGCTGCGGTGGATACACCTCATCCAGCGGCAGAACCACCTGATCTGGATCCATCCAGGCCGCTAAAATCTGAAGCCAGCCCGGAGTTGAATCACGATTACCAAGCAGAGAAACGGTAGTGATATCCAGGCGAGTTTCGCTCTCATAGGTTTCAACATCGGTCGCTGAGATAACTGGCTTTTCGTCCAACTCCCCCATCACGTTGAAGACCTGCCCCGGTCTCTCAATGACGTAACCGCTCGGCAAAGTCATCAAGCCAGCAAGGCTCAACACCAGCAACGCGGTAATTGCCCAGCTGCCTCGCTTTGGGCGCGGATTGGAGTTCTTGAAAAAAGTCATTAGCTCAATGCTACGAACCTTTCGCGAAGCGCATGCCAGTGTCCTCACGCCGTGGGCGAACAGGCCCGTTATCATCAGTGATTTCCCAGCTTCTTCGAATTTTGGCGGTAGCGTTTTTCTAAAGGACGGGAATCCAAGTGGACGAAAATCGCGATAGAGAAGAGCTGGAAAAGCTCCTGAGGCGCATGTTCGAATCCGGGAGCTTAAACCCGGAGGAGCTGTCCAAAGTCGCCGGGGCTGGTTTGAACCCAAAACTACTTGGCCAGTTGTTTGGTCAAGTTCAGGCGATGATGAGCGACTCCGATGGACCAGTGAATTGGGAGCTAGCGACCAAGACAGCAGTTGACATTGCAAAGGATTCTCAATCTCAGCCAAGCGAAGCGCTGGTTAGCGAGATTCAGAACAGTTTTGAGATTGCAAAGCTTTGGCTAAGCGATAAGACCGAATTCACCAACTCCCAACCGCTGAAGCAACTTTCCAGAACCCTCTGGGTTCAGGATGCAATTCCGTTGTTCAAAGACCTTGCAGAACCGGTCGCGGCCAGCATGTCGAAAGCCCTCAGTGAGAATCTCAACCAGGTGATGCCGGAGGAGCTGGTCGGGATGGTTGCTCCAGCCACCAAGTTTTTGGAGAATGCCGGTGCTGCGATGTTTGCCGCCCAATTGGGTCAGTCGGTTGGCAAGCTGTCGGAAAACGTACTCAGCTCGACCGAAATTGGCATTCCGCTCAGCAGCCGGCCTGGACTGGTCGCTCAAAATGTTGAACTGCTATTGAAAGATCTTGAAACTCCAAAGAGTGAGGTCCTGATCTACCTCGCAATCCGGGAACTGGCAATTTCCGCGCTTTACGCTTCCAACCGATGGCTGAGAGACCAAATTGCAACCCAGGTGTCGAGCTTTGCCACCGGCTTGAAAATTGATCCGGAGTCCATTCAGAACTTGGCTCAGCAAATTGATCCAAGCGACCCGACCACTTTCAATTTGGTGATTGAATCCGGCGGGCTAATCACGCCGAGAACTCCAGAGCAGGAGCAGGTCCTAGCGCGCATCGAAACCACTCTGGCCCTAATCGAGGGCTGGGCTGATGCGGTGGCTCTTGATGCGGCAAGCCGTCTGCCTGGAATCAACCAAGTATTTGAACTTATACGTCGTCGGCAAGCCGTTGGCGCTGCTCAAAAGACTTTTGCCACCCTGTTGGGACTTGAGATCAGACCTAGATTGCAGCGCGAGGCGATGGCGATGTGGCAGAGAATCGCTGAGCAAGTCGGCACCATCGCAAGAGACGAAATCTGGAGGCACCCCGACCTGCTGCCAACTGCCGAGGACATTCAAGACCCAAGTGCCCTGCTCAAGCGTCTTGCCGGCGGCGATGACGACTTTTATTCGGAACTAAACAAGCTGCTCGGAAACTAGCCTGTGGAAAGTCGCGAACGAGATTTTTCTCGTTGCGAAATTCTTTCTGAATGGTACGACAAATCAATCCCAGCCTGGCCCGCATCTGGCGTGCCGAGAATGTTCGCCAGTACGGCTACTCCAAGCCCTCCCTAATCCACATCGAGTCCGAGGCTCAGCATCGGTTGGTGGATATCCTGGAGCAGGGCGTCACCAACGTGCAGTATCAAAACCTCGCCAGCTTGGCCAAGATTGAAAGCGGCGAACTCAACCGCATTCTGAACCGGCTGTCGCCACTGATTCGACAAACCAGCAGTTTTCTCCCGGAGCTAGACCAGAGGGATGTCGAGATTAGGTTTGCAGAAATCATGCGGGTGTTTCTGGCCGATTTTCAGGATCCAGCCGAGGTCATCAAGCAACGCGGACTGGCTAAAGTTTTCGTTTCGAATCTGGGACGCACCGGACTGCTGGCAATCAAAGCGCTTTACACCGCAGGGGTAGGGACAGTCATCACTTTCGACGGTACCAGGGTCAAGCACGGCGACACCAACGAGCTGGGTTACTCCCCTGTCGCAGTTGGTCTTACCCGCCACGAAGCAGCAAAACAACTGCTGGGGAAACAGCGCACTGAGCTCCAACTCCACACTCGACTCACCTCCGGCTTGGATCGCATTTCTGCCGCACTGCTTATCTCCAACGATGTCGTTGCACCCGATGACTATCAGGTCTGGATGACCCGCGATGTGCCACACCTGGCAATTTGCTTCACCGAGGCCGGCGCTAGCATCTCGCAATTGGTGACACCGGGACTCACCCCTTGTCTTGCCTGCTCCGAGATTCAAAAGATGCAGGATGACCCAAATTGGCTGGCAACAGTGACTCAGCTCTCGCAATTAGATCGCGACTTGGCCGATTCGGTAAGCATGTTGGCCGCAGTTAGTGTTGCGGTCCGGAGGATTCTTAGGCAGATAGATGGTCAGCTAGATCCAAACAATGAACCTGTGGACTTCGACTGCGCCAGCGGGAAGTTTCGAATGCTCGACCTCCCTCAGGCAAACTGCGGCTGCCGCTAGGAAACGAATTCGAGAAATTCCGACGAAGGCTTGTCGGAATGACTCGAGAGCATCAGGCGATCTTTTGCTCTTGTTACCGCAACGTAGAACAGCCTTCGCTCCTCGGATACCTCGGCATCCGACTTCGCGTAGGAGATTGGGAAATAGCCCTGGTTCAGACCGCACAAGAACACCAGTTGCCACTCCAGCCCCTTGGTCGCGTGGATGGTAGCAAGTGATACTGCAGCCATCGCCGGTTCGTGACCAGAGCGCTCTCGCTCCTGAAGTTCCCTGAGGTATTCATCGAGCGACACTTCCTTCGGAAACTCCTCCAGAACCTCAATAAACCAGTTCAGTCCAAGCCACTTATCGCTGCCGTCGGAACGAGAACTCCAACCCAATGCAGAGATGATTTTGCTCACCTCAACAAACAGTGGATTCGAGAGTTCTGCTGCTGCCAACGCGCGCAATGCAGTCATGGCCTGCATGATTTCTGGGCGCCTGAAGAATCTGCCGGTGCCTCTAACCTGACACTTAATGCCAAGTTTGTTCAGCTCACCCTCTACAGCTTCAAGTTGAGAGTTGATTCTTGCTAATACCGCAATCTCGCCAAGCGGCATACCGGCTTGGATCGCCTCGGAAGCCTTTTCGGCAATCCATTTCGCCTCGGCGGTAACGCTTGAGAACTTCTGTTGCAAGGGCTTTGAACTAAAGAGTCGAACGGCCTCAAGCTCTCCGTGCTCTGAGACGCGATTGGCCAGCGAGACGATTTCTGGACTGCTGCGATAGTTGCGATTCAATTCCACAACCTGAGCGTTCGGGAAACGAGTCGAGAATCCGGTCAGGAAACTTGGATCGGCACCGGCAAATGTGTAGATGGTTTGCCTGGGATCTCCAACCACACACAATTCCTCTCGATCGCCGAGCCAGGTCTCCAATAGTGATTGCTGCAGTGGAGAAATGTCCTGATACTCATCGACCGTGAAGTGGCGATACTGCTGCTGCAAGTGCGCGAGCATGCGAGGTTCGTTGCGCAGCAATCCCGTGGTAAGCAGCAATACGTCTTCCCAGTCGGCAAGTCGGCGCTGTTGCTTGAGCGCTTCAAATCGCGAAGCAACATCCAAAAACTTATCCTTGGACATCGAAGCGATTGCTAGCCGCTCAAGACTTTCGTAGTCAGCTGGACTGACTAGCCCATACTTCATCCACTCGATTTCCGCGGCAATCGCTCGAACTTCATCGTCTGTGACTCGCAGTTTCAGTTCGTCTAGGGCATCCCTGACCACCGACAGCTTGTTGGTAATCAACTTTGGGGCCAAGGCCTCGGTGAGCTGCGGCCAGAAGAACTGCAATTGGCTAAGTGCTGCCGAGTGGAAGGTTCGGACCTGCACTTGAGGAACTCCAAGATCCTGCATCCTGGAGCGCAGTTCGCTCGCGGCACGGTTGGTGTAGGTGAGGGCTAGTACGCGGTTCGCCGCATAAACACCGGTCTCGATGCCGTAGGCGATGCGATGCGAAATGGTTCGTGTTTTTCCACTACCGGCACCGGCGATGATGCAAACCGGCCCAAGCAGGGCCTCAGCGGCAACTCGCTGCTCGTCGTCCAACTCACTGAGGAGATCGACGGGAGATTGGTCCGAGTTCACTAGGTAATCCTCTTGGTTAGCGTGGCATTGACCGCTTGCTGAGCTTTGACCGTCTAACCTTTGAGATGTGGGACGACCTGCTTTGATTTTAGCTGCACTGGCAGCCGATGCTTCGCCTGGAAAAAACTTCCGGCACTACCTAAAAGTTGACACCAATCCTGACCTGGAGACGCTGCGACTTTGGAGTGCCGATGGTCAGGCCTATGAGTTCAAGATCCCTGCCAATTCTGCTGGAATAAGCGAACTCGCAACCGAGCAAATGGTGGTGCAGTCGATGCGGCGCCTAGCCTCGCGTCTTCCCTTTGAGATTCCAGAGTCGCTAGGACAAACCATGGACAGTGATGGCACCACAGGCGTGCTTTTCACATTGCTTGAAGGTTCCAGCCCGGATCTATCTCGACTTGGACCTGGGCCATTCTCGAAGTCTTTTGGAGAAGCTCTGGCTGCCTTGCACTCGCTACCAATTGATGCAATCGCGGATTCCGGTTTGCCACAATACGACTCGGCTGCCCTGTTGCACCAGAAAGTTTCCGAGCTGGACAAGATGGCCGCCACCGGTCGAGTCCCAGCTCAGCTACTCAGTCGCTGGGAGCAGGCCCTCGAAGACATCGGTTTATTCCGGTTCCACTCAACAATCACTCATGGAGCGCTTAGCTCAGATGCAGTTCTCATCAATGGCCAGCAAGTGGTTGGTCTGACGAACTGGAATGCACTTTCAATTGGTGACCCCGCCGAAGACTTCCGGTGGCTGTCCGGAGGAGCACTTCCTTCAACCTTCGAAGACGCAATGCTGAACTACCGTGCCGCTAGACCATCAGCCGATGAGAACTTTGCGCAGCGCGCCATGTTGTATTCCGAGTTGGAACTTGGCACCTGGCTACTGCACTGCCTCGCAGTTGGCGACCCAGAACATATCAAGCAGGCAGAAGAGCTTCTGGTGGAACTCAAGGACAATCTAGAAGCTGGAAATCTGAAGGATCTGACGGCAACCAGCTTTGTTGGGCTCGCTGCCGCGGCCGCCATCATCCCTGCCGCCACTCCAACCCAGGAACTATCTGCTGTTGCGCAGGAGCCAGAGCCTGCGGTTGAAGAAATCGAAGAGGTCACCGCAGCATCAATTTTTGATGAGGTGGCTGGAATCGATAACGACGAGGCTATCGATAGCGAACGTGAGACCAAAGAAACTAATCTCGACGAGCTGTTCTAGCTTTTTCTACCGCTTCAATTAGGTCGCGCTCGCTCGGCAATTGGTCAGGAACGACCTCTTTGCCGTCGGATGCAAAGAAGAACGAAGCCCTGACTTGCTCCACTCCGATCTCTTGCCACTTCGCAAAAGCGATTCGATAAAGCGCTAACTGAATCGCTCGAGCAGCCAGGTCGTCACTACTCTTTGGCGAACTTCCCGATTTCCAGTCCACAACTTGGTATTCACCATTGATCTGGAACACTGCGTCAATCTTGCAAACCACAATCAAACCGGCTAGCTCAAATTCGATCGACTGCTCAACAAATTCAGGCTCTAGATTCGCAAAGCGAGAACTCTCAAAGTTTGCCTTTAGGTCCAAGTCTTCTTCAGCCCAGTCTTGGTCTGATAACTCAACGTCCTGCTGCCAGTGCTCCTCAAGTAGGCGGTGGAACTCCGTTCCGCGCCGTGCGGAAGTGCTAAAGAGCTGGGGAACCGGTCTAGCCAAGTACTCTGCGAAAGCTGCCGGGTCCGTAATTAACTGCATCAATCTTGATGCACTGAGCCTGCGTGGCAATTCCGGTGCAGCCAGCCAATTTCCGCGCTCGCGTTCCTCCAACAGGAGTGCAAGTTCAGTGAATTCTTGGAAGCTGGCAGGAGATGCCTCGCCAACCACCCTGGCCGCCTGCTCTAATTTGCTGCGACCGGAACCAAGTGGGTCAAGTGGCCAAACCAGCTGCTCACTTCGTCCATCCAGCGGATTTGCTTCCATGACCTCAGGGATTTCATTCACCAGCTGAACCAAATCAGCATCTAAGAGCTCAAGAAGAAACTCTGAAATCTCACGTGGCTTTTTGTTTCCAAGTTTGTAGTGTGATGCAGTGATGTGGAGTGCAGTCTTGGCTCGAGTGACCGCCACGTATGCGAGTCTTCGCTCCTCAGCGAGTTGCTTTTGCCGGTTTGCCTCTTGGAACTCAAGATATTTCGCGTTTGCCTCACGCTGCGTTTGTGTCTTGGCGTAGTCAAATTTGGCTAGCACATTTGAATCACCTCGCAAACTAAATGGCAGTTTGCCGGCGGCTAACCAGCCCTTTGCGCCTTTAGCATCGACGGGGAAAGAGCCCTTGTTTAGCTGAGCAAGGGCAACCAAGTCCCACTCCAACCCCTTAGCGGCGTGAACGGACATGATCTGGACCACTCCTTTTTTCGCGCCGGTCTTTGGTAATTCGAAGTTCTCTCGCTCGGTTGCATAATCCAACCAGGACAACAGACCTGTGAGGGATGGCCGGAGTGAGGATTGCTCATATTCCGCGATGCGGGCGATAAACGCCTCAAGATTCGCTAATGGATTTGGCTGAGCTGAGTGCGCAAAGAGTTCGATGTCGATTTCCAACTCCCGAACAATGGCCCAGGCAAATTGTGCCAATCCCATATTTGAAGTAGCTCGCATCTTGCGCAACAGCTTGGCTGCTGTCACCAACCTTGGCCCACCGAGCTCTGAGAAGCTGGCCCGACCCAATGCGCCTGGTCGACATAATTCGTCAAGGGCCTCGACGATGGTTACCGGCATAGCGGAAGTTACCTCTGATCTGACTCGCGAGAGTCGCTTCGCCATCTCACTTAGCTCAGCCAGATCCTTAGGCCCAATTCTCCAGCGCGGTCCAGAGAGCAGCCGCATCAGCGCTGCTCCCGATTCTGGACGTTGAATCACCTTTAGCGCGCTGATGAGATCCAGAACCTCTGGCAACTGAAGCAATCCGGACAGGCCGGTAACCTCAACCGCAATACCCCGCGAGGAAATCACTTTGGCGTAAAGCGGCATGCTGGATTTGGTTCTTAGTAACAGTGCGGCCGATTGGTCGGCGTCAAGGTGCTTTTGAAACCAATCCGCAACTGCCTCGGCCTCGGTCAACTCGTCTTGGAAAACTTCGGCGGTGACCTTATTGACCCTGTCCACGGCCCCTGGTGCCAGCTTCACTGGAGCCAACTCGGGCTGGGCGGCATTTAGAGCAAGAGTTAGTTGATTGGCGGCATCGACCACAGCTTGGCCGGAACGCCAAGACTTTGAGAGCTGGAATGTTGTCGGGGTGCTAGAACCAAAGTCGCGGTGATACCCCAACAAGTTGTTACTGCTAGCCCCGCGCCAACCGTAGATGGCCTGATTCGGATCACCCACCGCCAATACCGATTGACCTCGAAATAGCCGAGCGAGAAGTTGAGTCTGGATACTCGAGGTGTCCTGATATTCATCCAGCAGAACAAAGCGATAACCGTGATCAAAATTCTGCGGGAGTGCCGAAAGTGCAAGCGCCACCTGATCTGAGAAATCCACCAGGTTCCGGCGCTTTTTAAGGGCTAGATACTCGGTGACCAGCTTTGCAATCAAGATGTTGAGGTTCGCAGCATCAACCATGTCGACTGTGTATTGGAACTGGCCCGGCTCACCCTTCTCTGTTTTTGGCAGTGAAGCGACGTGCTGAATGAAGCGACTTAGCTCCTCAATCATTTGATCGCTACTGCTTTGGTTATCGGTAACCTCCGCGGCGAGTGACAGGACGAGGTCAATAAGGTAATCCTTGTTGCGGTCCCAGTCCTCCAGGTTTTGGTGCAGCTCACCCTTTACAGAGCGAACCAACTCATCGGCGAGTGCCACCGAGCTTGCCTCGGTCAGCAGCGTAGCGTCTGACTCGTAGCCCACCGCAAGGGAGAGTTTTCTAAAGATGTCATTTCCAAAAGAGTTGTAGGTCGTGATGTTTGGCGGAGTGAAATCCAATGCCAAGTTGGTAGGCCACATTTCACTTTCGCGCAGTTTATAGAGCGCAGCATTGACCCTGGCGGAAAGCTCACTGGCTGCCTTGCGAGTGAAGGTCAGGCCGAGAATTTCACCTGGTTCAGCCATCGAATTGGCGATTAGGTAAAGTACCCGAACGGTCATGAGTTCGGTTTTTCCACTACCTGCCCCGGCAATAACCAAGGTCGGGGCATCAAACGCTGCCCCCTCCACAACTGCGCGCTGCTCACCAGTTAGTGAGTGTGGCGAAAGCAACTTGTAAACCTGATCGGCTGAGTACTTAGGCATTGGTAACCACCCTTGATATCAGCAGTTGGCAATTCGCGTCTTCACCACAGTGGTCGGCGACCTCAGCGATAAAGCTGTTGCCACCGGCTCCAGCTTCCACCTGCTTCAATAGCTCAAGAACCTCTTGTTCGAACTCTCCCGAAATGGCCGGTTGATCCAGGACCTTGAGCTTCTGATCTCCTACCGAGACAATTCGACCTCCGGCTAGTGGCTCAGAGTATTGCGATCTAATCGCGAGCTGGTAAACCGCCAGTTGGCGATGGGTTTCCACATCTTTTGCGCTCGGTGGCTTTCCAGTCTTGAGGTCGACCACGCGTAATCCACCTTCAGCATCTTTCTCAACCCGGTCGATTTTCCCAGCGATTACCAACCTGCCGATTGAGACCTCGAACTTCTGCTCCGCACTCACAAGCTCGCCGGCGGTTCTCAAATACTGTCCAAGGGCAGCCACCATGTTCAGGGCTCTGCGTTTTTGACCGCTTTCTTGCCAGCTAGCCTCAAACTCCAGGGTGTGCCAGTTGCTTTCGACATATTTCTCCAACTCAGCTTGGCTAGTCGATACCTCAAGAGCAGCGTGCAGCAAGGTTCCAAGCGAAGCTTCAAAGCCTGAGCCATCTCCCCCAAAGTTTTGGATAAACCAGTGCACCGGACATTTCTCGAAAGCCGAAAGTCGCGAAGGAGAGAAACGAATCGGCTCGTCTTCTAAAACCAGTGGTGCGGTGGTTGAGATGGGCAAAAGTCCCTGCCAAGTTTCTGGGTGAGCACCTGGTACGCCAAGGAGCGCCAGTGCTGCCAACAATGGAGCAACAGACACATCACCTGCCGCCAACTGTCTTCGATAACTGCCCACCAGCCGTCTGAGGTCGAAACTGATGGATTTGTCGATGCGCTCAGGTGCCAGTCCCAACATTTCAAAGAACTGTGATGGTTGCTCTTCTTGGGAGAGCATTGCAGTGATTATCAGCTCGCTACGAGCGGATCCAATTGCCTTGTAGAAAAGCCGAATCTCATCATCCAGTTCGGAGCGAACTGGCTCGGCTGGGGTTTTAACTCGTCCCGTCAGGTATCCCGAGAGTGAACTTGCTCCCAGCAAAGTGGTTCTAGGTCGCAGGTTTGGCCAGATGCCGTCTTGCAGTCTGGGAATCACTACCACCTGGAAGCTTCGATCTACCAAACCGGCAGCCGTCGTCAGCTGAACAGCGGGTCGGAGCCCGCTTGGTGCCAATGAGTCCTCTGGGAGCGATTGGTCAAGTTGCGATAAAACAAACTGGGCAGCGGTGCCAAGTTTGTTGGCGTCGAAACGCTGAGCCGCTGCAAATAGCTCCAGCGCGGAGTCGAGCGAGCGATTGGCGGCAAGCGCAATCTCTGAAGAGCCCCGGGCTAATACTTGAAGCGACTTCTGATCGATTGTCTCCCAGACCGCAGACAGCAATTCGTGGGCACTGGAGTGCTGCAGCTCCTTGAGGTTCCTGATCAGCCTGGTCAGCGAGGCGAGCTTGCGAAGTTCTGGGCTGGTGGGCTCAACTTCAATCTCTAAACCAGCCACCAAAAGCTCTGAGCTGGGAACCTCCTGCAGCTCTGGTAATTGCGCCAACTGCCGTTTGAGACGGCGAATTGCAATGCTGTCTAGCCCAAAGACATCAGAATGAAGGACCTGAACTACCGCTTCTTGGTCTTGAACTACTATTGCGAGCTTTGCGGTCTCGAGAATCGCTCTTGCCATTGGCTGATCCCTGAGTGCAGCGGAAGGCCCCAACAAACCAACCGGAACGTCCCTGGATGCTAGGGCCGCAGCTAATTGATCGAGCTGAGTCCTAGTGCGGGCAACCACGGCAAAGTCTGTCCAGCTCAAACCATCTCGCATGCGACGTTGCCTAATCTGACTTGCAATCCAGTCGGCTTCACTGACCTGGTTAT
>JACCEC011037529.1_pt1 | contig 16922 bp, 15 predicted proteins | sample 7450121 | NCBI WGS metagenome assembly JACCEC01 (sample SAMN15323455, study PRJNA562643) | freshwater metagenome | isolation source: river surface water | place: USA:Blue River Watershed | collected 2017-08-18 | reverse complement strand
TCGATGATACCAAAGAAGCTAAAAATATATCGCAGCGGTTTCGGTGAAAATCGAATTCGCGCGATGTATTCAAGGGTGAAGATGGTGACAGCCCCGTATTCAATCGCGGTAAATAGCCATTGGTACTGAGCAAGGGCGGTGACTGTCTCCAGTGCAACAATTAACACTGCAATCAGCGTGGTAAGCGCTAAGATGTGGTTAATGAATCGATGTGTCGAGGTATCAAAGTTGTCGAGTGGGTCGTTTGATGTAGGGCGAGACTTTGTTGTGCTACGTTTGCGTTTTGCCATAGGTATACCAATGGTAGCATGTGTATTTTCAGCGAAGCTTGAATTCCGTCCTCTTTTCGTGCATAATGGCGCAACTTGAGAAATCGAGTAGACACCTGCCCAGGTGGCGAAATTGGTAGACGCACTACCTTGAGGTGGTAGCGCCTTCACGGGCATGCTGGTTCAAATCCAGTCTTGGGCACAAACTAAAAAAATCCCTTCCGAGGGATTTTTTTAGTTTGTGCCCAAGAAAAGTGTGCCCTGCGGCACACTTGTCTGGATTTGAAAACCGCAGCGATGCCGAAGGCGAGCGAGGTGGGGTCGAGAGTACTTAGCAAAATCTGAGTGCAGCGAGGATTATGCTTAGTAACACGTGACCAAATCCAGTCTTAACCCCAAGCACAAGCAGCTTGCACCGCCTCTATGGAGTACGACCTACCTAGACAAAATGGTATAGTAACCGGTAATGGATTCTCAGAATGGCAAAAATGAAACATTGTCTGGCGGAGAGAAAAAAGCCCGTGAATACGCTGACCGAATTATTGATAATGGTGAGGATTATGAATTTCTCGTGCAGGGTCTTGGACCAGTAATGGTGGCATCAATTAATGCAGCGATTGAGCGACGTGGGTATAACGTCCCCGCATCAGAACATTCATCTGAAGCGAATGAGTCTGCCATAGATAATGACAACCTTGAGTCACCGACAACTACGCTTGAGCAGTACAGTGCAGAAATAGCAGCAGACCGCTCAGCAGGAGTTCAGGCGCTCTACCAAGATTTGTTGGTTCATAAGAATGACCCGGAAAAACGAATCGCTTTAGCAAAGGCATTGATTGGCGATACCTACCGAACGCTGAGAACAGCCGACTACGGGATTGATCCGGAGGAGCAGCAAACCTGGGATACTGTTCGTCTGAATGCACCCGTTTCTGTAAAGGAGCAAAACGATTGGATGTACCGTGGTGTGTTTCCCCAAAATGGACAAGAAACAGTTACGCGGGGTTCGTTCAATGTGCACGTTACTCCAGCGCTTGTTTTGGCGCTCGATACATACATTGCTTCAGGGAAGGTTGCGGCGAACTATAAATTTGGTGCTCCGCAAACATCAGCTTCACCACAAGAGCGTCATGACGCAATTTCAATCTATTTTCTAGAGCAGCCATCTGATGAGGTGCTTCAAGATTTAGCAGCTATCACCAAACCATTTGTGCGTGGCAATAATTTACTCGGTACAAAAGTGGCCGAAGGGTTTTACCTATCGGATGTCGGTTCTATAAAAGATGAACACATTGGTTTGCTCGTAGCAGCTCTTGATGGTGTAGATCCTTCATTTGCGCAGGCAATTAAAAGTGAAACAACAGGGAGGGATGGCAGGATTGCTATGTCAGAGGCGCAGTTCTATGCTATTGCAAAAGTGGCTGCTGTGTTTGGGTATGAGGTTACGTACGATACCGCTGAAGGTTTTTCAGTGGTAGTACGCGAGTAGGGTGCCGCGCTGGTGTTCGTGACCAAACCCTCCCGGTCCCGTATACTATTTCTATGCCCACTATTATCGATCAATCGTACGGAGTCATTCCCTTCTACAAAACAGACGTAGAAACAAAGGTGCTCTTGGTGCACCAAATTGGCCGACGCGGCGATCGCTTCTGGACGCTTCCCAAGGGGCACCCCGAGGCAGGGGAGACACCTGAGGTGGCAGCACTTCGTGAATTAAGGGAAGAGACAGGGGTAACGGAGGTGCAGCTTACGCCTGAGCATGCCTTTTCGATGCACTACCAATTTATCTTTGAGGGAAATACGATTGATAAGACGGTGACATTTTTCCTGGGTCATGTGGAAAGCCCGGAAACCACTATTTCACAACCAGAAGAAATTGCCGATCTTGGTTGGTTTAGCGAGGCGGAAGCACTGGCAAAGGTGAGTCACGCCGAGGTGCGACGGATTCTTGAGGACGCTTTTTCCATTCTCTCCTAGGTTACGCAGGAAATCCCTCGCCTGGTATACTTACGCGCATATGGAATACATCTTACCTCCCGCCTACAAAAAAGCCTTTAAAGACGCTGATATTCGTGGGGTATACCCCCTAGAAATTAACGAAGCCACTGCCTATTTTGTGGCCCGCGCGTTCGTTGAAGAATTTTCCTATACAACGGTGGTTGTAGGGTACGACATGCGTCTTTCGACCCCCGCACTGCATGCGGCATTTGTTTCGGGTGCTCGTGAGGCTGGGGCAGACGTGGTAGATGTGGGGATGGTGGCAACTCCGCAGCTCTACTTTGCGTCTGGTTCATTGAGTCTGCCAGGCGTGATGATTACCGCTTCGCATAGTCCAAAAGAGTACAACGGGATGAAGCTTGTGCACGCACAGGCTATTCCGCTCACCAAGAAAACTGGTCTCGCAGCAATTGAGAAGCGCCTTCGTCTTGGGAAATTTGCGGCACCTAAAAAGCGAGGGGCACTGAAGAAAAAAAATATCGATGCCGCATACATCAAGTTTGTGCTTGCCGGCGTAAAACCCAAACGATACACTGGGCTTAAGCTCGCAGTTGATATTGGGAACGGGATGGGGAGTGAAATTGTGCCACTCTTGGCTAAGAAGTTGCCGATAACCTTTTCAACGCTGTTTGCGAAGCCTGATGGTCATTTTCCAAATCGTGACTCCGATCCAAACCTGCGTGAAAACCAGGTAGCACTCGATAATAAAATTGATCACGGTCACTTTGACTTCGGCATTTCCTTTGACGGTGACGCTGACCGTATTGCGTTCCTCGATGAGCACGGCAACTACGTCAATAGCGCCGCCATTGGTGCACTGATTGCACAGCGTATCTTGGCACGTGAACCGAAGGCAACAATTGTGAGTACCAATCTCAATAGCAAGGTATACGCTGAGACCGTGAAGGCGTCTGGCGGTAAGCTCATTATGGCGCGGACGGGGCATACTTTTGTGAAAGCAAAGATGCGAGAACACAAAGCAGTTTTTGGGTGTGAGTACTCAGGCCACTTCTTCTTCCGCGATTTTTTCTATACTGATTCTGTGGTACTCACGCTGCGCGAAGTTCTTGATGCGTACGTCGAAGCCAAGGCGGCTGGGCAGACGTTTAGTGAACTCATGGCGCCGTACCTTGTCTATGAACAGACCGAAGACGTTGTGGTGAAGGTGGTTGACAAGGATGTCGCCATGGCAAAAATGGTAGCCTATGTGAAAACGTTGGCTCCGAAGAAAGTAACTCACTTTGATGGCTACTTTGTCGATTTTGGTGAGGTCTGGGGGGCATTTAAAATGAGTGTCACCGAGTACGGTGTAAAGCTCATGTTTGAATCGAAGAGTAAAGCCAAAGCAAAAAAAGTGCAGTCGCAACTATTAAAGTACTTAAAATCAATTGCGAAGGATACGAAGTAACTAGGCGTCGAGGGAAGCCAAGTAGGCTTCCGCTTCGTTGAGGTAGTGTTGCTGTTTTTCGTTGTCCATTTTGGCAAACAGGCGAGGCATCATCGCGAGGCGATGATTACTGAGAAAGACGGTTTCGTGTTTCTTGATGAAGTGCCAGTAGAGTGCGGTCCAGGTAGCCTCCCAGTCACCCTTTGGGTAGTTCGACATCTTCTTTAGGTAGCTGCTGCCGCTGATGTACGGCTTCGTGGCAAAGCTTCCTCCGTCAGCAAACTGGCTCATACCGTAGACGTTGGGGACCATGACCCAGTCGTAGGCATCGACGTACATAGCCATGAACCAGCGGTAGACTTCGTCTGGTTCTATTTCACCAAGGAGCATAGCGTTGCCGACAACCATGAGTCGTTCGATGTGATGAGTGTAGCCATGGGTGAGCGCATTTTTAATGGCAGTATCAAGCGGTAGGAGACCGGTCGCTCCTTCCCAAAACGACTGTGGCAGTTTTCGCGTATGCGAAAAGAAATTCTGGCGACGCATGGTGCGGCCATCTGCCTCGTAGCTCGCACGAATAAATTCTCGCCAACCAATGATTTGCCGAACGAACCCTTCGAGGGAGGGAAGAGGAATCTCGCGTTTTTTACTATAAGAAAGTGCACCTTCAATAACCTCCTGTGGCGTGAGAAGGCCAATGTTAATAAGGGGAGAGAGGGTGGAGTGAAAGAGGCGGACATGCTCGGTGTCGATAGCGTCTTCAAAGGGACCAAAGGCTGCGAAGCGGACGCGCAAAAATTCCTCAAGGAATTTTTGCGCGTCCGTGCGGGTATACGGAACCCAGACCTTCGCTTGTCCGTAGCTTTCACTGGTGAGACGAGCCTGCCAGGTAACCGCTTCATCTACCTCTTCATTTTGAATCCACGAAATATCGGGAGGGAGCGCTATACCTTTGGGGAGCTTTTGGCGGTTTTCACTATCAAAACTCCAGGCGCCACCAACTGGCGTGCCGTCTTCCTCCAGTAAAATCCCTAAATCTTGGCGCATCTTTTTGTAAAACGCCGCCATAAACTTTTTGCTTTTCTGGTAGCGGAGAATCGCGTCAGCTTTCGTGAGTATGAACAGTGGTGACTCATAGGTAACTCGAGTCAGGCCGTGTCGGTGGGTGTAGAGCTCTATCCTGCGCTCAAGCCAGTCGTCGGTTGTATCAACAATGTGTACTTCAGTTACTCCATCCTCAGTCAACCTCTGAAACACGGTTTCGGTGTGTGGATTGTCTATCACGTTGAGATAGGTAACAGTAAAGCCGAGGGCTTCAAGCTCAGCCTGGTAGGCCTTGAGCGAAAGGCGATGGAGGAGCTGTTTTTGTGCGTGGGTCGGAAACTCAGTAATAAAAAGCGACTCTTCAACGAGGTAGACACTCCGACCTATTTCCAGGGCCGGGGAGTCTATAAATAATTGGTGGGGGTAGATCAGAGTCGCTTCTTTCATAGAGGTGAGTATACTAGAAACCATTCTATGAATCCAAATTTGACCTACCACGAAATACTTGCGCTCGTTGACGCCGTTGACCCCAAGGCGTATGCCGCGACCCGCAACCACCTTAATGGAGCAGTCTCCCGCCTTTCGCCCTATATCACCCGCGGAGTGATTAGCTTGCCGGCCATTCGTGACCGGATACTTGAAAAGCATACTGCCGTTGCAGCAGAGAAATTCCTCCAAGAACTTGCCTGGCGGGAATACTTTCAGAAAGTGTATACCAGCAAAGGAGAGGGTATATTTTCTGAGTTACGTTACCAGCGTTCTGACTGGCAGCATCACGAAGTAGTTACGGCAATCGCATCGGCACAAACCGGCATTGTCGCAATTGATACCGCTATTGAAGAACTCTATAGAACTGGCTATATGCATAACCATGCCCGTATGTGGACCGCAATGCTGGCCTGTAACGTTGCGAAAGCACACTGGTACGAGATGAGTCGATGGCTCTACTATCACTTGCTCGATGGTGACGTAGCCTCCAATACACTCTCATGGCAGTGGGTAGCAGGAGTCTCGGTACAAAAGCAATACGTGGCAGATCAGCAACTCATCAATGGGTGTACTTCAGTGGTGCAATCAGCGACCTATCTCGACATACCAAGAGAAGAGATCGGCACAAAGCCAATTCCGGATACGCTTACTGCACATGCCCCTTTCTCCTACGTGATGGAGTATCCTACCAGTGACAGAATAGAAAACCTCTCGGGCAAGAAAGTACTACTCTACCACCCGTGGAGTATTGACCCGTTGTGGCGGCAAGAGGAGGAGGGTGAACGCATTTTTATTCTTGAACCACGGGTGTTTGATCGATTTCCAGTTTCGCCAAAAGTGCTTGAACACATGATGACGCTCCTTAAGGTGCATGTGCCTACTGCCAAAGTTTTTGTCGGTAATGTAGAAACACTCCCCAGTATTACTGCAGCTGAGGTGTACGCAAAAGCGCATCCTGCTATGCCGAGTGTTCCTGGAGCCAAAGACCTACCCGAGGAACTCTACCCGCAGGTGACGGGGTACCACCAAAGCTTCTTCAAGTTTTGGCAGGCGTGCCAGAAGGGGAGTTAGTACTTTTGTCGAGCGGAGGTCTTCGTCGTGAGGCGTTCGTGTTTACTACTCGCGCCATGTCGAGCAACAACACGTTCTCGCCAGCGAGTATACGTTTTTGGTGATTGGTGTTTTCGCATTAGTTTTCGTACTGCGTTTTCAGTCAGACCATATTCACGGAAAATAGCTTCAAACGGAATGGTGTCACCCCACGCCATAAGGATGATTTGCTCTATATCAATAGAGGTGAGAGTTTTCATGAGCACTATTGTATCCATATTTCTATACCGTACAATGTGACGTATACATGAAGCTCAAAGAACAAAAAATGTGCCCGGTGTGTAAACGACCATTTACGAACCGAAAGAGCTTGTCGTCTCGCGGGCAGTGGGAGCAGGTAATCTACTGCAGTACCCGCTGTCGCAAAAACCGCCAGCAGAATGCTGGCGGTTTATAGGGGTGTAGAAGTGAGCAACTACTGGTTGTGCTTGGCGCGACGAGATGAGATGTACGCCAGAATAACAAAGCAGAGGCCGACAAGCCCAGTAATTACCTCGGGTACGTGTACTACTAAGTTTGCGAGCATTGCGCCTGCGAGGCCAAGGATTGCCCAGTGGGCACCATGTTCGAGGTAGACAAGTTCGGTGAGGGTTTTTTGTTGTACAAAGTACACCGTAAGTGCACGCACAAAGTAGGCGCCAATACCGAGACCAGTCACGATGATAAGGAGGTTGGTTGAAAGCGCGAAGGCACCAACAACGCCGTCGAGCGAAAAGGCGGAGTCGAGGACGTTGAGGTAGATAAAGAGCGTCGCGCCACCAACTGCAACGTCTTCGCTTTCAATTGAGAGTGACCCAGCAATCCCTTCCATGCAGATAAAGAGGATGAGTCCGACGAGGCCGGCTACCAGGACCGACGCTTGATCGTACGGGGTAAGAAATGAAATTGAGGTAAGGAGCACGAGGGCCAGCGCAATCTCGATTGCTTCGATACGGCCCCACTTCACGAGGTGGCGCTCGACGACTTCAATCCAGTGAATATCCTTAGCCTTATCAAAGAAGTACTTGAGCGACACCATAAGGAGGAACATACCACCAAAGGCGGTAATAGACCCGTGCACGCTTTCAAGGAGGTGGCCGTAGGCAGCAGGGTCACTAAAGGCGAGCTTGGTAATAAAGACGGGAGAAGCCCAAACAGCCACACTCACGATGATGATTGGGAGTACAAACCGGGTACCAAATACCGCCAAGAGGATACCCCAGGTTAAGAAGCGCTTCTGCCAGAGCGGGCTCATTCGGGCGAGCACTTTTGCGTTCACTACGGCGTTATCAAACGAGAGGGTAACCTCAAGGACGGTCAAAATTGCGACTAGCACCAAGGCGGCAAATCCACCGTAGTAGAACACAACGGCAAACGCGAGTAAGGAGACAATGATTGGCCAGAAAAAATGGCGATGTAAGGTGGTAAGCATGGCCGAGATTATAGCAGGCTTTTTATAAACTCCACGGTTAGTTTGGTAATTGCCTGCATAAGTGATTCTTGTCAAATACCTGCCTGCTATACTAAAAGGGAAGTTTATTGCCGTAATTTTTCATATGTCACAAAAAGTTATTATCGCTGTCATGGCCATTATCATTTTGGTCGGGGGTGGAGCGTGGTTCTACCAAAACAAGATGGCAGGTGATGAAAACGGAACTGGTTCTCGAACTGCAAGTGAGCGCGAGCGTGAAGGGGGTATGATGGATACACTCAAAGATGGGGCAGGAAGTCTCGCAGATGTATTCAGCGGTGGCGATGCTGTCGAGTGTCGCTTCTCAGGTGAGGACCCTCAAACTGGTGAGTACTCAGAAGGGGTTGTATACATTGATGGTGAAAGTTTCCGCATGGAAGCAGATACCGTAATCGATGGTGAAAAAGCAATGATGTACATGATTCAGCATGAAAATAAAATGTACATGTGGGGTGATGATCCACAAGAGAAGCAGGGGCTCCTTATCGATATGACTGCCTTCGCAAATATGGAGGGGGCAGAAAAGCCAGAGTCACCAATTGACTGGCTCAAGGATCCAGAATCTGGAGCTGACTACGATTGTAAGGGGTGGTCAGCAAAAGCCAGCACCTTCGAACCACCAGCAGATATTGAGTTTATCGATATGTTCGGTGGTCTCGGTGATGCGATGGGAGAAATGATGCAGGGTATGATGGAAGGAGACTTCGGTGCTGAGGCGGAGGCAGACTGGAACTACTAAGCAAGTATAAAGATAAAACCGCGAGCCCTTGGCTCGCGGTTTTTTTGTACGTGTACTTACTCAATCGGAATTATGATTTCATTGCGAAGCATGAGCGGCATCGAGAGTGGCGGGTTGTACCGGGCAGTTTCAATCGGGCCGGTAATGGTTTTGCTATCGCGGAGTAGGTAGCTGGTGAGGAGTTCCTTCCTTGTTTCTGTGCGTGCCTCGGTCGGGTACCAACTATACCGGAGTACCGCTACGGTGCGCGCGGGTACGAGGGTGAGTGTGACGGCGGGGTTGTTGGGGGTTGGCAATGTTTCGAGGGTGTAGCTCGATGGTAGTACAAATGCAATGGTGCGAGTCGCCGTGTTATTGGCCGTTTCAAGGACCGGTGTGGTCATGGCAATTTTTTCAGAGGTTGATTCGCTCGGGCTCTCAAGGACCGGTGTCGTCATGGAGATACTTTGCTTGGTCACGTTGTTACCAAAAATGTAGTCAGCAATAATCTGAAAGCCTTTACGGGTAGCCTCGTCATAATCTCCGGTAACTATGGTCTCTGCTTTGATATAGGGGGCGTACTCACGAATTTCATACCCATCCCTAGCTTCTTTCACGGTATACGCGGGTTCTTCAATTGACCAAATAACGGCGTAGCTTCCGATTGTCCAAAGGATACAGCCAACTACTATTGCTCCAAAAATATAGTACATAAAGATAAGTATACGTCGCGCATGACGGTATATCTACAGAGCCGTTGTACGAAGTGGTTTGATTACAAAAAACCGCACGCCTAGGCGTGCGGGAACTTGAGGTGCATCAATCATTTCTCGCGAGGGTACAAATTTCGGCCAGTCCCGCCATGAGCGTTAGTTGCTGTTCGACCGTATCGAGGTTGTGGCATGCGATGCTATGAATTGAATCATCGGGACTAAATTCACTAGGGTATACCCCTATATCGCAGGCGTTGCCAAAGCACTCAAGAATAAATGCACCATTGGGAGTAATGCGCCCCCGACATTCGTTCACGTATTCTTGCCAGTCGGCTCTGGCGGTTGCTAACCAGGTGTCTTTCATGGCAGCTACTACGCTTGGGTGCATGGGCGCGTCGCCGTTTTGATACTTGTGTGTGGTCTCACGAGCGAGGTACGCGGCTAGCCAAGTGGTTACTTCACCCGAGAGGTATCCGCCAACAGCGTGACCATACCCATTTTCACGGAAGTTATCCGTACAAAAATCTAGCTCACACTGCTGCACTCCATTTCCCAGGGGCACATCTTCAGGTTCATGTGCCAGAAGCGCCGTCTTCAGAAGTTGTAGGGTGAAGGCGGTGTACGGAGCGATTGTCGCACCTTGCAGTGGCAGATGAAAACGAGCTTCATGTTCCCCAAGGGTTATGTACCCACAGTCTGCATACCCAAACAAACTTTGTGCAAACAGATCCATCGACGGTAGTGTGAAGGGAACTGTTGCTTCGTCAAAATAGGTGGCAGCGCTTCGCTGGTACGTACGAGAGAGTATCTCGAGTCGCGCCACAATGATTGGTAGCTGCTGCCGCTGACAGATGAAGACAATTTCAGGTGGAACAAGTGCGCGCTGCGCTGGGGTAGCGAAACTAATGCGGTAGTGCTCAGTATCATGGTACAAAGTAACCTCCACTGGTTACGGTTTCTGTTTGTACTATAGGACTGAAGGCATAAGAACGCAAGGAAGGTAATCAAAGGGTAGTGCGGTGATACAATATATGCGTATGACAAATATTGATGTAGTTGAAGTTTCCCGCGAGCCGTCAGTTCTTGAAACCTATAGCCGCGATGTGAGTAATTTCAAAATGGTGCCCCAAGCAGTGTTTTATCCTAAAAATACCGAAGAGGTACAGGCGGTGGTACAAAAAGCCGCGAGTGAAGGAGTGGCTGTTTCGGTACGAGCTGGCGGTACGTGCATGAGTGGCGGCTCATTAAATACAGGCTACGTAATCGATCTTACACGCTATATGAACGACGTGGCTGTTGATGCTGCGACAAGAACTGCCACCGTTGCAGCCGGGGCATACTTCCGCGATATTGAAGACGCAGCCAAAGTGCACGGCCTCTTTTTCCCTGGGTATCCATCATCCAACCGTCTCTGCGGCATTGGTGGAATGCTTGGCAACAACGCTTCAGGCGAGAAGAGTTTGCGCCACGGCGCCACGGGCGTAAACACGCTCGAGCTTGAGGTGGTGCTCGCTGATGGTTCGGTAGTAACACTGAGAGAGAAAGCCATAGCTGAAGCAGAGAGCGAACGTGAACAGCAACTCATCGCCCTCTTTCACGAGTATGGTGCAGCACTGAAAGCTGCAGTGGGGGAGGTTCCAAAAAGTGCGGCGGGGTATCGCCTTGATGAGGTGGTTAGGAACGGTCGGTTTAACGAAATCCCGCTCATTGTCGGTGCCCAGGGAACACTCGGAATTATTACCAAAGCCACACTTCGCCTCGTGCCACTTCCGATTCATACTGAGTTGCTCATTGTTTCCGCTGAGGCGCTTAAAGACTTGCCCGATATTGTTGCAACTGCATTTTTGTACCATCCAGAGGGATTGGAGACCTTTGATAAAAATACCTTTGCGCGCGCTCGCCAATACCTCAGTGAGCACGCCGACACTATTTTGCCGTACGTAGTTCCAGATGCAGAGCTGTTTATCTTGGTGCAATTGAGTGAAGAGACGGCAGAGGCAACCAGCGCCCAAGCGGCCGCCTGCCTCGAAGCACTCGAAGCAAAAGGCTACTTCGTTCGTAGTGTTACTGAGCCAGCCCATGTTACCGCTGCCTGGCTCGTGCGCCGCAACTCATTTACCCTCATGCGCGACCATAACGAAGAAGGGTTTCGCGCCATGCCGTGCATTGAAGACGTGATTGTACCAGTGGCTACGCTCGGTGAGTTTATCAATGAACTCATTGTCATTTTAGAGCGCCGCGGGATTATCTACGGCTTTCATGGTCACATTGGTGACGGCTCATTCCGGGTGGTGCCGGTATTCGATTTCCGAAAAGATACAGTCACTGACGAAATCTTCGGCCTCATGGAGGAAGTCTTCACCCTCATTAAACGCCTCCATGGCAACATGAGTGCCGACCATAGCGATGGTATCATTCGGACTCCGTTCCTAACCGAGTTCTATGGTCCTGAGTTGGCCGGTGTATTTGCGAACATAAAAACTATCTACGACAGTGAGAACCGCCTCAATCCAGGAAAGAAAGTCGGGGGTACGCGGGAAGATGTCGTGAAGGCGTTGGTGCGGTAAGTTGGTAGCTCTGCGTCAGAGGATGTTAGATGCCTCTCGGTATCAAAAGTCGCCATTTACATCTTTTGAAACCAAGTAATTTTTTTCGGTGTATCGTTGCTATACACTATGTACGCACATCACTTGTCCTTCATAAGTTGTTTGGACGGTCCACTGTATGCAGTATTATAAAAGTATATGCATAAAAAAAGCTTGTATCTAATTTATATTGGTTTAGCCTTGGTTTTTGGTCGGGGAATTATTCTGTACCCGTTACAGTCATTGCTTGGAATCAGTGTCAAAACGTTCACTTTTTTATTTACGGTTTCTGGCTTCTTAGCATTTTCTTTTATAGTGGTGGGCGTAATTATGCACTTGTACTCTAGACATAAGTATGGACACAGAGAACCAAAAACAAAGGGGCTCTTAGTCTCTCGTATAGGTTTATGGATAGCTTTTGGCCCGTTACTTGTTGCCTTGATTGCCTTTCTTATAGGGTTTGTCTTAGGTTGTGAGTCAAGCGGTGGTTCTCCTGGGACATGTGCGGTTGGTGGTAAATCTATGGCTAACCTTCTTTGGACTATGCTCATGGTGCACTGGCTGACTCTAATGACCATGGTTCCAGGTTTGATCATGTGGCTGATTGGTACCGTTTGGCATCACTCTATTCTCAAGAGAACGAATGCTTAGAGTGTATTAATTTAAACCAAATTTCATAGGCAGTCACTGTACATCTCAGTTGTGCCTGACTAAGGCGCGGGTATTAAAGCTAGTAGGGCTTTGTCTGTAAGGCGAATAGTTTGGTCGTGGAGGGCTATGCTCAGGGGTGAATAAAGATACAAATATCATCACCCGACACTACCGGTGGCCGGTTACTGGCCTGACAGTGTGGTGTTTCAAGGACTTCATTCGGACCGCGACTACAAACAGGTGACCAGGACCTGCACGAAAACCCGTTACTGTTCTTATCATAGAGAAATTCATTCCCCCAAGGATCATCTTCAACTACACCACGGTTCTTAAGGTACCCCGCAGCATCCAAGGCATCAAGAACGTCGTCATCCCAAGACCCAGTAGCGTATGGGTACGAGTTGTACTTCCCGGGGCCACCAGTTGGTATGGCGTCCCAGGCCGCATTCCCGGGGCCCCAAAACGAACAGATATTGCAAAAATCGGATCCAAGAGGTGCGTATTCGTTGAAGTCAGATCGGTACAGCTCCATCGCGTTATGAATTTGTCGCAATTCCAGTTCTGTTGCGGCTATTTTTGACTTGGTTCGACTCTCAGCCGTTCCGATTAAAATCACTGCCGCGAAGATGGCAATAATCGCCATCACGACTAAAAGCTCGAGTAGGGTAAAGCCGTTGGCGGAGCGCTGTATAGGTAGAGACATACTATTAGGTACTTTTTAAGTATATCACTCGTATTCTGGCGGGTAATGGGCATAACTGCACTAGTGCCACCGTGAATTTTCGAGTCCCCCGTACTGTTCGTATCGGTCGACACCATTCACACAGAGCGTTTCCATATTTACGTCGGTGTACAAAGCGCAGTACTGTACAGAGAGCTCCTTGTTGAAACCAGAAACAGACTTCATGAAATAGACACCACTACCCTCAGCACAAGCTGCCCAACCACTCCCTATGTCTGGGGAAGTACAGAGATCAATAATTGACTGGTAGTCTGCATGGGGCACTGTACGGGGCAAGTAAAAATAGCAACTTGGCTGTTCAGCCTCTGCAGAGGTGCTGCAAATGTCTCGGGCTTCTCTTGGTGACAGTGTGGTCTCTGTCGGCATTCCTTCATGGTCGAAACTGTCCATAAAAACGCCATCGTAACAATCGGTGTGCGTGGTATTAATTTGGTTACATGCAGCGAGGGCATCGGGCACGTTACCTAAAAAGGTGTGGAGTCCATGGCCAACTCCATGGAGACATGATTCCATATTGTCATCAGTACAGGTGTCATGTAGTGATGCTGACAGAAAGTCCATTCCGTTATCTAGAAATGCTTGTTCAATAACGCCATGGAGGTATCCACCCCCGCACATAGGGTCTGCGAAATGTAACGCGTGTTGTCCGAGTGTTTGGTAGGCTTCATGGCCGATAGCGTGTGCTTCCGCATGGCAATGCACCATAGCCGTCGGATCGTCAGACATTCGTTCGCGGAGATTGAGGAGCTGGACATCAGGGGTGTATAGCGGTAGTACAGGATTCTGTTCTTGTGTGCGGTGTGGTGCATCTGATGTACTTCGCTGCGTTGTATGCTCTATCGGCGTGGTTAGCCAGAGTGCACTGCCAATACCAAGACAGCCGGCAATCAGGATTGGTACGTACTGGGTTTTTGACAGTGAAGGTCTGGCCATAACCAAAAGTATAGCGAGAACCCGTGTAAAAACCTATGGATATAGGTCTTCTGCCTCACGATGGCCGGAGCCACTGTCTCTGTCTTTCGGTTCCTCCTCGTGTACAGTTTTATTTCACTAAAGATACATAAGCAACGTGGTAGAGAAGTGGTGATGTGGGGGTGACTAGATACTCAGCATGTATAATAATGATATTCATTACAACTAAACTTTCACCCATGCGTCACATTGTATTACTTATGCCGTTGTTCCTCCTTGCGCTACTGGCTCCGCAGGCTGAGGCTTTCTCGGGAGGTGGTGCCGGCACGCCAGGCAATCCGTACCGTATCACCACGTGCGACGAACTTTTTGAAATTGGTGATGATCTCGCTGCCAATTACCAACTCCAAAATAATATCGACTGTACTGATACTGCTACCTGGAATGGGGGTGCAGGCTTTTTCCCACTCGGCGGTGCAGCAACCGCGTTTACCGGTAGTTTTAATGGGCGCAATTATGTTATTTCTAACTTATATGTTGAGCGCGCTGATGATGTACCAGGTGAAGATCCTGATGATGATGTAGATAGTGACTACATTGGTTTGTTTGGACGCACTTCAGGGGCACTGATTCGCAATGTGCAACTCGAGAATGCCTACGTCAAAGGATTTCGTTATGTTGGTGCACTGGTAGGCAGGGCACAGAGCAGTACGATTGAAAATGTGCGGGTCAACGTGAGCGCGGCAGCAGATGCACAAAATGACTGCAATCCCAAAGTATGTGTCTGGGCTCGGTGGGGTGAAAATGGTGGTGGTGTTGCTGGCTACGCTGAAGATAGTACGATCACGAATGTTGTGGTGGGTGGAGCCGTCAAAGGTAGCGGTAACTTCATCGGCGGTGTGGCTGGGTATACAGAGAATGCAGAAATTAGCTACGCAACATCGACCGCTCGGATTGATGGTGGGTGGACTGTCGGCGGATTGGTTGGTCACCTAAACTACTCAACAATTACATACAGTATCGCCAGCGGTGATGTTGTGGGGTACGAAGTAGATGGTACTGGTAAAAACGGAGAGAGCATTGGTGGTCTCGTTGGATTTAGCTCTGATGGTCAAAGTGAAATCTCGCATTCGTCAGCTTCTGGCAATGTGTCAGGGGGAGCGTACATTGGTGGACTAGTGGGACTGATGAATCAGGGGAGCGTGGCAGATTCGTTTGCCACTGGCGACGTGACTGCATCGAGTAGTCTGGTCGGCGGATTGATTGGTAGAAGTAATGGGGTAGACGTTTCTGACGCCTACGCGACCGGAGATGTCTCGGCAGCCGCCTCAAAGGTTGGAGGCCTTATTGGTTACAGTAACGGTGACGTGATTACTGATGCATATGCAGAAGGAGACGTCACTGGTGATGACGAAGTCGGTGGATTTGCTGGTTTCGTTGATTCGAGTTCCAGTATTAGTGGCGCGTACGCAACCGGTGACGTTTCGGGAGATGTGTATGTTGGCGGATTTGTAGGTAATGCGTCTAGTTCAGCTATCACTGAAAGTTATGCAGAGGGAAATGCATCAGGAGACACAACCATTGGCGGATTTGCTGGTCTTGCCGGCTGCGGGGTCAGTACTATTACGCAGTCGTATGCAACCGGTGACGTTTCGGGAGAGAGCTACGCTGGCGGGTTCGCTGGTGCAACTGCTTGTCTTGGTGGTCTTGGTTCAACTCTAGATCAAGTGTATGCAACCGGTGACATAGAGATAACTGACACTACTGCCGGAGGCTTAATTGGCTATTCTGGGTACTCTGAAATTAGTAATGCGTATGCGAGCGGAGCTGTAAGCGGGGCATTCTTCATTGGTGGTCTGGTTGGGGAAATGCAAATCAGTACCACTACTAATACCTACGCGCGGGGATTGGTAGACGGACTATCTACTGGTGGGCTCGTTGCATCAATTACAGATTCAGCCGTTGTAGATTCCAACTGGGATGCCGAGGCATCAGGCCAGTCTACCTCGGCCGGTTTAGATGATATCTTTGGTAATCCAACGGATAGTATGAAGAGTCGGTACGTGTTTGAGTCTTATTTTGGCTGGGACTTTACCACCATCTGGGGTATGAATGGTACCGATAACGAGAGCTACCCATTCCTACGCTTCCAGGGCTTTACAGATGATCCTGACTACGAAAGTCCACCAGACGAGGAAGAAGAGAGTACCGGCGGCCGTAGTAGTGGGGGCACCAGAAAAGCTAAAACTGCCACCACCACCGACTCGGTAGTAGTGACACCCTCACCGGTCATAGCGAGTGTTGGGGTCGACGCTAAAATACGAGATGTAATTATAAAGAACCGTGCCATCTTTGAAAAAGCACGAGCCGCTGGCATTGTGCTACCGCAGTTCGTCATAGATATTCTCAGTGCAACAAGTACCAGCGATGTTCCAGTTCGTGATCTCATGCTCGGTATGAGCGGGGAAGATGTGATACTACTTCAAAATATTCTTATTGCGCAGGGTCATAGTATTCCGGCCGGAGCCACTGGACTCTTTGGTCCACAGACTGCAGCAGCGCTCATTGCCTATCAGACAAAGTTCAGCATAGCACCTGCCCAAGGCTACTTTGGAGCCAAGACTCGCGCTGCCATGAAAGCTAATGGCATAAGCGGATTGTGGTGGTAGACCGGCGCTGCACGTAGTAATGAAATGAAACAAAACACCCGGAGGGGTGTTTTTGTTTTGGGTGGCTACCAGGAAGTTCGGTCACGAATCACTAAGTATATTTGTTCGTCTTCGACTCCAAATCTACTAAGTGTTCTCGACCCCGGCTCGCCTGTCTTACGACATGGCTCCGCCCTTCGATTCCC
>JACCEC011101351.1_pt1 | contig 16923 bp, 26 predicted proteins | sample 7450121 | NCBI WGS metagenome assembly JACCEC01 (sample SAMN15323455, study PRJNA562643) | freshwater metagenome | isolation source: river surface water | place: USA:Blue River Watershed | collected 2017-08-18 | reverse complement strand
TCGCCACGCCGGACCTGCGCTAGATCGAGACATGGTGGCGGATACGGCCGGGCTCCAACTTCGTCATCGCCTGCGGTCCCGCAACCGGGCTGTTCGTGCTCGACGTCGACCAGCACGGCATCGACGGCGAGGCCGCCCTGGCTTCGGTAGAGGAACAGCTTGGCCCGCTGCCGCAGACGGTCGAGCAGCGCACGGGCTCAGGCGGGCGCCAACTGCTGTTCCGCTATCCGGACGGGCGCGAGATGCGCAACAAGGCCGGGCGGCCGCTCAAGGAAGGCCAGCGCGGGGCGCTTCCCCCCGGCCTCGACAGCCGCGGCCAAGGCGGCTTCGTCGTGGTCCCCCCATCGGTTCACCCATGCGGCGACACCTACCGATGGACCCGCGGGCCGCACGAGGCGGAGCCGGCCGAGTTGCCGGATGCCTGGGTCAAGTGGCTTGAGCGCCGGCCTCATGTCACGATCTCGGTTGCGATCCGGCCGCTGCGCAACGTGAGCGAGCAATCCCTTGAGCCGCTGCTGCGGTTCATCGCCAGCCAGGGCCAGGGCAACCGCAACGCCGGGCTCTATTGGGCGGCGCGCAAGGCCGAGCAGCTGCGGCGGCTGGGCCTGATCCGCAGGCCGGTCGACGACCAGCTTGTGGCCGCGGCCCGTGACTGCGGTCTCGACCATGCCGAGACCGTCCGCACCATCGGGAGCGCCAAGCGCGCCGAGGGCGAGCGATGATGGCCGATAAGGTCGTACCGCTGCGCGGACAGCCGCGAGACGAGGCCCCGGTCACCGAGGACAGCATCGCCATATCGGTGGCGCGCGAGCACGGGCGGGACATCCGCTGGTGCCCCGAGCGGGCCGAGTGGTTCGTATGGGACAAGCGCTGGACCCGGGACACGACCGGCCAGGTCTTCGAGATGTGCCGCAGCGTCTGCCGGCTGATGAGCATCGCCACCAGCAAGGAGAAGTGGGGGCAGCATGGCGTCGTCCGCGGCGTCGAGCGGTTCCTCCGCACTCAGGCCGAGCTCGTGGTGCCTACCCACCAGTGGGACGCGGATCCGCTCCTGCTCGGCTGCCCCGGCGGCTATGTCGACCTGCGCGACGGCCAGTTTTTGCGGCCCGATCGAACCAAGCTGATCACGCGCTCCGTGGTCTGCGACCCGGCCGAGCCCGGCGATGAGCCCGTGGCCTGGCTGGAGTTCCTGAACCAGGCGACCAAGGGCGACAGGCAGGTCATCCGCTACCTGCAGCGGCTGGCCGGCTATGCGCTGACCGGCATGATCCGCGACCATGCCCTGTTCTTCGTCTACGGCCCGGGCGGCAACGGCAAGGGCACGTTCCTCGACGCGATCCGCGGCGTCATGGGCGCTTACGCCGTGCATGCCCCGGTCGAGACCTTCATGGACGGGCTCTACGGCCGGCATCCGACCGAGCTCGCCATGCTCTACGGCGCGCGGCTCGTGACCGCATCGGAGACCGAGGAAGGCGCGGCCTGGGCGGAGAGCAAGATCAAGGCCCTGACCGGCGGCGATCCCATCACGGCCCGCTACATGCGCCAGGACTTCTTCACCTTCGATCCGGCGTTCAAGCTGGTCATCATCGGCAACCATCGGCCGATCATGCGCAACGTCGACGAGGCGCTGAAGCGGCGCCTGCGCATGATCCCCTTCAAGCATACGCCCCCGGCTCCCGACAAGGAGCTGAAAGACAAGCTCAAGGCCGAGCAGCCGCAGATCCTGCGGTGGATGATCGACGGCTGCCTCGACTGGCAGGCCGAGGACATGGAGCTTCCCGAAATCGTGCGACGCGAGACATTCGAGTACTTCCAGGACCAGGACGCCTTCGGCCAATGGCTGAACGAGTGCTGCGACCGGGATCAGCGGCCGGTCCCGGACGAGCATCTGGCGCGCTGCCTGTCGTCCAAGCTGTTTGGCTCCTGGGCGCAATGGGCGGCCGCAAACGGCGAGAAGCCGGGCACCAACAAGCGGTTCAGCGAGGAGATGTCCAGGCGGGGCTTCCGAAAGAAGCGGTCCAACGCAGGGTGCGAGTTCTTCGGCGTCAGCGTCCGCGCCGAGCAGAACCCTACACCGGGAGTGTATGGTTGATGACAACCCTACACGCCGGAAACCCGCGCCGTTCCTGGCTTCGTGTAGCTCGTGCAGGGTGTGCATATGCATACGAACACAGTCATGCGCACACACACGCAAGAGGGAACAGAGAAAACGCGTCACACCCTACATCCCTACACGCCGGGGCATCCGCATGAGCAAGCCGACCAAGGTAACCGGCCTCTGGCGCACCCGATCGGGCAGCGGATACGGCGTGAAGCTCAAGGCCGACATCATCATCCCGGCCGGGGCACGGCTGCACCTGTCGAAGATCCGCGAGGGCGACCGCAAGGAGAACGGCCCGGCCCTAGAGCTGGTCTACTTCCCGCCCGAGGATGCGCCCACGGTCGACCAGCGGCGCGACGCGCCCGACAAGCTGCTGACCCCCGCCCAGGTCCGCGGCGCTGGCCGCAGCCAGGCACCGGCTGACTTCGACGACGAGGTGCCGTTTTGATGGCTGAGCTACGTCACGACAAGCCAGAGGACGCGCCGTATTTCACCGGCCCCGGCGTGCAGGGCGCATCCGATGCCGCCCACGCCGCAGCGCACAAGCATGCGGTGGCTTACTGCCGGCGCATCCTCGACGATCTCGACCTCGGCGCCAACCTGACCGCCTGGGGCCAACTGATCCGCGCGGCGCAAGGCGGCTACACCCAGCGCCAGCAACAGCTTGAGCAGGCAGAGCACCGCGCGCTTCTCCTCGCTCAGCGTCAGATGGCGGAGGCGATCGATGGCTGATCCATTGACCGCCCCGTGCAACAGCTGGTGCGCCGGCCAACTGATGCGCTTCCACGCGCTGCAAGCGGCGACCGCACCCGACACGGCGGCCCAGCACCGGGCGCTGGGGCGGCAGGCGGCCGTAGGCGTGATGTTCGATCGGCTCCTCGATCAGGAGCAGCCAACGCCGCCGCTGGTCGAGCGCTTGATGGATACATGGTGGGAGCCGGCGGCGGTAGAGGCCGCGTGGATCATGGCGCAGAGGAGCGCAGAGGGATGAGCGATATCGTGGAGCGGCTGCTGCCGGCAGGGTGCGCCGATCTGAGCTTGGCGCCTGACTATGACCTGAGGCGGGAGGCTGCCGAGGAGATCGAGCGGCTGCGCCAGGAGCGGGCCGACCCCACGCCCGAGGAGGCCGCAGCCTTCGCCGCCCGCGCCAGCTGCCAGTGGCTCGTGATCGCTGGCAAGAGGCGGCTGATTTGCTGGTGATCTGCAACGCCAACGTCAGGAGATGACCATGGCACCGAAGAAGACCGCCGCGGAGATGGCCGCGGAACTCAGCGCCAAGTACCGGAAGAAGTCCGGGGGAAAGACCGTCGAGGGCCGGCCGCTCTCGACGGGCTCGACGGCCAGCATGGGGCAGCCGAGCAAGCCGAAGAAGCGGAACGGGATGATGCCGCCGAAGAAGGGCCGATAGGCAGCGCATGAAGAAACAGAGCATCGCCCTTAGAGCTATCCGGGTCGACGGCGGTACGCAGCCGCGTGCCTTCGTGGACCCGGAGATTGTCCAGGAATACGCCGACGCCATGGCGGACGGCGCTGCCTTCCCGCCCGTCGAGGTGTTCGACGACGGCGTGAGCTTCTGGCTGGCCGATGGCTTCACCCGATACCATGCGGCCACCTCGCTCGGCCTCGCCGAGATCGAGGCCAACGTGCATGAAGGCAGCCAGCGGGACGCCATCCTTTTCTCGTGCTCAGCCAACGCCGAGCATGGCGCCCGACGCACCGTCCAGGACATGACGCGAGCCGTCATGACCCTGCTCAGTGACGAGGAATGGCGAAAAATGGCTGACCGAGAGATCGCGCGCACATGCAAGGTCAGCCATCCGTTCGTGGCCACCGTGCGCAGCGAGATGCTAGGAACCAATTCCAATACTGGTAACGGCTTCCAGTCTAGGTATTATTTCCACCCGAAGACCGGCGAGCTTACGATCATGGCGACCGGCCGGTCGAAGGCAGGCGCCCCCAACGACGAGGACGCCGAGCAGCGCCGGCTGATCGCGGGCCTGGAGATGGCCCGGCGATCGCTGCTCAAGCTCCCGGAGCCCGATGAGGTGGCGCACATGGCCCGCGCCTTTCCGCTGGCCGAGGCCGAGCGCTGCCATACCTGGTGGGGCAGGTTCGTCGCCGAGCTGCGGCGTGTCGCCTGATGGCCCGGGGCTTCCTGCGCGAGGTGCTGAAGCGATCGGCCGCCATCACGGACGTCGAGCGCGCCCGGCTGCTCAAGCTCAGCGACGACACGCTCGAGGCCCTGGAAGGCATCATGCAGCGCAACATCTTCGCCGCCGCGGCCGAGGCGTTCGGCGCGGCCATGGAAGAGGAGATCGAATGCACGTACAATCACGTTCGCTACCTGCGCCGTGCGCTCGGCTTCCCGAGAGCCAAGCCCGGACAGGTGATCGATCTCATGGCCGAGAGCGCCGCTGAAGAGTGGCTGGCCCAGCCGGTCGAGGTGCTGGACAGGCCGCCGGCCAGGGCGATGCGGCACCTCGAGGAGCTGCCGGAACGGGAGCGAGATCGCGTGCTGCAGGAGTACCGATGGTGACTACCGGATGGGCGATGATCCTCGGCTTTGCCGCCGCGTTCTGCCTGATGCTCCTGGGCATCGCCTGGCACGATAGCCGCTGGCGGCGACGCTGGGCCAACGAGGTGGATGCCGAGATGCGCGCCAACGGCAAGAGCGAGGCCGAGCGGCGCAAAGCCGTCGATGATATCATGTACGCGAGGTGGTGAGGTGACGAACGGCCTTGTTGCGCAGCGAGTCACAGCGGAAAGAAAAGAGCTTTTCTTGTCTGCACTCACTCGCGGTTACACGGTCTCTGCTGCCGCCGAGATGACCGGGTTTGCGCGTAGGACTTGGTATGTTCACCGGGACAATGATCCCGAGTTTGCCGCAGCATGGGATGAAGCCTGCGACCAAGGCGCCGACTATCTGGAAGACGAGGCGCGCCGCCGTGCGGTCGATGGGACCGACAAGCCGGTCTATCATCAGGGGCAGATGGTTGGAACGATCCGCGAATACAGCGATACGCTCCTGATCTTCTTGCTCAAGGGCAGGCGCCCTGAGCGGTTCCGCGACAATTTCAAGGTTGAGGTGTCGGGTCAGATCGAGATAGCCGACCAGTTGCGCGAGAAGCGCCGTGCGGTCGACGATGCCCTGAAGGCTCAGCTTGGCCGATAGCAGGCTTGATGCCGAGTTGGTCGAGGCGGCTGCCCACTACAGCCGCAACCCGCTGGGCTTCGTGCTCTACGCCTTCCCGTGGGGCGGCCCTGAGCTTGACGGCGAGGACGGCCCGGACCAGTGGCAGCGCGAAGTCCTGGAAGAGATCGGCGCGGCTCTCCGCGAAGGCTTGATCACGGTCGAGCAGGTGCTGCAGATCGCGGTGGCGTCGGGCCATGGCGTGGGCAAGTCGGCGCTGGTGGCATGGGTCATCCTCTGGGCGCTCTGCACCATGGAGGACACGCGCGGCGTCGTCACGGCCAACACCGAAAGCCAGCTCAAGTCCAAGACATGGGCCGAGCTTGGCAAGTGGCACCGCCTGTGCGCGTTCTCCGGCTGGTTCGAGCTGACGGCCACCTCGATCTACAGCACGGCCAGGGAGCGCACCTGGCGCATTGACGCGCTCGCCTGGTCGGAGAAGCGGCCCGAGGCCTTCGCGGGCCTGCACAACGCCGGCAAGCGCCTCCTGGTCGTGTTCGATGAGGCGTCGGCCATCCCGGATGTGATCTGGGAGACGACCGAGGGCGCGCTGACCGACGCGAACACGCAGATCCTGTGGCTGGCCTTCGGCAACCCGACGCGCTCTGTCGGCCGGTTCGCCGGCTGCTGGGGCAAGTTCCGCAGCATGTGGAAGCGCTGGCAGGTCGACAGCCGCACGGCCAAGCGCTCGAACAAGGCGAAGCTGGCGCAGTGGATCGAGCTCTACGGCGAGGACCATGATTTCGTCCGCGTCCGCGTTCTAGGCGTGTTCCCGCGGGCCTCGGATGTGCAGTTCATCGGCTCCGATCTGGTCGATGCCGCGGCGAAGCGGGAAGCGATCTGCCATCCTGATGAGCCGGTCGCGTGGGGCCTGGACGTGGCGCGGGGCGGTGCTGCGCAGTCGGTGCTGGCCAAGCGGCGAGGCCGGGACGCGCGGTCGCAGAAGTGGCTGAAGGCCCGGGAGCGGGACACGATGAAGCTGGCCGCGATGGTGCAGCGCGAATACCACGAGGCCGAAGCTCTCGGGCATGCGCCGGATGCGATCTTCGTCGATGAGGGCGGCGTCGGCGGCGGCGTGCTCGATCGGCTGCTGCAGCTGGGCCTGCCGGTCATCGGCGTGTCGTTCGGCGGTTCCGCCGATGGCGCATCCCTGGCTTCCCTGCGGGCTCCGCCGGAGAAGTACGCGAACAAGCGAGCCGAAATGTGGGGCGCCGTGCGCTGGTGGCTCAGGACGGGCGCGATCCCGGCCGATGACGGGCTGCAAGCCGACCTGGTCGGCCCTGAGTTTTACCACGACAGGCGCGATGCCATCGTGCTCGAGAGCAAGGAAGACATGCTGGCGCGCGACGTGGCCTCGCCCGACGAAGGCGATGCGCTTGCACTCACCTTCGCGTTCCCGGTGACGAAGCGCAGCCCGGCCCGCCAGCAATCCCGCCGGCAGGCCTACGATCCCCTAGCGACGGTGTGACATGAGTAAGCCGGTTTACGTGGCAAACGAGCATTTCGTGACGTGGGAGAGGCGTTGATGGTGTTGAGTAGCGTGGACCATGACCGCTCGTTCGCTTGAGGCTCTAGACGCAATAGAAGACATCCCCAAAGGCGAACGCATATGAAGACTGACTATCTCCGCATTGCGGAGGATCTTGAGAAAGCGCTGGCTGAGATCATGGCCAGCGTTCACGAGCGCACGCCGCGTCGATGCGATTCAATCGCTACTGCGAGCATCCCGGAACTAATGAACGCGCTCACGCATATTGCCCGCACGGCTGCATGGGCTCGCGGATTGCACGAAACGCACATTTCATCGCTCGCTGGGGCCAAGACGGACGGCGCCACCTACCCGTGGCCCAGGGATGCCAATTGATGGCCGCCGACAACGTGAAGTTCCTTCGCACATTGACCTTCGGCGACATACCGCCCGACCGCGTTCTCGACGAGGCTAAAGGCACGTCCGAGCACGTGCTGGTGATCGGCATCCAGCCTGACGGGGAACTCTACGCGGCCAGCAGCGCCGGCGATTGCCGGGTGGTTCTCTGGATGTGCGAGCAGTTCAAGATGAACCTCTTGAACGGCCATTACAGCGGCCGGCGGTACACGTGACCCCCGCTGCGGGAGAAGGGCGTTGCAGGGCCAGCATGAAGCCCGCCTAGCATTGGCAACCTGAGCCGGCCTGCCCGTACCCTCGCGCGGTGATTCCTCGCGAGGTCCAATGGGCGCCCTCAAAGCACCGAAGCCGCCGAAGCCGGTCGAGCCTCCTCCCGAGCCTCCTCCCGAGCCTGAGCAGCCGGTCGAGGCCGCCGTGAGCCGCAAGCGCAGCGAACGGCGACTCATGGCTGCGGCGCTGGGCGGCCAGCAGAGCCGGCGGCTGACCGGCAGCCAGGGCGTCGAGCCGGGGCAGGCACAGATCGGGGTGCGGACCCTGCTCGGCAGCGGGGGCGGGGCGTGAAGAGCCAGACGCTGCGGCAGAAGCTTGAGCAGCGCTGGTCGGCGCTCAAGACGGAGCGCTCGCACTGGATCGAGACCTGGCGCGACGTGTCGGAGCTGATGGCGCCGGATCGCGGGCGTTTCGAGCGCAGCGAGCGCAACAAGGGGCCGCGGAACCGGGCGAGGAGGATCGTCAACACCGAGGCGCTGCAGAGCCTGCGGACGCTCGGGAGCGGCATGGCCAGCGGGCTCAGCAGCCCCGATCAGCCGTTCTTTCGCTTGGCCACGGAAGATCCCGCCTTGCGCGAGAGCGGGCCGGTCAAGGCATGGCTCGAGGACGTCGAGCGCGTGATCTACCGGATCCTCGGCAAGAGCAATTTTTACCAAACCAGGGCGGCGCTGTTTCGCGAGCTGGGCGGCTTTGGGACCTGCGCCACCTTCCAGGTCGAGGACTTCAACGCGGTGCAGCGCTGGCACCCTCTGACGGTGGGCGAGTACGCCGCGGCCCTCGGCCCTGACGGCCGGGTGGACGTGCTCTACCGCGAGCTTGACCGGACAGTGGGCGAGCTGGTGCAGGACTTCGGCCTGGCCAACGTCAGCCAGACGGTGCGCAACCTCTACGACCAGGGCAGCCTCGAGGCCTGGGTCCACGTCATGCACGCGGTGGAGCCGCAGTCGCCGCGCGTGGCCGACGCCAAGGGCGCCCGGGGCCGGCCCTATGTCTCGATCTACTGGGAGCCGGGCGACAACACCGATCGGCTGCTGCGCGTGTCGGGGTTCGACTCCTGCCCGGCGCACGTCTGCCGGTGGGACCTGCGCACCAGCGATGTGTACGGCTGGGGGCCGGGCTTCGATGCGCTCGGGCCGACCAAGCAGCTGCAGCTGATGGCGCGCAAGCTCATCCGGGCCTGGGACACCAAGTACGACCCGCCGCTACAGGGACCGGCCAGCCTGGCGCAGAACATGGACCGCATGCCCGGCGCCTACAACGCCGTGAGCCAGGGGCAGCGCGTCGAGAGCATCTACGACCCGCGCGCGTTCGCTTTGACCGAGGGCGAGTGGTACTGGCGCGAGACGCGGGAGGAGGTGCAGAGCCTCCTGTACGCGGACCTGTTCCGGATGATCGACATCCGCAAGGCGACGCGCGGCGTCACGGCCCGGGAGATCGCCGAGCACCACGAGCGCGACATGCTCCAGCTCGGTCCGGTGCTGACGCGCGTCTACCACGAGCTGCAGAGCCCGGAGATCGAGCAGTGTTTCAACACCATCATGGCCGCGTCGGCGCCCATGTGGCCGATGGGCCGGGGCATGGTCCCGCCTCCTCCACCGGAGCTTGAGGGGCAGGAAATCAAGCTCGAATACATCAGCGCCCTCGCCCAGGCGCAGCAGGCGGTGCAGGCCGGGCCGATCTACCGGCTCATGGAGGCCGGGGCCTCGCTGGCCCAGGTGGCGCCCGAGAGCCTGGACAAGCTCGACACCGACCAGATGCTCGACGAGCTGGCGGAGCGGCTGGGGGCCCCGGCGCGGGCCACGCGCGACGACAGGGCCGTAGCCGCGATGCGCGAGGCCAGGGCGCAGCAGCAGCAGCAGATGCAGCAGATGGCGATGCTCCAGGCCGGGGCGGACGCGGCCGGCAAGCTGGGGCGGGCGCAGGTCACGCCGGAGACGGCGTTGGGGCAGATCGTAGCGGCGGGGACAGCGTGATGGCCAAGGCACCGAAACCCACGGCGGCCGACGCCAAGCGGCTGGCAAGCTCGCCGCAGCGGAACGTGGATCGCGTCGCCGAGCAGGTCCGCCAGGAGAACAACGCCCGCGTGCGCGCCGAGGTCATGGGCACCGTGAGCAAGGACCCGGCGGTGCGCAAGGCCACGGCCAAGGCCAAGCTGGAGCGGCTTGAGCGCAACTCGCTGGCCAACAAGCGCAAGGTCAGCCGGGCGCACATCAAGGAGACGCTGGGCGGCATCAACGCGATCGGCGAGGCCGCGATGGGCAAGGGCTACAAGGCGCGGACCATGAAGGGCCGGCGCTCGACGAACATTGACGATCGGCGCAAGCGCTAGGGACCGAACGAGATGAGCAATCCGAGCCTCCTGCCCACGGTCGATTTTGACCGCGAGAACGTGATGACGGCCGAGGAGGCCGCTGCGGGCTATGTGGGCGGCTACCACGGGCGGAGCGACCGGAGGTCCGGGCAAGGGTCCCTGATGCCGATCGACGCGCTCGCGGGGGCGGTGGCGGGGGCGGATGCCGACCTCACGGGCGTTGCTGGCGCGTCATCTCGCAGCATTCAAGCGCGGTTAGCTGAGCGGGCGAGCATACTCGATTGGGATGCTGCAGATTCCACGGGCGCTAATGACAGCAGCGCCGCGTTTGTGGCTGCAGCCGCCTCAAACGCCGGGGAGGTCTGGATACCAGACGGCGATTTCTACCTGGACGAGACAGTCAGCATCGGCTCGACTACGAAAGCCCAGGCTTGGCGCGGTTCTGGCGCCTGCCGCGACGGCGGATCGCGCGTGCTGTGCGGCGGCAACGTCATCCACTTCAAACTGCTTGGCACCGGATCGAGCTTTGAAGGCATCAACCTGGATGGTCGCGGTGGCACTGGGAATAATGTCGGAGCTGTCGGCCTGGCGGTTGGTGACGGCTCCTCGTCGAACGGCGTAAGCGGGCAGAAAATTACAGCGAGCAATTGTTACATCCAATATTTCACGCAGGCCGGACTTCTGCTGAATGGCATCCAAAACTCAGCGTTCAGGTCGATTAGCTCTGTTTACAGCAAGTATAATATCTGTATCACCAACGGCACGCGGAATTGCTCGCTCATCGATTGCAATACCACCGATTGGCACGATGAAACTGCGGCCTGGGTTACGGACTGGATGGATGCCAGCGACCCGGATTGTCGCGGCGTATTCATCGGGCTTACTACATTAGGAGGCTTGATCACGAACGGATCGCCCACGTGGGCGAGTAGCGCGGGCTTCTCTGGTAAGGTCCCGAGCAACATAACAATAGTCGACAACATATACGAGCGATTTACGCGGCACGCATATATCATGGAAGTCAAGGAGTTCTTCGGGCTCCTCACCGTTTTCAAGAGCGAGTTTACGCATGCTGCGACGGCGCTTCTCAAAGTAGATGCCTGGCAGGGTGGCCAGGACAGTCTTTACCGGCCATTCGTTCGCCTACACGGCACGCAGCTTCTGCCGACCAGTAGCGAGGCGCTTATCGACGCCGGTAATGGCGTCGATTTCGTGCATGACGACCCAACGCCGCAAGGGTCGACGGGCTCGACCGGGCGGTGGGTGTCCAGCCAAGACTACGGCGCCGGCAAACATATTCTGGCGGCGCCGGCCAAGTACGGGGCTCGACAAGGAGCATCGCTCGGTAGCTGGGTCGGTCACGGCTCGGGTGGAGCGGTAGAGATCAGCGGCAATCGGCTGCGGATCACGGCGGTAAACGCGTCGATCGGCGGCAAGGTGTACGCGCAGAAGGCATATGCCGGAACGACCGTCACCTTCACGGCGGGCACGATCCTGTTGTTTCGGATCATCGCTACAGCGATCACGGCATCTAAGACGCTCCGCGTTTCTGTCGTCCGATCCGATAGTCCGTTTGTGACGACAGTCGGCACCATCGCCGCAGCCGCAGCGAACACTTTGGTTGAAATGACGTATGTATGCGGTGCTACCGACATTGGCGAAATACGGGTCACGTCAGACGATGGCACCGCCGCGACGTTCGACCTTGCGATGTTCGAGGTGACGGCGCTTTAGCTCTGCTGCCCATCTGCTGCCCACATTGGCGCGCAGGCATGGGCGGCCATGGACAGCCGGGCCGCTAAGTCGTTGATATTGGCGCTCGCCAGGGGCTGAAACCACCATTCTAAACCCAGGCGACGGGATCTTCCATCCCGTGCGCGACGCTCGCTCAGGAGACGCAATGACCCGCAAGCCCGCCTCCGCCGAGGCCCAGCACCTGGCCGACCTCGAATGGCTCGCGTCCGACCCGCGCGGCCGGCGCATCGTGTGGCGCCTCATGGAGCGGGCCGACATGCTCGGCCCGGGCACGCCTGACGCGCAGCTTGGCGTGTGGCTCTCGGGTGCGAAGGCCGCGGTCCACGAAATCATCGTGGCCGCATTGGTAACGCACTTCCCGGTGCTCCTAGGCTCCGTGCTGACCGAGGCATTGGCCAGGACGCAGGATGGTCGACGGAAGCGCAGCACCAGCCGAGACAGCCGCCCCGACGACGGGCGCGGCATCTACGGCCCCGACGACGGCGACGACGCAGCCGGCTAGCCCGGCCGGCGAAACCCTCCTCACGGGAGCGGCCACCGATGCCCCGGGTCAAGGCGCAGGCGAAGCGGCGACGGCGGCACCGGAAGGCGGCGCAGGAGATCCGGCGCCGGCAGCAGAAGCGATCTCTTACGACGGGCTGAAGCTGCCGGAAGGGCTCGAGGTCCACGCCGAGACGCTGGACGCGGCCAAGGCCATTTTCGGCGAGCTGAAGATCCCGGCCGACAAGGCGCAGAAGCTCGTCGACCTCCACGGCAAGCTGCAGGCGGCGCAGGCCGAGGCCTGGAGCCAGACGGTGCAGTCGTGGGCCGCCGAGGCCAAGGCCGACCCGTTCCTGTCGGGCAAGCAGATCCTCGAGGGCGGGTTCACGAGCTTCCAGGAGGCGCAGACCGCGGCGGCCCGGTTCATGGCCCGGTTCGGCACGCCGGAGTTACGCCAGGCGCTCGACAGCATGGGCCTCGGCAATCACCCGGAGTTGTTCAAGGCCGTGGCCAAGGCCGGCCGCGAGTTGGCTCAGGATCAGGTTTTGACCGGCGCGGCGGGTACGGCGGGCAACCCGCTCCGCGCTCGTTATCCCAACAGCCCGCAGCTCTTCGGAGAAGCATAGCGCATGGCTACTCTCGGCAGCACCGCGCCGACGCTGGCCGACCTGGCCAAGCGTATGGACCCCAACGGCACGATCGCCACGGTGATCGAGCTGCTGGCCAAAACAAACCAGATCCTGGACGATATCCCCTGGGTCGAGGGCAACTTGCCCACCGGGCACCGGACCACGCTCCGGACCTCGCTGCCGACCCCGACCTGGCGCCTGTTCAATGCCGGCGTGGCGCCGACCAAGAGCACCACGAGCCAGATCGACTTCAGCTGCGGCATGCTGCAGGCCTACTCCGAAGTCGACATGGACCTGCTGAAGCTCTACGGCAACCAGGCTGCGGGCTTCCGGGCCAGCGAGGACAACGCCCACCTCGAGGCGATGTCGCAGAGCTTCGCTGACACCCTGTTCTATGGCTCGGCGGCCACCAACCCGGAGCGCTGGAACGGCTTCGCCACCATCTACGGCGACGTGAACTATGGCGAGGCCACGGCCACCGCCAAGGATGGCGCGGTCATCGACGCCGGCGGGTCGAGCACCGACAATACGAGCATCTGGCTGGTGTTCTGGGGCGAGAACACCGTTCACGGCATCTACCCCAAGGGCATGGAGGCGGGCCTGCAGTCCGAGGACCTGGGCCGGGACACCAAGACGCTCAGCGACGGCAGCATGTACGAGGTGATGCGCTCGCGCTTCATCTGGAACTGCGGCATGGCCTACCGCGATTGGCGGTCGGTGGTGCGGATCGCCAACATCGACGTCAGCTCGTTGCTCTCGCAGGAGAGCGGCTATGCCGACCTGACGCCGCTGATGATCAGGGCCTACTGGCGCGTGCCGGCCTACGTTCGCAACATGGGCCGGCCGGTGTTCTACGTGAACAAGCTGGTGGGCGCGCAGCTGCACATCCAGGCTCTCGGCAAGGCCAGCGGCAACCTCACCGTCGAGAACTTCGACGGCAAGCCGATCACGACCTTCCTGGGCGTGCCGATCCGGGAATGCGACAGCATCCTCGCCACCGAAGCCCGCCTGACCTAAGGAGCCGGCACCCATGCTGCTCGACAAGCAGATCCTCTTTTCAGACGTGCAGGACATCGGGGCGGCCTCGACGGGCACCACGGCCAGCACGAACATCTATGACAGCCTCGCGGCCGGGAACGACCTGGGCCGCGGCGAGGAGCTTGAACTGGTCATCGTCTGCCAGGAGGCCGTGACCAGCGGTGGCTCGGCCACCCTCGACGTCCAACTGCAGACCGACGACAACGACTCGTTCAGCTCGGCCACCGTGCTCTGGAGCACCACGGCCCTGGCGAAGACGGCCTGGACGCTGGGCAAGACCTTCAAGGTGAAGGTGCCGCGCGGCGGTGAGCGCTACTACCGCGTGGCCTACGTGGTGGCCACCGCGGCCCTGACGGCCGGCATGTTCACGGCCGGCGTCACGCTCCGCGGCATCGACGACTACCCGGCCGTGCCGCTGCCCCGCGCGACCTACCCGGTGTCTTGAGGCTAGGCCGCCATGGCTCAGTACCGCGTCCGGGAGCGCTCGTTCTTCCAGGGGCGCGGCATCGTCGAGCCTGGCGAGATCGTGGAATGGGACGGCCAGCCCGGGAGCAATCTCGAGCCGGTCGATCCCGAGCCGCAGCCGGCAGCCGCTCAGCCCCGCAAGGCGAAGCCGGCGCGGCGCCCACACAGGAGCTAGGGCATGGCGAAGAGCAGAAGCGACCAGAAGCGGGACGGCAGCGGCAAGTCGGTGACGCTGACCCATGCCGGCGACAAGACGGTGGTCACGACGACCAAGACGGGGCCGGTTTCGTCCATGGGGCCGCGTGGCCGCAATGCGACGGCGCCCTATGCCCCTCGCGGCCAGAAGATCCTTGCCCGGCAGAAGAGCGAATCGACGAGCCGGACGCAGGCCTCGAGCCCGCGCGGCCGGGCCAAGACGGCGCCGAAGCGGAAGTAGGTCTGGCGACACTCGGAGGAGGAGACGGGGCGCTGCGGCGCCTCGTTTCGCATGGAGCGGTTGCATGGCTGACCTCGTGGCGATCTGGAATCTCAGCCTCGGCCACGTCGGCGAGATGGTCACGGTCGCGGACCCGGCCGAGCTGAGTCCGCAGGCGACGGCCTGCCGCCGCTACTACGACCAGGCGCGGGATGCCGTCCTGGCCGAGCACGACTTCCTCTTCGCGAGGAGGACCGTCACGGCCTCAAGCTACAGCCCGGCCCCGCATCCGTGGCTGTACTCGTACACGTTCCCCGCCGACGCGATCGAGGTGCGCCGCGTCTTCGTCGGCACGCTCCTGGAGAGCCAGCGGCCGTTCGAGCGCGGGGGCGTCACGGCTGCCGATGGCACCGACATCGACCTGATCCTGAGCAACGAGCCGCTGGCGTTCATCCGCTACACGCGCCGCGTGAGCGACCCGACGCGGTTCCCGGCGGCGTTCGTGGATGCCCTGGCGTGGCGGTTGGCCTTCGATCTGTGCCTGCCGCTCAACCGCTCGCGGGAGCTGCGGGGCGAAGTGTGGTCGGTATATCAGCAGATGCTGGCCAAGGCCGAGGTTGCGGACGCGCGGCAGCGCTACGAACTGCCGAACTACGGGCCGATCGTGGACGCGCGGCTCGAGGGCGAGTGGGGCGACATCGTTAACCCGGTGGCGCGGGCGTGAGGCTAGGAGTTAGGCGCCTCTCCGCGGACAGCCTTGATGACCGCATCGGCCATCTCGGAAAGATTGATGCTGTCGTCGATGGCGACGGAAACGTCGCCTTCAGCGCTAATCTCGGTGTGCGACCAAGCAAGGCGCTCGCGCTCAACGTAATCAAGCAAGGCTTTGATGGCTGCCGCGCGCAGGTCGCGGGCGGCGTCTCCTTGCCCGGAGCCAAGGGCCTCATCAAGAGAGCAGATGCGCGTTCTGGCAACGGTCTCCGTTACCAGAACGCGCATCTCTTCGCTCCAGTGCGAGCGCGTCTCATGCGCGAAAACGTCAGCGCCTTCGACGAGCCGAATCACAGACATATTCACTATACCTCAAATCCTACCGCTCTTCCGCACCTTAGCACGACTGGAGCGCCGTAGCATGCCCCGCGCCTTCCAGCCGTCAATGAGCGCCGGCGAGCTTAGCCCGCAGCTTCACGCCCGCGTCGACCTGCAGCAGTACCTGGCCGGCCTGGCCCTGTGCCGCAACGGCTATCCCCGCGTCACCGGCGGCGTCCAGAACCGCCCCGGCAGTCGCTACATCGGCCGCACCAAGGACGACGCGCGCGCCCGGCTCACGCCCTTCCTCTTCTCCACCTCGCAGGCCTACGCGCTGGTGTGGACCAACGAAGCGCTGCGGTTCCTGACCAACGGCGGCGAGCTGCAGGTGCTCGGCACCGATGCCGAGATCAGCCAGGACATCGCGGACTGGTCGGACCTCTCCACCGGCGGCACGGCCAGTGTCCAGGGCGGCGGCGGCTTCGTCCTGCTCGACACGACGGGCAAGACCAAGCTCGGCAACCTCACGGACTATGACGGGCTCAGCGCCGCGTTCGACAGCAGCAACGCGACGCAGGCGTCCAGGGTCGGCAACGTCGGCTATGTGGGCGTGGATTGGGGCAGTGGCCAGACCCGCACGGTGAGCGGCTTCCGGATCCGGGGCTCGCAGTCGCTGGGCCTGCGCACGGACGGCAACCCGAACCTGACGATCACGCTGCAGGGCTCGACCGACAACTTCGCGGGCAGCGTGCGCACGCTCGGCTCGTGGTCCGTGCGCGACCCGGGCGACGCGACATGGATCGAGCGGTACGACGGCATCGCCACCGGCACGGCCTACCGCTACCACCGGCTGAAGATCGAGGGCGGCGGCTCCAGCGGCCGGCTCATCGTCGGCACGGTGGAGCTCTACCAGTCGGCGCTCGCCACCGGGGCACTGGAGCTTGTCGGCGACGCGGGCGAGACGGCGCATGCCGAGCAGGCGGTGACGACCACCAAGCTCGGGCAGCAGCACGTCCTGAGCTTCTACGCCGGGGCGCCGGTGTTCCTGCAGATCGGCGGCGCCACCGACACGGACGGCATCCTGGCCGCCGAGGAGTACCCGACCGGCTATCACCTGGTCGAGTTCACGCCAGGCGTCAGCCCGTTCTATGTCGGGTTCTACCACTCGGAGGATGAGACGCGCGCCGTCGTCGACATCCACCTCCTGGGCAGCGGCTCCAGCGCGCCGGTGCCGCTTGAGATCGGCTCGCCTTACGTCGAGGCCGACCTGCCGGACTTGGCCTACGCGCAGTCGGCCGACGTGGTGACGCTCGTGCATCAGCAGCACCCGGTGCGCGAGCTGCAGCGGCATGGCG